>Ga0070741_10008191_pt1 | contig 21144 bp, 19 predicted proteins | sample Coa_R1_4_FD_66440 | JGI IMG/M metagenome (GOLD analysis project Ga0070741, IMG submission 66440) | Surface soil microbial communities from Centralia Pennsylvania, which are recovering from an underground coalmine fire - Coalmine... | ecosystem: Environmental > Terrestrial > Soil > Unclassified ...
GTGGGCTAACGGCTGCAGCGGACCGAGCACATTGGCGATTCCCGCACGCCGCCGCAACTCGCTGAGCAGCGCCTGGGCCGCGTTCAGGTAAGTCTTGCTCGAATCCGACGGATCGGCCCACACTGCCTCAAAGACAATCTTGGCCGCTTCCTTTAAGTCGATGTGAAGCGCCGCTTCCATCGCGTCCACGCGCTCCTGCATGCGGTCGTAACAGGCGCGGCAAACGCTCGCCGGTTCCCCACCGTCCGGATGGTTTTCTTCAATGCCGCAGCGGAATGCCGCGGTGGCATTGATCTGCATGTGCGACGCGTACACCTGCGCTTTGAATTCGCGCAGAAACCGCTCGCGCTCTGCTTCCAGCACACCCGGGTCGGGCGCTTGCTCGAAAACCTGGCCCGCCGTGGTCGCCGAAGTCGAAGGCGACACCCGCTCCTTTGACTGGCAGATCGGGCAGGTTGACAAATCTGCAGCGTAATATGTCCGGCAATTAGCGCAAGGCAATCCGTAGCCAACACGCTTCGGAAGCGCCGCTGCCTCAACCTGCTGCGTCTCGCTGATCATCCCTTGCGGAATCTGGTTTCCGTTCGCCTGTGGGGGATACATCGTATTCATGGCTGAACTCCGTGTAACAGGTGTGCCCGAATCATGCTGATTGTAGGGGCATTGCCTTGGGTCTTGGGCATTACGAGGGGTCAAGCCTCGCATGTCCCTTCGTGCTAGTAGCACTCAGCAGTCCAAATTCACCCACGAAAAACAAACAGCTTTCGCGGTGCTCATCACCTAATCGCGGGATCAATTTCAAACTGAGATGAGACGAGAAAGACCGCAACGGATTCGTTAACCAGGGAGTAGCAGAGGAACACAAGAAAACGGCAGAGAGTGCGTTTCATCAGCTCCTAGAACTTGCTGGCCTTCATCAGCTTCAGCAGCTCTTCTTTCCGCGCGCGATACAGGTTCTGCTGCGGATTCAATCGCGACGCGATTTCCAGTTCTGCCAACGCCTCGTCGTAGCGCCCCATGCTCATCAGCGACGCCGCCAAATAGTAGTGGTTGTCGGCATTTGGGTTTAGCCGCACGGCTTCGTGGAATTCTTTGCTGGCCGCGGTGTAGTCCTCGGCTTCGAACAGCGCCGTTCCCAGATAGTGGTGGGCGAGTGCCGAGTCGGGCTCCAGTTCCACGGCAATCCGCAGTTCCCGCAGGGCTTCGGTCGGCTTTCCCGACAACAGCAGTACCTGTCCCAGCACGCGGTGCGGAACTGATCCGGTCGGATTGTGCAACACTGCCAGCTTTAGCTGCGGCACGGCCGCATCGTAATCGCCCTTCGCGATAAAAGCCTTGGCAATGCAGTCGTGGCCCTGGGCCCAATCGGGATTGATCCGATACAGTTCAGTCAATTCGATGATCGCTGCGTCGTAGTCCCGTTTATCGCAGTAAGTCGCTCCGAGATTGCTGCGCACCAGCAGTTGCTGTGGCGCAAGCCGCTTGGCTTCCTTATATTCCGCGATCGCGTCGTCCAGCCGCCCTGCGTCGTGGAACACCAGCCCCAGATTGCTGTGGACCGCCCACCAGCCAGGTTTCAGCATCATTGCTGCGCGATACGCTTCAGCAGCGCCCGGCAGATCTCCTTTGGCGCGCAACGTGATGCCCAGATCGTAGTAAGTATCCGCGTCACTCGGCTCGAGCAGCAACGCTTGCTTGAACGCGTGCACCGCCGCCGGATATTGCTCGTTGGCGGCGAATCCCAAACCCAGATATCGATACGCCTCGGCATTTCGGGGATCGATGCTGAGCGCGGTCCGCGCCTCGGCGATCGCATCGTCGCCATTGTCATAGCGGTAATAGATGTATGACAGCCGGGAGTGCACGTCGGCAAGCGATGGCATCAGGTCTTTTGCGACAGAAAATTCGTCGAATGCAGCATCCACATCGTCGTGCTGCAGATTGACGTAGGCGATCGCGAAGTGAAGCGCAGCGTTCTTCGGATCGCTCAGAAGCAAGCTGCGCAACGCGGCTTCAGCTTCGTCGTATTTGTGATCGCTGATAAGTCTGGCTGCATCGGCGACTCGCGCCGGACAAGCCGCATCCGGCCCTGCCTTTGCCGTCCGCAATCCACTGATCAGCTTAAGATCGGCTCCCCCACGCATCAGGAGCTTGCGGTTCGCATCGGTCAAGTCGAACGTCAGCCCGCGCTGTTCTGCGAGCCGGCTGAGCCGCGAGGCGGACATCCCGCTTGCTCTCCACAAAAGTACCTGCCCACAGTCAATGGGCGGAAGCCGATATTCCGCAGCTGCGGGAAGCGCAATGAGACTTAGTAAGAAAACAATGAAGGCCTTGGCCGACAACAACTTACCCAACACGCGAGACTCCTTTGAGCCTGGGATCCAACTTATAACTGGCTTCTCGGAACATAAACCGGCGGAGTAACGGGGGGTAGGTCACCAAGGTAACGGTGGCCTATTGGCCGACAGTTCAGGCGGAGAACCAGAGGTTTGCCGGAGAGTTTCGCACGATTTTGAAAATCCCGCTACCCCGCTTTAGTGGAGTTGACGGCTACTCTCCGCTCCAGTAGCCTTCTCGAGTGGGGTGGCAGTCTCCCGCGCCCTGGAGGATTCCATGTTTGAAGGCCTGTTTCAGCCGATGCACCTGCTGGTCATTTTTGCCATAGCCCTGCTGGTGTTCGGTCCCAAGAAGCTCCCGGAACTCGGCAAAGGTATTGGCGAAGGCATCCGCTCTCTGAAGGAAGGCATGAAGGACCACCCGCAGGAAGCCAAGACCCAAGCTGTAAGCCAGAGCAGCGAAGTCAAAAGCTAGGCCGGGCTGTAGACGAGGCTCCGGCCTCCGCAGTGCCCTCCCTTAAGTTTTTCTTCCACTTACCGTCCTCGAGCCGCTGAAGTTGCGCTGGTGCCGTCGTGTGCGCTAGCGAGTTCTGTCCCGTGCCATTTACCTGCATAACAACTACAATCCTCTCGTAGATCTCTGGCCCGGGTTCCCGGGTGTATTTTTCGGCCAAAACCCGACCGCAACCGGACATCCAACCAGATAGGTGCTGATATCAGAGTAGCCGCTACTCCTGGAGGCATTTATGCGCAAGGCAGCAATCATCGTTGGCATCGTCGTACTCGTGGTCATCATTGCCATTGGCATCTTCGTGGCCACGTTCGATGTCAACAATTACCGTCCCCGGATCCAGTCGGAACTGGAAACGCGCCTGGGACGCAAGGTGCAACTCGGCGACATGCACCTGAGCCTGTTTCCGCCCAGCTTCCAGGTGAATAACCTCTCGATTGCCGATGACCCGCGCTTTAACGATCCCCATCCCTTTGTGCAAGCCGGGCAATTGAATGTGTCGGTGAAGCTGCTGCCCCTGCTGCACAAAGACGTGCAAATCGATTCTCTGGTGCTGCAGCGTCCGACCGTAGAGCTGATCAAAAACCAACAAGGCGTATGGAACTTCGCCTCGCTTGGCTCAAATCCTCAGCCTGCGCCGCAGCAACCCGCACATCCGGCGGGCCCGCAGAAGCCATCGCCGCAACAGCCTGCGAAACCCGCCCCAGGACAGCCGCAACCGCAAGGATCGCAGTCCAACTTTTCATTGAGCAAGTTGTCCATTCAGGATGGACAAGTCGCAGTTACCGATCGTCAGGCTGGCCATGCGCGTTCTGTGTACGACCACATTGACCTCACGCTCAACAATTTCGCGCCCAATGAACCATTCACTCTCGCGCTCGCGGCGCATTTGCCAGGAGCAGGAAAGCAGGAAGTCCGCCTCGACGGAAACGGCGGCCCGCTAGCGCAGGGGGATCCCGCGGCCACTCCATTTCACGGCACGCTAAATTTGAACGGTGTTTCGATTTCCGGGCTGTCGCAGTTCCTCAATAATCCCACGCTGGCAAACACAGACGGAACTCTGACCGGGCAGACCAAAATCGACAGCGACAACGGCAAGCTTGCCGCCAATGGCGGGTTCAACATTCAGAATGCGAAGGTACACGGCGTTGAGATTGGATATCCCATCAATCTGCAGTACAACCTTGCCGACGATCTCAAGACCGACTTACTGAATGTTCAGAGTGCGATCGTGAAACTCGGCAACACGCCGCTCTCGCTTGCCGGCGTTGTCAACATGAAAACCACGCCGATGCAGCTAAACGTCAACGCAAGAGCAGATAATGTTTCGATTGCGGAGGCGACGCGCTTGGCATCCGCCTTTGGAGTGGCGTTCTCGCCCAACACCACGGTGAACGGCCAGGCGAGCGCGAACATTCACGCTCTCGGTCCCGTCGATAAGCCCGCGCTCAATGGCACGCTGTCTGCGCGCAACATTCAGGCTACGGGCAAAGACATTCCGCAGCCGGTGCAGATTCCCGCCATCAACCTTCAACTCACTCCGCAGCAGGTGCGCTCGGACAACTTCAATATCATTTCCGACAAGACCACCGTCACCGGCAATATCGCGGTGAGTAATTACACGTCGAAGAATCCCATCATGGCGGCGACCCTGCTTGCGCCCAACGCTCAGCTGCCGGCGATTCTCTCCATGGCGCGGGCGTGGGGCGTCACCGCTCTCGATAAAGTAAGCGGCCTGGGCACCATGAACTTGAACATGCATCTTACCGGGCCGGTGAACTCGATTACTTCTGCCGAGGTAATGCGCGCCCTGAACGGCGGAGTTAACGTGAACTTCAACAACGTTCGCTACAATGGCGCCGACATCTCGCATCAGATTGCCGCGATTGCCGGATTTCTGGGCGCGGGCAAACCCGGACAGGATGACCGGGGCTTCACCAACATCCTCAAGATGACCGGAAGCATCCCGATCGTGAACGGTATCGCCCAGACCAACAACCTGCAGGCACAGCTCGATATCGCGAATCTTGGCATCACCGGCACCGCGAACCTGGTGAATCAGGCGCTAAATCTGCGGATCAATGCTGTCATCACGCAGAATGTGGCCAAACAAGTCGGCGGGACCAACGTGGGCGGATATCTGAACACCGCCCTGGCAAATAATCAGGGCGAACTTGTAATTCCGATCCTCGTGACCGGGACGTTCCAGAACCCGAAGTTCGCGCCCGATCTCCAGTCGGTCGCGCAGATGAAGCTCAAGGGACTGCTGCCCAGTTCCAACAATCCAGTGGGCGCGGTCTCGGGCGTTTTGGGAGGACTGCTCGGGCAGAAAGCCGGCAACCAGGCGCAATCACCGCAGCAGCAACAGCAGCAGCAGAACAATCCCGCAAATGCGGTCCAACAGATTCTCGGCGGATTTTTAGGCGGTAAGAAGCAGCAGCAACCCAATCAGCAGCAACCACCGCCGAAATAAAGGTTCACAGTTTCGCGGTTCGTGATTCGCTTCGCCGATGTTTTCGTTTTCTGTGGAAGAACTCCGCCTTTGTTCAAGACCGGCCTTTAGGATCGCGTAAGCGGTTTCGAATGACTTAGGCTTAAGCGCCGGTGTAGCATCGAACCGTACCTCATGGACTCCGACATCGCCTCTCACTACCTCGACGAGGTTCGCCGCCAATTGCGTGGCTACAAGCGGTTAGGCGAAGGTGCAATCGCGCAAGTCAAGGACGACGAACTCCTCACCACCCTGGACCCGGAAGCGAATTCAATTGCGATCACGGTCAAGCACATCGCCGGCAACATGCGCTCCCGGTTCACCGATTTCCTGACTACCGACGGCGAGAAGCCCGACCGCAATCGCGACCAGGAATTTGAGATCACGTCCGCCACCTCCCGCGATGAAATCAACCGCTGGTGGGAAGAAGGTTGGGAGCGAGTATTCTCCGCGGTGTCATCGCTCAGGCCTGAGGACCTGATGCGCACGGTTACGATCCGTGGGGAGTCGCACACGCTAGTGCAGGCGCTGAACCGCGCGCTGGCGCACTACGCGTATCACATCGGTCAGATCGTTTTTCTGGCCAAACATTTCCGCTCGGCAGAATGGAATTCGCTTAGCATCCCGCGGGGCAAGTCCGAGGAGTACAACCGCGTGGACCGCAGTGAACGCAGGCCAGGGCCTTCACGCGCGTAAACTCCGGCGCAATGTGGGTGGTAAAATCTCTGGTTTGCCCAGGTGCGCTGTACGTCATCCTGGGCCGAGAGAGGACGCGATGGCCGACACCATGCTCGCGGTAATGAAGCCGGAACCCGCACCGGGAGCTGAGATCCGCGAAGTCAAAATTCCCGCGTTCGGCCGCACCGACGTCCTGGTCAAAGTCAAAGTCGCATCCATCTGCGGCACCGACCTACATATCTACGAGTGGGACCGTTGGGCGCAGGGTCGCATCCATCCGCCGCTCATCCCGGGACACGAGTTCTGCGGCGAGGTGGTCGCTTTTGGCGATGAAGTCACCAGTGTCAAGGAAGGCGATTTCGTCTCCGCCGAGATGCACGTGGCCTGCGGCAAGTGCCTGCAATGCCGCACCGGCGAAGCCCACATTTGTCAGAACGTGAAAATTATCGGCGTAGATGCGAACGGCGCGTTCGCCGAGTACGTTGTAATACCCGAATCCAATATCTGGAAGCTCGATCCAGCCATCCCGCAGGAGTATGCGTCGATTCTCGATCCGCTTGGCAACGCGGTGCACACCGTACTGGCGGGCGACATTGCCGCAAAAACCGTGGCCATCACGGGATGCGGTCCTATTGGCCTGTTCGCAATTGCAGTTGCGCGCGCAGTTGGCGCGACGACGATTTACGCGATTGAAGTGAACGAGCATCGCCGCCGTCTCGCCAAACAGATGAAAGCCGACTACGTGCTCGATCCCAAGAAAGATGACGTGAAGTCCATCATCATGGATCGAACCGGCGGCCTGGGTGTCGACGTCGTGCTCGAGATGGCCGGGCACCCCGACGCCATTCGAACAGCATTCGACATCGTGCGGCGCGGCGGAAGAATGTCTCTCCTCGGACTCACTTCAAAACCCATTTCAGTGAATTTCTCCGAAGACATCATTTTCAAGGGTCTCACCATCCAGGGCATCAATGGCCGCCGCATGTACCAGACCTGGTACCAGATGACCGCGCTGCTGAAGGCCGGCAAACTGGACCTGCATCCCGTCATCACCGATCGCATCGCCATGAAAGACTTTTCCGCCGCGATGGAACGTCTGAAGACCGGTGAAGCCAGCAAGATTCTGGTGTATCCAAACGGAACGAAGTGACCACAGGCGTGCTAATGCGCGCCACAAACAATCCATCAACTTTTGCGCGTGGGAGGAAAGAGGAACTACGCCGACTTCTTCTTCTCGTCTGCTTTCAGGGCGTTTTCGCCGAGTTCCAACCATTGATCCACTTGCCTCTGCTCGGCATCGTCGGATTCTGGTTTTGGTTCGTTTGAGCCGGGAACAATCAGCGGCCGCTTAACCCAATCTACCGGAGGAGGAACGAGAAATAAGTTTTTATGCGACATCCACCACCACCCGGCTAACTAACTGAGAGTATGGCACAAACCGGCGCAATGTTCGATACAGTACATTCCGTAAGGGCAGAGTTGATCTTTAGCTTCCCATCCAAACGGCGCGTAGGGGAGTACCTGTAGAGGCGAAGAGGTTTAGAGGTTTACTGCAGTGAATTCCGATCGGGGTTGTAATAGAAGTGAAATCGCAGGGCGAGATACTGTCCGCCGAATTCACCGGGCAATGGTGGGAAAGGATTGGACGCCACGATTCCGCCGTACGCTGCGCGGTCCAGCGCAACGTCTCCGGAACTGGTTACGTAACGCAGGCCCTGCACCCGTCCATCTTTCGTGATCGCGAACTCAATCGAAACTTTGCCCCGCTTCATGAGGGGAGCGCGCGCCACTTCGGGGACGAGGGTGTACCAGTTCTGCCGGACGTCGTGCAGCACGCGCGACAGATATGGCCCGAAATCCACGCCCATGGTGTCGCTGAGGACATCGAGTTGTCCTAGCGCCTGACCTTGCTGACCTTGGCCTAAACCGAAATCTCCGCCATCTCCACCGTAGCCGCCACGATTCTCGGCCGCTGCCCGCGCGGCCTGCTCGATTGCCGAGCCTGGCGCCATCGCGCCCCCAAAGCTTGGTTTCGGAGGCGTCATCGGCGGCGTGTTGAGTTTTGCCACCTGGTCCGTTGCCGGCGGATGCTGCTGAGGCGGCACCGCCTGGGCTTGTTGTTGCTGCTGTTCGCCCTGTTGTTGCGCGGGCTTGCTGGCCGCCGGTGGCGTCGCAGGGGCAGGCTTCGGTGCCGGCGGCGCAGTTAATCCCGGTGCTCCCGGACGTGCACTATCCAAAATCTTTTTCAGTTCTTTGGGATCAATGTGCGGATGACGCGAAGTCGCAATGCGGTCGCGATCGGAAATATTATTCGTATCCGGACGGCGGGTTAACTTCTGCTCGTCGGGAGGAAGTTCCAAATACGTGAGCTCCCTTTGCCGCAAGACATCATTGGGGCTGACGACCAACACCGCGCGCTTGGGCAGAAACTTGTCAAACTTGTCGGCATTCCAGATGAGCAAAACCACGACGAGGTGGAACACCAGTGACATCCAGAATGCTTCCCGCCGCCGCGAGCGCGAAAGATCGTCCTGGAGCTGGATCAGCAGCGCGGGCACATCGTGCAGATTGCGGTAAGCGTGCTCCCAGCGCTGCGGGTCGTAAAAATCGCCGCCTTCCGGGGGAACCGGTGGTGGTTGGGAAAGGGGAGCCCGAGGCGGAATTTGGGTCGTCGACATCGACAGCTTCTGGTGATTAAACACGAGCGGCGGCCTTTGTTGCTGAGTATTCTCAGCACCCCCACCAGGCCTCTGGCATCCCGCTGCGTGGCGGCCAAGTGATTCTATTCTCGCATCTTTCGTTTGAATGTGCGAACGCGAAATGCCGCCGCAAGAATCTGAAAGTGCAAGGACTTTGGGGGCATAGGCCGCGCCAGCCGACCGAGCGTAGCGCGCCGGAACAACCGCGCAACTACGTTCCAGTGCGCGAACGCTGACGTCTGGGCCCGCTCGGCCTGTGAAGTCTTCAACAGCAATTTCTTACTTAAGTAGTTCCGCCTAGCTCCAACATGAATGCGCAACATTCAACGTGACTTACATCGCGACAGATTTTTGTACGGTTAAGCGACAAACCTGATTGAGAGTGCAACCGCGCTGCTCTACACTCCCGGCAACTTAGATCACGCCACAACGTCTCCGGCCGCGTTGGCAATTAACCAGCCACTTGCTCGGGCGCGGGATCTCTCGGCCTCAAGCCACGGTTACAGGAGAGCTCGTGAAATCAGTATTTGTGTGCCTTTCGTTGTGTCTGGTTTTGGCCGGTTGCGGAGGAGGTGGTTCGCAGACCACGCAATCAGCCGCGACCTCGCCAAACCCGGTTACACCCACCCCACCCACGACCCCAACGCCGGTACCGCCCCCGAATCCGACTCCACAGCCTCCACCGGCGCCCAAACCCGCACACGTCATCCTCGTGGTTGAGGAGAACCGCAGCTTTTCCACTGTGTATCCCACCGGCATGCCCTGGCTCAGCAAACTCGCCGATAGCTATGGGCTGGCGACGAATTACTTCTCGGATGAAGCTGGCTCGCTGCTCGATTATCTTTGGCTGTCATCGGGAAGCGGAGAGCACGCTTTCGGCTGCACCGGCAACGATTGCACCCAACCCATCACCAGTAACAACATTTTCCGCGAGCTGAACAATGCGGGACTCTCCTGGAAGCTTTATGCCGATTCGCTGCCGTCGGTCGGATACATGGGCGCGTATTCCGGTAACTATGTGCGGCGGCACAATCCCGCGTCGTGGTACAGCGACGTGATCAACAGCCGGGCAGAGCAGCAGAAAATTGTCCCCGCCACTCAGTTCGCTCACGACCTCGCGAACAATTCTCTGCCACAGTATTCCATCGTCGTTCCGGATCTCCAGCACGATGCCCACGATGGTTCGCCCGCGATGGCGGACGCCTGGCTTCAGCAGAATGTCGCGCCGGTGTTGAACAGTTCATATTTCAAGCCGGGCGGGGATGGCGTGATGTTCATTACTTTCGACAACGCAGACTACGACACGCAAGGCCAGGTGATTCTGGTGGCGGTCGGACCGACTGTGATTCCCGGGGTGAAAGTGCACACCGCGTATCGTCACGAAAACACGTTGCGAACCATTCTGGAACTGCTGCAGCTCAAAAGTTTTCCGGGAGCGAGCGCAGCCGCCGCGCCGATGAATGAGTTCTTCCACTGATCTGGTGGCTACAACCTTATCGATTCATCAATTTGCTCGGACGTCATATTGACTATCCCCACTTGCAACTTGCAACCCGAAACTTGAAACTATGGCGGCATGCCCATACCTCTCTCCCTTGAAGGAAAGGTCGCGCTGATCACTGGCGGATCGCGCGGCATCGGCGCCGCCACCGTCCGCATGTTCGTCAAAGCGGGCGCGCAGGTTGCATTCAACTACCACAAGGCCAAGACCGCTGCCGATCAACTTACCTGTGAGTTCGGCGAAAATAGCTGCGCCTCTTTCCAATCCGATCTGTCGGGCACAAAAAGTGCCGGCGATCTGGTGGCTGCTACTGTCCAACGATTCGGTCGGCTCGACATTCTGGTCGCCAATCACGGTGTCTGGCCGCCTGAGGACACGAGCATCGATCGCATGTCAGACGAGCAGTGGCGCAATACGCTGTCGGTGAATCTCGATAGCGTGTTTGGGCTGCTCAAACATTCCGTCGCCCAAATGAAGAAGCAGACGGGCAACGGCGCACGCGGCCATATTGTGCTGGTTAGTTCGACGTCCGGCCAGCGAGGAGAAGCGTTTCACTGCGATTACGCGGCCACCAAGGGCGCGCTCATCAGCATGGTCAAGGGACTCTCCACCGAACTGGCGCGGGATCGCATCTACGTCAACTGCGTCGCGCCCGGCTGGGTTGATACCGATATGGTGTCGGACGCGCTGAACGATCCGGGAGCAGGAAAAGAAATCCTGCGGACCATTCCTCTCGGCAGGGTCGGAACTCCCGATGAGATTGCCGGACCGATATTATTCCTATGCACCAGCTACGCTTCGTTCATCACGGGCGAAGTTTTTAATGTGAACGGCGGGGCCGTGCTGGCAGGGTAAGCGGAGGCATCTAAAGAGTTGTATGAAGCAGATCGTTTTCATCCTTGTCTGTTCAGCCATGATGCTGGCGCAAGCCACGCCTTCGCAGACCCAATCCGCGCAATCTCAATCGGGGTCCAGCGCATCCGTTCCCGTGGATCAGGAGAATGCCCGCAAAGCCAAGGCTTTGCTCGACCAGATGATCCAGGCCCTCGGCGGGCAAGCTTTCCTGACCTATAAGAACGTCGAGCAGCAGGGCCGCACCTACAGTTTCCACCACGGAGAGCCCAACAGTATCGGGACACAGTTCTGGCGTTTTTACGAGTACCCGGATAAAGAACGTGTCGAACTGACCAAGAAGCGCGACGTAGTGTACGTCTTCACCAGCGACAAGGCCTACGAGGTCACGTACAAAGGCACGCGCGAGCAGGACGCCAAAGATGCGGAGGACTACATGCGCCGCCGCGAGTACTCTCTCGATTGGGTCGTGCGCAAGTGGCTCAACCAACCCGGCATCGCATTGTTTTATGAGGGGCAAACGGTGGCCAATCAAAAGCCCGCGGACCAGGTCAGCATCATGGACGCCAATGGCCGGGCGGTTACGCTTTACCTTGACAGCTCTACTCACCTTCCCTTGAAGAAGAGTTTTTCCTGGCGCGATGCCACCGACAAGCAACGCAATATCGAAGAGGAAGTCTGGGACAACTACCGGCCAGTGGACGGGATCATGGCCCCGTTCAGCATCACCCGTTTCTACAACGGCGACATGTCCAACCAGCGGTTTCTCACCGCCGTGAAGTTTAACCAGCAGCTTGACGAAGCCATGTTCCAGGCGTCCGCAAGCAATAAAACTGCGGAAAAACACTGACCCGCGTTGTGCCCTGGTCAGCGCACCTGGCCGTTGTAGTCATGCATCCAGCCACATTAGTGTGGCGAAAATGCCACAGACAACTTCCTTGACTTGCCTGTAATCTTGTCCGTTCAGAGGCACATCGCCACCAGTCATTGAAGCACGAGCAAACAATCCGCGCAGCCGTGGAATGTGGTGGCATTGGCTTACACAGCGGCGCTCCAGTTTCACTTCGCATTCTGCCGGCGCCAGCCGGATCGGGGATTTGTTTCCGTCGCACTGATCTCGACAACTTTGAAGTCGAAGCTACTAGCCGCAACGTGGCTCGCGTCAGCTATGCCACCAGCTTGATGAAGAAAGGCGTGCTGATCTCGACCACCGAGCACGTGCTCTCGGCTTTCATCGGCTGCGGAGTAGATAACGCGATTGTCGAACTGGACAATCTCGAACTGCCTATCCTCGATGGCAGCGCGATACCTTTCGTCGAGCTGATCCAGCGCGCCGGAGTACGCAAGCAGCGCCGCGCCCGTACCTACCTGCGGATCCGGCGTGAGCTGGAGTTGCGCGAGGGCGACAAATTTATCGCCATTTACCCCGCGGAAAAGTACTCGGTCGCATACACCATCAATTTCCCGCACCCGCTGATCGGGCGAGAGACCATTCGCGTCGAGTTAGGCAATGGCAACTATGTTGCGGAGATCGCCCCCGCGCGGACCTTCGGATTTCTGCACGAGGCCGATGCCATGCGGCAGCAGGGGCTCATTCGTGGCGCTTCCACCGACAACGCCATCGTGCTGACGCGCGATGGACTGATGAATCCACCGCTGCGCTATGCCGACGAGTTCGTACGGCACAAAGTACTCGATCTCATTGGCGACCTGGCGCTCATCGGGAAACAGATTCTAGGAAGCGTGGTAGCCGATCGCGCTGGACACGCCATGCACACCGCGCTGGTTTCACGCCTGCTTCGCGATCGCACTCTGTGGGAAGAAACTACGTTAGAAGAGCAGCCCAGTGCCGCCCCCTCCCAGGTACAGCCGGCCGCTCCAGCGCCATCAACCTTCAGGTAATCGCGCAAATAAAGCTGATCTAGTCGGCGGGTTCGGGACAGGTGTCGTCCGGTTCCGCGGCGACACGCTGCTCGAGCAGTCTGGCAATTTCCGTCCGGGTTTGCGCCGCGATTTCGGCAACGTATCCTTTGGCCTGGTTCTGACGCTCGGGGGTCAACTCGGCTACACGCCTGGCCAGAAATGGAGCGTCTTCTTCGATGATTTCCAGCAGACGCTGGGCACGGCTGATTCGATGGTCAATCGGAAGCATGACGCTCTCCTGCGGTGTGGAATCCTTTCAGGGTGGCGGGTGATGCTGGCGCGTGCAAGTTTCTAACTTGGTACGCGATTTGGCAGTCGCTTCAGTACAATCGTGAGTTCTTCGGACCCGGAGAGTCCCACATGGCGAAACCTGTCCCAATCGGCGCCCGCGCCTCAGCCGAGCAAACCGTCGAGTTCAAGCACACCCTGACCGCGTTTTCCGATCAGCTTCCGCCGGTGTATTCCACGCCCGACATGATCCGGCTGATGGAGACTGCTGCCTTTTACGCCCTGCAGCCGTATTGCGAAGGTGACGAGATCACCGTCGGAACATCAATCAACGTGGAGCATCGGGCGGCATCCGGTGTAGGAGCGCATATTGTCGCTGATGCAGTTCTTGAATCGATTGACGGCAAGTTCTATACGCTTCGGGTCACGGCTCGCGATGAGAAGCAGGAAATCGGGCGCGGCACGGTGTCGCGGGCAGTGGTAAGCCTCGGACGATTTCTAAAAAAGCAGCAGAGCACCTCGTAATCAGCGTTCCGCACCCAGCCGACTAGTTTCCCATCCGCTTTCGACGTACATGCAACCGCATATGTGACAGGGAAAAATCGCGTGGGGGCTCTTGACGGCCCGCCTGTTTAGGGGCAGAATACGCGACCGATAAGTTCCACGCGGCGAGCTGTTCCTCACCTCCCGCCGGCTCAGGTTCCTTTCCGGATTCGACCCCAGGTGTTCGAAGCTAAGTTCGCTTGCAACCCCGCCCACTGCGTGGTTGTTCAGATCGAGGTCCGCACTTCCGCAAAAGGAGTACCCATATATGGCCCCTCGCAAGTTGTCCTGGGGGTCCTTAGCGCGGGAATTCCGCGATAAGGCAATGCCTCCACCCAGCTATCCAGCCCATGCGCACTTCTACGAGCGCGCATTCTCGCGAAGAAATTTTCTGGCCACTGCCGCCGGTGCTGCTGGTCTGGCACTGGCGCCAGAGATTGCATTGCCCACCCTTGCCCTGGCAGAAAGCCATAAACCCGGATTGTTCTGTAGCCCATCGCCTACTCCCATTCCTGGAGGAACAGAATTGCTGGGTCAAGGCACCGAACTGTTTCATGTCTTCCTGCCGGCTGCTAACATTGAACCCTCTACGATTAACAACTTCAAAGGCTCTATCGGATGGGCGGCAGGACACGGCACCGGTACGATGACCGATAACAATGGCGAAACGAGCGTAACCTTTGCGTCCGACATGAGGTTCGCGACCGGCACCTACGTCGGACAGGACGGCAAGCAGCGCAGAGGAACCTTCGTGTTCGTTTGACTTGATCTCTTTGAGAGCCAGTCTGGCTCTCAGATTCACGACTTTAACTACGGAATCGGTCCCAGCGGTCTCTTCTGGACCATCCTAGTGCCTGGAGATGCCGTCAGCGTGAACGTAAATCAGGGAACCGGGAGGTTGTGCCTCACCGATTCTTTTGTGATTGATGCTCACGATGTCGTGAACGCCCTGACCCTGGGCCAAGTTGATCAAGCCGGAGTGTCGTTTGTCGTGAACTGGTTTGATCCGGGCGGGACAGGAAGCGTGCACGATGAAGAAAACGGGTTCGACCTGAATTACGTTTTCACCAATTCGCGGATCGAGTGGAGCGCCACGAAACAGGGCTTCAGTTTTGTGTCGGATCCAGCTACTACCTCGGTCAGCGACTTCTCGGAACTCGGCACTGAGCGCAACGGGATTTTCTTCTAGATACCAGCACAGTGAGAGTTGCTGAAAGGGAGGGTACGCCCCTCCCTTTTGTTGTTTGGTGGCTTACCATGAGTTTATGGCAGATCTCGAAGCACAGAAGTCGAAAGCCCTCGCGTTCCGGGCACTGCATCACGGTCGGAAGGTCCTCGTCCTGCCCAACGTCTGGGACGTGGCTACCGGCCGCATCATTGAAGAAGCCGGATTTCCCGCTATTGCTACAACCAGCGCCGGAGTGGCGTTTTCGCTCGGCTATCCCGATGGCCAGAAGATTTCCCGCGAAGAGATGCTGGCGCGTGTGGGCCGGATTGCCCGCGCGGTGAAGGTCCCCGTCACTGCCGATGTCGAAGCAGGATATGGCGATCGTCCGCAGGACGCCGGCGAGACAGCCCGCTTGGTGATTGAGGCCGGTGCCGTCGGGATGAACTTTGAAGACGGGACCGGCGATCCCGCGCATCCTTTGGTCGATTTGTCCCTTCAGCTGGAAAAAATCCACGCCATTCGCGAGGCTGCCCTCAGAACCGGAGTTCTGCTGGTCCTCAATGCCCGGAGCGATGCCTATCTCGATCGGGTCGGCGCCCCCGAAACGCGTTATGACGAGACGTTGAAGAGGGTGATCGCGTATCGCGACGCTGGCGCCGAGTGCGTGTTCGTACCAGGGGTGAAAGATCCAGAAATCATCCGGCGGCTTGTGGCTGACGTGAAATGTCCGATCAACATCCTGGCCGGGCCAGGATCACCATCCGTAGCGGAACTGGAGAGCCTCGGTGTGGCACGCGTAAGTTTAGGCTCGGGACCAATGCGGGCGACCCTCGGCCTGCTACGCAGAATGGCCGACGAACTCAAAAGTACTGGAACGTATGGCGCTCTCGAAGGCGCGCCGTCGCACTCGGAAGTCAATGCGCTGCTGGACAAAACCACGAATCAGTAGCCCACCGCATGACCCGATTGCCCGCAATGTACTATTGACCCGTGCACGACCTAGCACACAAAACCCTCGGGTACATCAGGCGGCATCGGCTCATGCATGCCGGAGACCGCGTTGCCGTTGCCGTTTCCGGCGGCGCCGACTCCGTCGCCCTGCTTCGGCTTATGCGCGAGTTACGCCGCGAACTTGGAGTCGTGCTCTCAGTCGTTCACTTCAATCATCAGCTTCGAGGCGCAGAATCGGATGCGGATGAAAGCTTTGTTGCCGAGCTGGCGCGCCACCACAAACTCCAGTTTCACCGCAGCCGCGGCGACGTTCGGGCGCTTGCTGCGGACAAGCACCTCAGCATCGAAGCCGCAGCCCGCCGGATGCGGTACGAATGTTTCCGCGAACTGCTGGCGTCCAGAACAGTGAACCGCATCGCCACCGCACACACCCTCGATGATCAGGCTGAGACCGTCCTGCTGCGCATCGTGCGAGGCGCGGGGACAAGGGGCCTGGCGGGAATTTATCCCGTAGTCAACATCAATTGCAGCGGTCAGCATTCAGCGGTCAGTATTCAGCCCGACCGGGCCACGTCCGCCTATATCATCCGCCCACTGCTTGGGATCGAGCGCAAGGAACTCCATCGCTACCTCACGGCTCTCGGCCAGAGTTGGCGCGAAGATCCTAGCAACCGCGACCTGCGTCATGCCCGCAATCGGGTGCGGCACGGAATTTTGCCCCGGTTGGAGCGCAACCTGAATCCAGCGGTTCGCCAGGCGCTGTCGGAGGTCGCAGAACTCGCTCGCGGTGAAGAGGACTACTGGGCGGAACGAGTGCGTGAAATTCTCCCTCAGCTTTGGGACTCAACCTCCAAATCGCTCTGCCTGACTCGCAGTCGGGCTTCAATCGCAGAAAGTCGCGGCGTACTCCGCGAGTTCCCACTCGCTGTTCAGCGACGCATAGTCCGAGCTGCCGCCGAGTCGCTCGGGATCCCACTTGAGTTCCGGCACGTCGAGGAAGTACTGGAAATCGTTGCCTCGGAAGCCGAATCGCCGAAAGCGGCAGCGCTTCCCGATGGCTGGTCAGTGACACGCGAGAAAGGCGTTCTGCGTTTTGACCAAGGCCAATGTAAAGACCGCGACTACGAATACCCGTTACGGGCTCCCAGCCACGTTGACATCCCCGAATTGGCCGTGCGCATTGAAGTGTTGAGTGTTTCGCCGCATTCGCAGCGAGGATATAATCCCGAGCAGCTATTGTGCTCCGCAGTGTTGGGAAAGAAACTGAGTATCCGAAACTGGCGTCCAGGAGACCGGTTTTGGCCGGCCCATACCAAGGCGCCCAAGAAGATAAAGGAACTGCTGGCCGAGCGGCACATCACGGGCGCGGAGAAAAAGAACTGGCCCGTGATGGTGTGCGACGGCGAAATCGTGTGGGTGCGCGGCTTCGCCCGGCCGGCGCATCTCGCCGCAAGCGAGCACGACGAACAAGCGATCCTGGTCCGGGAAATTCCGATTCGTTCCGAGTGACCCTATGACTTACCCTGCTCCCGCCGAAGAGCTTCGGCAGGTGATCAGCGCCGAGCAGATCCAGAAGCGGGTGCGCGACATCGCCCGCCACATCTCCGACGACCATCGCGGCGTCACCATCCATGTCTTGGCCGTGCTGGAAAACGCCTTCATGTTCATGGCTGACCTGGTCCGCTCGCTCGATCAGCCGGTCGTTTGCCAGTTCATCAAGCCCACGTACCGGCGGCCCGAAGCTTCGGGCGCCGACCTGATCGAAATCTTCTTTAGCCACGAGCCCAATATCCAGGGCGAGCACATACTGCTGGTGGAAGGGCTGGTCCACTCAGGTGTGACAACTGAGTTCTTGATGAATGATCTGCGCGCGCGGGGTGCGGCTTCGGTAAAGCTCGCGACATTGTTGGACCGTCAGTCTGCCCGTCGGGTTTCCCTGCAGCCGGACTACTTCGGCTTCCTGGTGGACGATAGATTTCTGGTGGGATACGGGCTGGGAATGCCCGAGCAGACCCATCGGAATCTTCCTTTCCTCGCGGCCCCGGCCGCAGGCCGCGCAAACTTAGGTCATTAAACAACGGCGTTCTTTATTTCTTCCGGAACAGGTAAAATGACGGTCTGGAGCAATTTGTCTATCCGAAACCCTCGGCGGGCATCTAATACAGCTGGGGAACTGGGGTTCGTCTCAGCAGCAGTTTTCGGACGCTGCTTCTCAGGAGTTTTTAGTGAATTCAACGGTTAAAACGGTAGTTTTTTGGTTAGTAATTGTGGTGTCGGCGTTCCTGCTCTGGCAGGTCGTGAAGGCCGGTGGCGCGGGGCAGAAGGACAAGGACGTCAACTTCTCACAATTCATGTCCGATGTGGACCAGGGGAACGTAAAAGAGGTCACCATCATCGGCATGGAAGTGCGCGGCAAGTATCGCAACGACAATTCCGGCTTCCACACTACGGTTCCAGCCAACTACCCGGACATGATCAAGACCCTTCGCGAGAAGGGCGTAAACATTTCTATCAGGGACGTCAGCAGCGGCGGGTGGCCAACCTGGCTGCTGAATTTGGCGCCTCTCATCTTGCTGGCTGCCTTGTGGTTCTTCATGATCCGCCAGATGCAGACCGGCGGTAACAAAGCGCTTTCGTTCGGCAAGAGCCGGGCGCGCCTGCTCTCCATGCAGCAGAAGAAAGTCACGTTCAAGGACGTGGCCGGCGTGGATGAAGCCAAGGAAGAACTGCGCGAGATCATCGAATTTCTGCGCGAAGCGCAAAAGTTCCAGAAGCTCGGCGGCCGCATTCCCAAGGGCGTTCTGCTCGTCGGACCTCCGGGAACCGGCAAGACCTTGCTGGCCCGAGCGGTGGCCGGCGAAGCGAACGTTCCTTTCTTCTCGATCTCGGGTTCGGACTTCGTCGAGATGTTCGTAGGCGTGGGCGCAAGCCGGGTACGTGACCTGTTCGAGCAGGGTAAGAAGAATGCGCCGTGCATTATCTTCATCGACGAAATCGACGCCGTCGGACGTCACCGTGGCGCTGGTCTCGGTGGCGGACACGATGAGCGCGAGCAGACCCTGAACCAGTTGCTGGTCGAGATGGACGGTTTCGAATCGAACGAAGGCGTCATCCTGATGGCCGCCACTAACCGGCCTGACGTCCTCGATCCGGCGTTGCTGCGTCCTGGACGTTTCGACCGCCGTGTCGTGGTCAGCCGTCCCGACGTCCGTGGCCGTGAAGAGATCCTGCGCGTTCACACTCGCAAGATTCCTCTAGCCGACGATGTCGATCTTTCCGTGCTGGCCCGCGGCACACCGGGCTTCTCCGGCGCCGATCTGGCCAACATGGTCAATGAAGCTGCCCTGAGTGCAGCCCGGCAGAACCGCAAGGCCGTGCTGATGTACGACTTCGAGCTGGCCAAAGACAAAGTTCTCATGGGCGTGGAGCGCAAATCGCTCATCCTCTCGGAAGAAGAGAAGAAAGTGACCGCTTATCACGAAGGAGGCCACGCGCTGGTAGCCGCCAAGCTGCCGAACTCCGATCCGCTGCACAAGGTCACCATCATTCCGCGCGGTATGGCGCTGGGTGTGACCATGCAGTTGCCCATCGACGACAAGCACAATTACACCAAGGACTATCTCGAAACCCAGATCGCCATCATGATGGGTGGCCGCATCGCGGAAGAGATGTTCCTCAATCAGATGAGTACCGGCGCGGGCAACGATATCGAGCGTGCGACTGAGCTGGCGCGCAAAATGGTCTGCGAGTTCGGCATGAGCGACCTCGGACCTCTGACCTTCGGCAAAAAAGAAGAGCAGATCTTCCTGGGACGCGAAATCGCACAGCACCGCGACTACAGCGAAGCTACCGCGATCAAAATCGACGACGAAGTGCGCCGCATGATTCGACAAGGCTACGATGTGGCCAGAAACATTCTGGACCATCACCGTGAGACCCTGGAGCGGATTGCACAAGCACTGCTTGAGCGCGAAGTTCTGGACGCCAACGAGATCAAGCTGCTGCTCGAAGGCAAGGAACTGCCCAAGATGACCCCGCCATCCAAACCGGATGATGGTGTGCAGCAGGTCTTGAAGCCCGAGCCTGGCCGCCCTGGAATTGCCAAGGGTGGAGAGAGCCCGGCGAGAGCGTAGAACTCGTAGTTGCCAGTTCAAAGGGCGGCCAAATGGCCGCCCTTCACTTTTGCAACCGCTCCGAAATTACCGGTTCACCACTTTCATCATTTCCCCGGGATATCGCGGTCCAGCCGCAGCGCCCGACGGAAACGCCTCTTCCAGCCGCCGCAGGTCTTCGGGCGTGAGCTGCACGTCCAGCGCGCCTACGTTTTCTTCCAAATATTTGCGACGCTTAGTCCCGGGGATAGGCACGATATCGTCACCCTGCGCCAGAACCCACGCCAATGCCAGCTGCGACGGAGTACAGTTCTTCTCGCGCGCAAGCTGCTCGACGCGCCGAACCAGATCCAGGTTCTTCTCGAAATTGTGTTCCTGGAATCGTGGAGAATTCCGGCGATAATCATCAACCGGCAAATCTTCAAACCTCTTGAATCGTCCAGTCAGAAAACCCCGGCCTAATGGGCTGTAAGCGACAAACCCAATCCCCAACTCGCGGCAGGTGGGCAGGATGTCTTCCTCGGGGTCTCGCGTCCACAGCGAGTACTCGGTTTGCAGCGCGGTGATCGGGTGAACCTTGTTGGCGCGCCGCAGGGTTTGCGCGCTGGCTTCCGACAATCCGATGTAACGTACCTTGCCTTCCTTCACCAGTTCCGCCATCGCACCGACTGTTTCCTCAATCGGAGTGTTGGGATCGACGCGATGCTGGTAATAAAGATCGATGTAAGCCACGCCCAGCCGACGAAGGCTGCCTTCGCACGACTTGCGCACGTAGTCGGGACGGCCGCTCACTCCGCGAACATTGGGATTGACTGGATCGCGAACAATGCCGAACTTCGTGGCCAGCACGATCTCTGCCCGCGGCCATCCCTGAATGGCTTCGCCTACCAGTTCTTCGTTTTTATACGGCCCATACATATCGGCTGTGTCGAGAAAGTTGATTCCGAGTTCCAGGGCGCGATGAATCGTCGCAGTGGATTCATTGTCGTCGCGCCCGGCGTAGAACTCTGACATTCCCATGCAGCCCAGTCCCAGGGCAGATACGGTGAGACCTGCGCGTCCGAGCTTGCGATATTTCATCATTGCTCCTTGGAAAAAAGAGAAACGTAGATATGAGGACCGAAATCTACTCCATAGATGCGAACATCCGC
>Ga0070741_10008192_pt1 | contig 21142 bp, 13 predicted proteins | sample Coa_R1_4_FD_66440 | JGI IMG/M metagenome (GOLD analysis project Ga0070741, IMG submission 66440) | Surface soil microbial communities from Centralia Pennsylvania, which are recovering from an underground coalmine fire - Coalmine... | ecosystem: Environmental > Terrestrial > Soil > Unclassified ...
TCAGTGACACAATGAGAGGAGTGGCTGCGACCGGCGGCACACGCGTGACATGTGCGGCCAAATGGTTTCGCGCCAATCTCCAGGGCGAGGCGGTTGGCTCAGTCGTTCACGAGTTAGTGCATGTCGTGCAGCAATACGGTCGCGCGCGCCGCACCAATCCCAACGCCCGGCGCTCACCCGGTTGGCTGGTGGAAGGCCTGGCCGATTATGTCCGTTGGTTCCTGTATGAACCCCAAAGCCACGGCGCGGACGTTGTCTGGTTGCGACAACGGCGCAACCCCCAACTCCGGTACGATGCGGGGTATCGTATCACGGCCAATTTCCTGAACTGGACCACCGAAAAATACGACAAAGAATTGGTCCGCCACTTGAACGCTGCGATGCGCGAGGGCAACTACTCGGACGAACTTTGGCAACAGCGCACCGGGCATCCCCTGCCAGACCTTGGCGAGCAATGGAACCGCGAGGTTTCTGAGCAACTTGGGTCAGGCGCCCCGAGCCAGCATCCCCAAAGCGAATCACGGTAGCTGCGACAGAGGGTCACTTCCGCTCAGCAACGCTGGTCGAGAGCTTCCAGCCGTTCTTATCCACGTACAGCGCATTAGTGCCGGCATATTGATCATAGACGCGCTGCATCTCCTCGATGGAATCGAAGAAGCCGACAATGAAAGCGGCACTGAAGGATTGTCCCGGCTGGATGGGACGTCCACCGACCTCTTCGATCATGCAGACGTAATCGCGTTGGTGACACCAGGCCTCGCTGACCATGGATGGGTCCAGCGTCATCCCGGCCAACCATGGCCCTGGTTGGCCAGTGAGGGCATTACGGAGGTGATAAGCCCGGATGAATCGTTTGGGCTGCTCCTCTGTCCCGCGCCTATAAATGAATCTTCCGTCCGGGGGAAAGTTCGTGAAGAACTCGCTGGCATTCACGTGACCTAGGTAGCTGAGATAGACTTCCGTGAAGGTATCGCCCTGTTGGTGACGAATGTGTCCGGGCATATCCAGGCGCAGGAACATCGCTTCACTCGCATTGACACTGGTAATGCTGTCGCTGGACACAAAATAGCGTTTGCCGGCGGGAAAGACGATGGTTTGGGTCCATTTTGAGCCCGGCTTTTTGCCCGGCGCCGCCAGCCGGAACTGGAAACTAGTTTGGACGGCGAGGAAATCCTGGCCCTGGATGAGGCGCGGGGACAGCTCTTTAGCCTGAGTGCAGATCTGAGGTCCTTCGATTGAGCGTTTCGGCCGTTTGCCGTGATAAAGATTGTTGAAGTCATAAGCCAAATCCCCCTGAAGTTGGCTTCGATACTCGGCGTCACTGCCGGGCTCCATAATCCAGTCGACGATATCCAAGCCGAAGCCGGCGTCGTGGAAGCCACTTTTCTTATCAAGGAAACTGCCACCGGCGACCCCTGTTACATAGCCACGCTTGTGGATAACGGCACCGAGTTGCGCGGATGAAATCCGAATTTCATCGGGGTTCTCGACGACCTCAAATGGACCCACACTGGCGGCGGCATTTGTTACCCAGCTCGGCACACTGGCGAGGAGTGCCCCGACGAGAACGACGAAAGACCCAAGCTTGAACATGTCACAGGTTGAACTAAACCCGTGGCCAACGGAAGGCTGCGCCTCAAACAAACTCCGCGGCAGGCTATGGTCTGGATTGAAAGTTGCTTCTGTTCCGTTGTGGCGCGAAGTCCCGGGCGGCGCGCCCTATGAACGAAGCTGGCCATCGATTTAAAAACCTGATGCTCAGGAGCTTTGAACTCCTGGGGCTATTGCTTTTGCTGTTACCGCAGCCCGTGTTCGCCCAGGCAAACTTTGCCAGCCCGGCGCGGATCGTGCGGGAATACGCTCTTACGTCGGCTAGTGCTCGGGAAAAATACCCTGACCCACGGAACTGGCGGTTACTGGGATCCAACGATGGCGGCCAGAATTGGACGCTGCTGGATGCGCGGACCAACCAGGTCTTCCGGGCTCGATCCCAGAGGCGGGTTTTTCATATTTCCAATCAAACGGCATTCAGCACCTACCGGCTGTTGATCGAAGGCGCTTCCAGCGCTCAGTTAGCCGAACTGGAGTTCAGCGGGCCATGGGTGGGCGTAACCAACGAAGACGAGGTGCAGATCGTCGCCTCCTCCTCGAAAGAGCATCCGCTCCTGGGAACGGCGGCGGAAGCGTTCGATAGCGATCCCAGCAGCCGATGGATTGATTTCGGGACGGGGCAGAACACGTGCTGGTTGCAGTGCCAATACACGCGACAGTACCATTTACTCGTTACCAATGTGAGTGAGCTGGCGGTCGTAGCCCGGCGCCTGGCGGCACATAGTCCGCTGGGCCAACGAGGTCCGAAAGTTCTGGCCAGTTTTACCAACCCGGCTGACCGGCCGGCGCGGATCCTCAACGGATATGTGCTGGCTTCCGCCAACGATATGGCGAACCGCGATCCGCGCGATTGGCGTTTACTGGGCTCCAACGATCGCGGCCAGACCTGGCAGGTTTTGGACCTGCGGCGCGACGAGGTTTTCCCCCAACGGTTTCAGCGCCGTACCTTTTTACTCACCAACGAGGCGCCTTATTCCTTGTATCGACTCCAAATAGATTCTGTTCGCGTTCCCAGCGGATTGCCCGGCGGAGCCAGCAGCGTGCAGTTGGCGGAGATTGAACCCTTGTACTCGCCCAGGGATTCCGGCGGGAATTATTCCATTGTGGCGTCTGCTCAAGGCGAAAATCCGCCGTTGGAAGCCGTGGAAGAACTCTTCGACGGCAAGCCTCGCACCAAGTGGCTTGATTTCACGGATGATGAGAATACCAATCGCAGCAGTTGGGTGCAGTGGGAGTATCTGCCCGATGGCGACCCGGCTGTGATTAATCTGCGCTGGATAAAATCACTCCAGGCCCGCCGCCGCCCGCTTTCAGTTGAGCTCTCCCTGCAAGGTGTGGTGGTATCGTGGGATCCGACTTCTCAACGGCTTGGCTTTGTCGACCAGACCGGTTTCCAGAGTTTTCGACTCGGAGCTTACACCAACGCGGTGGTTGTCGGAACGCGCGCCCATCTCGCCGGCCAGCTGGAGCTCGGTCGCGAGTTGCCTTCCATCTCGCGCGCCGAACTCAGCTCGGTCGAGCCGTTGCCGGGGCCGCATCCCATCACGGTTGGACAGGCCTTGTCGAACGATGAAGATTTCTTCATCGGAACACTTGAGGCCAAAGTCACCAGTGTTTCGGAGGATTCGGCGGGCTGGCTTTCCCTGGGGCTGGCTCCTGAAAATGGGTCCGAGCGAATGCAAGCCAAGGTCGGGCGCAAGCCCGCGCAGCCGCGCTTCTTTCCGGGCTGCCGCTTGCGAATCCAAGGAGTCATTCAGCCGCTTCTGGACGAAACCGGGAATCGCGTTGCCGGTACAGCGTGGGTGGATGACACCGCCCGTCTCGAATTTCTCGACTTAAGTGAAAGGGATTGGAGCGAATGGTCCCTCAGTTCGATCGCGCGATTGAGCCGGACCAATTCGACAGTAAACCCGGGTGAGCAGGTCCGTATTATGGCAATCCTGCTGCGGCGTGAAGCGGATTGTTTTCTGTTAACCGATCGCGCGACCAACCTCCTGCGGGTTTTTTGCGCCACCAGCGTTACGAATCTACCCGTTGGATCGCGAGTCGAGGCGATCGGCTTTTTAGCGCGTGAGAACCAAACGCCTGTTCTGCGCAGCGCCCATCTCCGCGCGGCTCCGCGTTTTAGCTCCGATGCGCTGCGCCAGTCGACGACGCCGACCGATCTTTCCCAATCTACCACCCAGATTCGCAAGGCTTATGATCGGCTGGAGACCCAACCGGGCAAACCCTTTCCTGTCCACCTGCGCGGCGTTATTACCTACATCGATTTGGAATACGATTCCTATTACTTACAGGACGAAACCGACGGGATTCAGGTCCTCAACCAGATCGATGCCGGACTGGCGCCCTTGGTTCGGCAGGAGGGTTCCTATGTCGAAGTGACCGGTCAGATGGACCCGGACTATAAAGCCGTCGTTCCCGATGGGTTTGTGAAGGTTCTTGGAAAAGGACGAATGCCCGAAGCACGCCGGCACTCTTGGGATTACCTGGTGACCGGCAAAGATGACGCGCAATGGGTGCAATTAGAGGGGATCGTCAGCGCCTGCACCGAAGCCGGGCTGACCTTGATTGTGGTCGGAGGCCGCCTGGCCGTAGTCGTCAACGATTTCGATCAGGGAAAACAGGAACGCCTGCTGGGGAGCCTGGTTCGGATCAATGGGGTGTGCCAGGCCATTCGGGACAACCGCAACCGGCGCGTCGGGTTGCAGTTGCTCGTGCCTTATATGGATTGCATCGAGGTCCTTCGGCCTGCGCCCGAAGATCCCTTTGACCAAACCTTGCGCAAAATTGCCGAGTTGGACGATCAGCGATCACGCAGCACTAACTTGACCATTCGGTTGGTCAAAACTGCCGGCACCGTCACCTACAAGGAACCGCGCGTCTTGTTCATCCAGGACGGCAATGACGGCATGCGCGTTTTTCTGCGCGCCGATTCTCCAGTACACGCCGGGGACCGGATTGAGGCAGTTGGCCTGGCGGAACCCGATGGTTTTTCGCCGCGCCTGGCGCAGGCGATTGTACGGAAGATCGGCACGGAAGGACTGCCCCCCGCCCAGCCGATCGACCTCATGGGACCCGACGTTACGGATCAAGATGCCACGCGCGTGAGGCTCGAGGCGACATTGGTGGGGATTAAATCCGGCAAAATGGTTCAGGTGCTCGAATTGAATGATATTCGTGGCGGCAAAGCCTGTTCCGCTCTTGTTCCCGTAGCCGCCGAGGCGCTTCCGGCAATGCCGCTCGGCAGCAGAGTGGAGGTGACGGGGGTGTTTCGCTCGGAATCCGAGACCTTGGCGGATCTCGGGCAGATTCCGACGGCTTTTCAAATGTATCTCAACGGCCCCGAAGACATCAGGATCTTGCTTCAGCCCTCCTGGTGGACGGCCCGCCACACACTCTGGGTCTCGGCGGCCTTGGCTTCGATCCTGTTGGTCGCTTTAACCTGGGCCAGTTCACTGCGCAACCAGGTCCATCAGCGCACGGAACAGCTCCATGCCGAAATTGCGGAGCATAAGCGGACCGAGGAAGCGCTGGAAATTTCCGAGCGCTTCATGCGTTCCCTGGTTGAAAGTTTGCCTCAGAACATTATCCGCAAGGATCTCTCGGGCCGTTTCACTTTTGCCAACGATTTCTTCTGCCGCACGATTGGCAAGCCCCTCGACCAGATCCTGGGCAAGAGCGATTTCGACCTCTTTCCCGCCGACCTGGCCGCCAAATTCCGAGCCGATGACGAGCGGGTCATCGCCAGCCGCAAACTGTTCGAAACTGTCGAAGAAAGCCGCAATGCCAGCGGTGAGAATATCTTTGTTCAGGTGATAAAGAGCCCGTTGTTGGATGCGAGCGGGATGTTGATGGGCATTCAAGTCATCTTCTGGGATGTCACGGAGCGCAAACGAGCTGAGAGCCGGTTGGAAGAGGCGCAGAAGGCGATGTTGGACGCTTCCCGGCAGGCAGGAATGGCCGAAGTCGCCGCCGGCGTGCTGCATAACGTCGGCAATGTTCTCAACAGCGTCAATGTTTCCGCCAGCCTGGTCAGCGATAATCTTCAGCGTTCCAAAGCGCCCGGTCTGGCCAAAGCGGTGGCGCTGCTGCGGGAACAAGAGGCGGATCTCGCCGGTTTTTTTGCCCGCGACCCGCGGGGGAAACAGCTGACCGCCTATCTGGCGAAATTAGCCGAATGCCTTGCCGGCGAGCAAGCTTCCGCCTTGCAGGAGCTCCAGATTCTCAAAAAAAATATCGAGCACATCAAGGAAATCGTCGCGATGCAGCAAAGCTATGCCCGCATCGTTGGCGTCACCGAAAAGGTCAAAGTCACGGACCTGGTCGAAGATGCGTTGCGCTTGAACTCGGGAACGCTGGCGCGCCATGAGGTTGAGCTGACCAAAGAATATGCCCCGGACCTGCCGGAAATCATTGTGGAACGCCACAAGGTTCTTCAAATCCTGGTAAACTTGATTCGCAACGCCAAATACGCTTGCGACGAGTCCGGGCGCCGCGACAAACATTTAATCGTCCGTGTCGCCAAAGGCGACGGTTGCGTCAACATCTCCACGACCGATAACGGCGTCGGGATCGCGCCGGAAAACCTGACTCGTATTTTTAATCACGGTTTCACCACCCGCAAGGATGGGCACGGTTTTGGACTGCATAGCGGCGCTTTGGCCGCCAAAGAAATGGGCGGCGCTCTTTTGGCACACAGCGACGGCCCAGGCAAAGGAGCATCCTTCACCCTTTCCCTCCCGCTCGCTCCGAGCGAGCAGCAACACATTACTCGGCCGTCAACTGGATGACCGCGCTGCGGTAAGAGCCCGCGAGCGGCACGAGCAGGCCATCGCTCGACAAGAACTCTCCCGGCACCGTCCGATCTTGAGCGCCAGGATTTGAGGTTTCTCCCGGAGAAAGGTTCACCTCCCTAAGCCGGTATGTTTTTCTTCGATCCAACCCCTGCAAGCGGATCGGTGAGTTGGGTCCTTCTTTCAGCTGGTAAATGAAAAGGACGGCCCGAGAGCGATCCGGGGACACCAAATCCAGGGCTGCTCGAGGGCCCGCGTAAGGAGACTCCAGCCGATAGAGGTCACCCTGTGTCACCAGGTCTCGGATTTCTGTCTTGTACAACGCAACCGCATCGGCGATCTGCTTGCGTTCTTGCGGGGTAAGCTTGCGCACATCCAGATCCAGGCCCAAGGCGCCGCTCATGGCCACGTCGAGCGTGAATTTGATCGGGCGATCACCCATTCGGGTGACGTGGGTCGCCATCGAGCTCGGTGGAAAGAAATGGCTAAAACCCCATTGGATGAACACCCGCCGCGCCGGGTCGGTATTGTCGCTCGGCCAAAACGAATGAAAATACTTGAGCGCCCCATAATCGAGGCGTCCGGCGCCACCGGAACAAAGCATGCTCATCACTTGCGGGTAATTAGTGGCGAACCGACCCATAATTTCGTAGAGCGAATGCTGATAATCGATCAGCAAGTGGGACTGTTCGTTTGGTCCAAGCCAGGTCGAACCCGGTTGAGTCACGTAGCAGTTGCAATCCCATTTCACGTAGCTGATCCCCGGGTTGGGCGTCAGTGTGTCCTGGATAACTTTCCAGGTGAACTCGCGCACCTCCGGCCGGCTCAGGTCCAAGACTCGCTGGTTGCGGCCGAGGATGGGCTCGCGATGTTTTTGTCCGATGGCCCACTCCGGATGCTGCTCGAACAAATCGCTCGCCGGATTGACCATTTCCGGTTCGAGCCAGATCCCGAAGTTGACCCCTCGCTTTTTCGCTTCATCCGCGAGATAGGATAATCCATGCGGAAGCTTATTGGTGTTGACCTGCCAGTCTCCGAGGCCGGCTTTGTCATCGTTTCGCGGGTGGCGGTTGCCGAACCAGCCATCGTCCAGTAAGAACGTCTCGGCGCCGAGCACTCGGGCGCCGTCAAAGAGCGCGACGATTCGCGCCTCATCGAAGTTGAACCCGGTGGCTTCCCAATTGTTGAGCAGGACCGGGCGCGGTTTGCCGCCATCGCGCAGCCCGTAGCGGCGCGCCCAGCGGTGAAAATTACGACTCACCTGTCCTTTGCCCCGATCGCTCCACGTCCAGAGCATGCCCGGCGTGGTGAACGTTTGCTGGGGCAACAGGTGATACTCCGAGCCAAACGGATTGATCCCGCACAGCGCCCGAAGACGGCTTTTTTGATCTATCTCGAACGCGAACTGGAAACTGCCAGACCATTCGAGCGAACCGCCGATTACGGTTCCATTCTCTTCCTGAGCCTGCTGATCCAGCGCAATCAGAAATGACGGCGTCCGGAATTGATGCGCTCGGACTCCGATTTTGGAATCGAGCACTTTGATGCCCGGGGTTAGGCGTTCTTCAATCCATTGGGCCTCATCGGCCCAGTCGCCGTGCAACTGCGTCAGCCAGTACGCAGGGGTTTTGGGCGCCAGCAGGGCGCTTGAGGCAAATCGACCGAGCGTCACCGGCCGATTTTCGTCGTGACGAATTTCCGTCCATTGTTCGATCACATCCGCTTCCTGATACGCTTTGAAACAAAGCGTCACGAAAAACGGATAAAAGGGATCGTGCAATTCAACGCGCGTCACCTTTACGTCCGGCTCGACTGAGGTTGATGTTTGCTTCTCGAAAATCAGGTCGGTGGAAGTGTTGCCATCGGAATGAATCGCCTGCAGGGCCGGCTCGAGGATGAAACCGTCACCGGAAGGTGGATAGAATTCGATTTCTCGCGGCGGTGTTTTCTCCAAAGAGGCGGCTGCTTCACTTGCCCCATAGCCAGCGTGATAAAGGCGGCCATCGGGGCCAACGCCGAACGACAAACTGGTATGAGCCGTTGAGATGGTGATCAAATTGGTCGCGGTGTTTGCGGGCTCAGCCGCAAAAAGCAAAGTGAGCGGTGCGAAAAAAGCCAGGCAGAGCAGGCCAAGAGCTCTCATGCCGGTGGGACATGGGAGGATCTGAACGCGAGAGCAAAACTTCACGGCGGTGACGTTAACGAGCTCCGTGCGGCTCGTCCAGATCGCAGTCCACCGTATCCACCTTAAAACGAGAGTGCGCCGCGCGGGCGGGACCGCGGGCGCACTCCGTGCATTCAGGAGAATCCGGCTTTGTTCCGCCTCTCCTAGCGGAACCCCAGCCGGAGGGGTTGGTCATGTGCGTCTTACTTGGAGAGTCTCTTTAATTTGAAAGGGGACACATTGATGAACACCGGCTTGGAGTAGCCCTTGTCACCGGAACTGTCCGTGGCAACCGCGCGCAGCTCAAACAAGCCGGCGGGAGCATTACTCCAGACCAGCGAATAGGGGGCCGTAGTTGCAGTGCCGAGCAGATGCTGGTTCGCGTAAAAACTCACACTGGCAATGGTATCGCCATCGGTCGGATCCGAGGCATCCGCGGACAGAGAAATGTTTTGGTGAATCAGAAAGTTCGCTCCATTGGTCGGGCCGGTCAGCGTCACCACCGGAAGGAAGCGAGTGACCGTGACATGCACCGGGGCAGAAAGGGCCGAGCGGTCGAGTTGGTCCACGGCGCGGGCAAAGAGACTGAAGTGGCCCGCCGGCGGATTGCTCCAGACCAGCGAATAGGGGCTGTTCGTGGCGCGCCCCAGGAAGTAGTCGTTCGCATAAAAGCTCACACTGCGCACCGTCACATCCGCATCCGTGACATCGGCCGACAGAGTAATCGAGGGCGGATTGGTGAAAGCGCTGTTGTTGGTAGGTGCGGTTAAGGTGATCGACGGTGGCAGCAGGTCAAAAGCGTCATCAATGATCTTCACGGCCGCCCAATGATGCTCGCCGATACGGTAGTTCGAATTGGTCTCCACGGCCAGGATGACGGTCTTGTTGCCGCGGTTAACCGTATCGAGAATCGGATCCACCTTGATGTCCGTCGCCAATGATCCGGCGGGAATCGTTATGACGTTGCCGATCGTGGCATAATCCACACCATTCGAGGCCGAACCGGACAGTTGCACATTGACGGCGAGATCGGCATCGGTGGAACCGTAACGAATGAGCGTGAATGCGCCGGAACTAGTGCCTTCGAGGGCGGTGGGATCGGGGGCCACGACGACGACCAGGGGCGGATTCGTTACGGAGCCCGAGTCTTGTGCTCGTGAAAACGAACTGGTTAATAGCAGGCTCGCTAAAACAGCTAACGGGCCGTGAGAGGGCAGAGACAGCTTCATAGGTTCTTCGATCTTTTGTTTACGACTTTGCTTCTTGGGTTGAGCGCGAGGCTCGCTGTAGTGCCAAGGCAGGAGTCGTGCCAAGCAAAGAATCTGCTTTGGCAAGACGCGCGCGAACGGGGCAGTGCGCTGCTAGATCAGGAGTTTACGCTGAAAAAGCTGCTCGAATTTGCCGGACTTGAACCCGCCAGCACTCACTTTCAACCCGACGATGGGTGTAGTCGCCCACCGGGGTTGGGCTTTTCCGCCCAGCGAGACGGGTTACCCGGACTTTTAGGCGGCTTGGGCAATGAAAAGCCATTGTTCGCCAATTTTGGTTGAGTGTCCGTTAAGGCGGGGCGCCAAAACTTGGATTATCCTCCATTCTCGGGCGTTGCTGAGAAAGCAGAAGCACGTAGTCTGCGTAAAAGAATTGATTTTGGACGAACGATAGTTAACTTTTGTTAATCTGTGAGTATGCACAAAGTAGAATTTAATAACACGGTTTTGCGTGATGGCCATCAATCCATGGCCGCCACGCGCATGACGACCAAACAAATGCTGCCGGCAGCGCCGATACTTGACGGCATGGAATTTTACGGTCTCGAGACTTGGGGTGGGGCGACAATCGACTCCTGTTTGCGGTACCTGGGCGAAAACCCATTCGACCGTTTGCGCGCTCTCAAGAAGGCTGCTCCACGGACGCCGCAACTCATGCTATTGCGCGGCCAGAATATCGTCCAGTACACGAGTTTTCCCGACGACATCGTCGAGGCGTTCGTTCACTGCATGTGCGCCAATGGAATGGATATTATCCGGATCTTTGACGCGCTCAACGACGTTCGCAACCTGCGCACCGCCATTCAGGCCGTGAAAAAAAACGGCAAACACGCGCGCGGCGAGCTGTGCTACACGATCAGCCCGGTTCACACCGTGGATAATTTCGTCAAAATGGGGGTCGAGCTTGAAAAGATGGGCTGTGATTCCCTGGGCATTAAAGACATGTCCGGCATTATCCAGCCGCAGATCGCTTTCCACATGGTAAAGGAACTCAAAACCCGCATCGGGATTCCAATTACGTTGCATACCCATGATACGGCCGGGTTGGGCGCGGCCAGCTACCTGGCAGCCATCGAAGCCGGGGTTGATTGTGTCGAAGTGTCGATTGTGCCGTTCGCCAATGGAACCTCCCAGCCGGATACGCAGCGCATGCTGGCGCTGCTCGAAGGCCACCCACGGTGTCCTCAATTCGACACCCAGAAGCTGGCGGGCTTGCGTGATTACTTCGAAGGCGTTTATAAGGAATTGGCCAGCTTTACCAGTCCCGCCAACGAGCGGGTCGATAGCGATATTCTGATCTACCAGGTCCCCGGCGGCATGCTCTCGAATTTCCGCAACCAACTCAAAGAACAGGGCATGTCTGATAAATTTGATGCCGTGTTGAAGGAAATCCCGATTGTGCGCGAAGCGCTCGGTTGGATTCCACTGGTCACGCCCACTTCCCAAATCGTCGGCACCCAGGCCATGATGAATGTGAAGTTCGGGCGCTGGAAAATGATCTGCCAACCGGCGCAGGACATCGCTTTGGGCAAGTACGGCCGCACCCCCGGTCCGATCGCGCCGAATGTTCTGGAACAGGTCGAGAAACAAACCGGGAAAAAGCCAGTCACTGAGCGCCCCGCCGATTTGCTCAAGCCCGGTCTCGAAACGTGCCGGAGCCAATGCCGGGAAAAGGGCTTGCCCGACGACGAGGAAACAGCGGTGCTGTTTGCAATGTTTCCGCAACAAGTCGAAGCGCTGCTCAAGCCCAAAGCTGCCGCGACCGGTCCTGCTACTGCCGCCGCGCTAACCTCGCCCACGCCTGCGACCGCTCCTTCGCCGCCGGTCATCTCCGCGCGTCCGCCCGGTTCCAATGGAGCGGCGCGGAGCCTGTTTGTGACAGTTAACGGCCGGCGTCACCAGGTCACGGTCGAGACGCTCGATTAGACAAGACAAGCCGGCACGCCCGCTCTTATCCTAAGCTTTACTAAAGGGATTTATGAGTTCACATGGTCCACAGCCCGCCCAGGCGGGAAATCCGAAGGTCGAAATCCGAAATCCGCATGAGCCGATAACCAGGATGAAACTGTTAACTGAATTTCCCGGCGTGACCTACGACGACTGGCGCAAGTTGGTCGAGGCCGAGCTGAAAGGGGCGCCGTTCGACAAGAAAATGTTCGCCACCGCCGCCGAAGGCATCCGCCTGCAGCCGATTTACCGGCGGGAAGATGTGGCGGGCCTGAAACACGTGAACTCGTTTCCGGGTTTCGCGCCTTTCGTTCGGGGCTCGCAGGCGGCCGGTTATGTTCAGCAACCCTGGAGTGTTTCGCAGGAAATTGCCTTCGCCAGCGCGCGCGAGTTCAACCACGCCGCCCGCAATTCCATCGGACGCGGACTTGCCGCATTGAATATGGTGCTGGACCAGGCAACCCGTGACGGACACGACCCGGATTGGGCTTCGCCCGAGCAGGTCGGTTTTGGTGGTTTATCGATCGCCAGCCTGGACGACCTAGACCAGGCCCTCGATGGAATCGATCTCGAAAGCACCTCTTTGTTCATCCGGTCGGGAGCCTCAGCGATGCCTTTCGCAGCCCTGCTGGTAGCCCTGGCGCGCAAGCGCAAGAAGACGCCCACCGCCCTTCGAGGTTGCATCGAAATGGATCCGCTGGGCGTCCTGGCCCACCAGGGCAAGCTCCCACAATCCATCGACGGCGCTTATCGCGAAATGGCCGTGTTGACGCGGTGGGCCATCGAACATGCGCCGCATCTGCAAACCATTTGCGTTCACTCACGTGCCTGGCACGAATCGGGTGCCAACGCCGTCCAGGAGCTGGCTTTTACGCTGGCAACCGGCGTCGAATATTTGCGCGCTGCCGGTCGGCGCGACCTGGACGTGGACCAGGTCGCTCCCCGCATGCGCTTTGCGGTCACGGTGGGTGTCAATTTTTTCATGGAAATCGCCAAGCTCCGCGCCTTGCGCATGCTTTGGTCCCGGGTGATCGGCACCCTGGGGGGCAAGGAGGTTTCCAAGGCGATGGCCCTGCACGTGCGCACGTCGCAATGGAACAAAACCGTTTATGATCCTTACAACAATATGTTGCGTGCCACCGTCGAAGCGTTTGCCGGCGTTCTGGGCGGCTGCGACAGCATGCAGGTCGGGGCCTTCGACGAGGTGATCCGCCGGCCGGACGATTTCAGCCGGCGCATCGCGCGCAACACCCAATTGGTTTTGCAGAAGGAATGCCATCTCGATAACGTGATCGATCCCGCGGGCGGTTCCTGGTACGTCGAGTGCCTCACGGCCGAGCTCGCGCAACGGGCCTGGGGTCTTTTTCAGGAGGTGGAGAAATCCGGAGGCATGGAGGCGGCGATGCGGGCTGAGTTTCCACAGAAGGCTGTCGGCGCGGCTGCGGCCGAGAAGATTAAAGGCGTCGACCGCCGTCGTGACTCGGTCATCGGCGTAAACCAATATGCGAATCCGAGGGAAACGCCCCTCAATCACCAGCCGGAGGATGCCCGCGCCTTCCACAAGCGCCGCGTGCAACAAGTCGCTTCGCACCGCACCGGGCTGGAAGAAGACCAGAGTGAAATCGTCCTGGAAAAGCTGGCCAAAGTGGTGGAAGCCAAAAGCGGTGATCTGTTTGAAGCCTGCGTCCAGGCCGTGAGCGCCGGGGCGACCCTGGGTGAAATCACGCGGGCTGTGCGGATCAATGACAGCCCCAGTGCTCCAATTACGCCGGTCTGCGTGACACGCGTCGCGGCGAATCTGGAAAAACTCCGCGCGGCCACCGATCGCTATGTCAGCGCTGGTCACGAGCGGCCCGGAGTCTTTTTGCTCAACATGGGCCCGCTGAAGGAACACAAAGCGCGCGCCGATTTCTCACGCGGTTTCATGAGTGTGGGCGGATACGACGTTGTCTCGCCTCCCGGTTTTAAAAGCGTCGAGGAGGCCGTGGATGGGTTCGTTAAATCCGAGGCGCAAATTGCGGTCATCTGTTCGACCGATGACAATTATCCAACGCTTGTCCCAAGCCTGGTGACGGGCATTCGCGCGCGGCGCCCTGATGCCTTGGTGATCCTGGCCGGTTACCCGCCGGACCAGATCGAGGCCCATAAAAAATCCGGCATCGACGAGTTCATTCACATTCGGGCGGATGCCAAAGAACTGCTCACCTCGCTTCACCAAAGATTGGGTATCGCAATATGAAGACCTTCCCTGATTTTACCCAAGTCCCGTTCGAGGCCAATCCGGCGCCCGAGATCGGGTTCGAACAATGGCGCATCCGCTTCGAGGAACAAACCGGCAAATCCCTGGAAGAGATGGTCTGCAAAACTCTCGAACAGATCGACCTGCAACCGCTCTATACGGCCGACGACCTGAAGGAGTGCGAGCACCTGGACACCTTGCCAGGCTTGCCGCCGTTTTTGCGCGGACCGTACGGCTCGATGTATGTCAGCCGGCCCTGGACGGTGCGCCAATATGCCGGCTTTTCCACCGCTGAGGAAAGCAACGCCTTTTACCGGCGCAACATTGCCGCCGGCCAGCAGGGATTGTCCGTCGCGTTCGATCTGCCCACGCACCGCGGCTATGATTCGGATCATCCACGGGCCTTCGCCGATGTCGGCAAAGCCGGCGTGGCCGTCGATTCGGTGCAGGATATGAAGGTGCTGTTCGACCGCATTCCGCTGGACCGGATCTCCGTGTCCATGACTATGAACGGGGCGGTTTTGCCCGTCCTGGCTTTTTACATAGTCGCCGCGGAGGAACAGGGTGTGAAGCTGGAACAATTGTCCGGCACGATCCAGAATGACATTCTCAAAGAGTACATGGTCCGCAACACCTATATTTATCCTCCGTCACCTTCGATGCGGATTATCGCGGACATTTTCTCCTTCACATCGAAGAGCATGCCGAAATTCAACTCGATCTCCATTTCCGGTTATCACATGCAGGAGGCGGGCGCGCCGGCCGATTTGGAGATGGCCTATACCCTGGCCGACGGGTTGGAATACGTGCGCACGGGGATCAAAGCGGGCATCGATATCCACGCGTTTGCTCCACGGCTCTCGTTCTTTTGGGCCCAAGGCAAAAACTTTTTCATGGAGATCGCCAAAATGCGCGCCGCCCGCGCGCTCTGGGCTAAGCTGATCAAACAATTTAATCCGAAGAATCCGAAATCGATGGCCCTGCGGACTCACTCGCAGACTTCGGGCTGGTCGTTGACCGAGCAGGACCCATTCAATAATGTCGTCCGCACCTGTCTCGAAGCCATGGCGGCCGCATTGGGCCACACGCAATCGTTGCACACCAATTCACTGGATGAGGCGATTGCCTTGCCCACAGATTTTTCGGCGCGGATTGCGCGCAACACGCAGTTGTTTCTGCAGGAAGAAACCGGTATTTGCAAAGTAATCGACCCGTGGGCCGGCTCGTTCTTTGTCGAAGCGCTTACTCAAGCGATCCTGCAGCGGGCCTGGACCCACCTCCAGGAGGTCGAATCGCTGGGCGGTATGGCCAAGGCCATCGAGACCGGTCTGCCCAAACTGCGCATCGAGGAGGCCGCCGCCCGCCGCCAGGCGCAGATCGATTCCGGCAAGGAATCGATCATCGGGGTCAACCTGTTCCGCCTGGAAAAAGCCGAGCAATTGGAAGTGCGCGAGGTCGACAACACCGCCGTGCGCGACGCGCAAATCAAAAATCTACATCAATTGAAGGCCGGTCGCGACAGCGCCAAAGTGCAGATTGCCCTCGAGTCACTCACTCGGGCCGCGCAAAGCGGCTCCGGCAATTTATTGGCGCTGGCGGTCGAGGCCGGTCGTGCGCGCGCCACTCTAGGCGAAATCTCCTTCGCACTGGAAAAGGTTTTTAACCGACATAAAGCCGTGATTCGTTCAATCTCGGGAGTGTATCAGTCTGAGTTCGGGCAAAACCCGCAAATCGAGCAGGTGCGCCAACTCACTGACAGATTCGCGGAGCGCCATGGCCGGCGACCGCGAATTTTGATCGCCAAAATGGGCCAAGACGGACATGACCGCGGGGCCAAGGTCGTGGCCACCGCGTATGCCGATCTCGGTTTCGACGTCGATATTGGCCCATTGTTCCAGCAGCCGGACGAAGCGGCGCGCATGGCCTCCGAGAACGACGTGCACGTCGTCGGGATTAGCTCACTGGCGGGCGGCCACAAGACCTTGCTCGTGCAATTAGTTGGCGAACTTAAAAAAATCGGCCGCGAGGACATTATGATCGTTGTGGGCGGCGTCATTCCGCCACAGGATTATGAATTCCTCAAACAAAACGGGGCCGATGCCGTATTTGGACCGGGCACCTTTATTCCCGATGCCGCGCGCGAGATCCTCACGCAGTTGGACCGGCGGTCGGACTAAGAGCCGCAATGCAGGCATTCGCCTCATCCGGATGGGCAGTTTACTTTGGGCCGTTATTTGGCACGGAAGATGACTTCATGAACCAGGTTGGGAACAACCCGAGCGACGAGGCGAACAAGCCGCGGCGCCGCGCCCTGAGCCCGACGGACTATGTGGCGGGTGTCCTGGCCGGCGATCGCGGGATCCTGGCGCGTGCCATTACGCTGGTGGAGAGCACTTCCGCCCTCCATGAAGCACAGGCCCAGGAGGTGCTGCAACGGTTGCTTCCGCACACGGGCCGATCCCAGCGCATCGGCATTACGGGCGTGCCGGGCGTCGGCAAAAGCACCTTTATCGAGCGGTTTGGTTGTTTCCTAACCGCGCAAGGCCGAAAAGTTGCCGTCCTCACCATCGATCCCACCAGCAAGCGCTCCGGTGGCAGCATCCTCGGCGATAAAACCCGTATGGAAAAGCTCAGCCGCGAGGCGAATGCTTTTATCCGTCCTTCACCCGCCGGCGATAGTTTGGGCGGCGTTGCCCGGCGCACCCGCGAAACCCTTTTGCTTTGTGAAGCAGCCGGGTTCGATACTGTCCTCGTCGAAACGGTTGGGGTCGGCCAGTCGGAAACGACATTGCGGTCGATGGTGGATTTCTTTCTGCTTTTGCTGTTGCCGGGTGCTGGCGACGAGTTGCAAGGGATAAAAAAAGGTATCATTGAAATGGCCGATGCCGTCCTGGTCAATAAGGCGGACGGCGATAACCGGTTACGCGCGGAGCAGGCGCTGGCCGAGCAGAGAAATGCGTTGCATTGCCTCCAGGCAGCGACTCCGGGTTGGACGACTGAGGTTGGCCTTTGCTCGGGCCTCACGGGAGAAGGCATTCCCGAGACCTGGCAGCTCATTTTGCGCTTTTATTCTCAGCTCGAACCGGCCGGAGTGATCAGCAAGCGTCGCCAACAACAATCGCTGGAGTGGCTGTCGAGTCTCGTCCAGGACGAGTTGCTGCGCCGCTTTTATCGCGCACCCAAAGTTAAAGAACGCCTGGTCGCGCTGCAGCAGCAGGTTCTGCTCGGCCAGACCACGCCGGTCCGCGCCGCCCGTGAATTGCTCGAAGCTTTCGGCCTTTTTACCTGAATCTCAATTTAACCTGAGGAAAACCATGCTTAAGAAAATTGATCACCTGGGCATCGCAGTGCGGTCGCTGGATGAAGCTGTCCCATACTACGAAAAAGCTCTCGGCCTGAAATGCGAGCATCGCGAGGAAGTGCCTTCCCAAAAAGTGCGCACCGCGTTTTTCAGCCTGGGCGAGGTTCACTTGGAATTGCTCGAACCTACGGATCCGGAGGGCCCGATTGCCAAGTTCCTCGAAAAAAATCCCAATGGCGGCATCCATCACATTGCTTTCGGAACTGATGACATCAATGCCCAACTTGGCCAGGCTTCCGCCGCCGGTATCAAACTGATTCACGAGAAGCCTTTTGACGGCGCGGCTGGCAAGCTCGTCGCCTTTCTTCATCCCAAGTCGACCTTCGGAGTGTTGACCGAGTTCTGCATGGCCAAGCCAGGCGCGACTCCCCACCACTGAACGCGAAACAATTTTATGGCACTACCTAAACCACTATTGGAGGAACTCGCCAAGCGCCGCGCGACCGCGCGGGCCGGCGGCGGCGAAGATAAACTTGAGATCAGGCGCAAAAAGGGCGTGATGACTGCCCGCGACCGCCTGGACAACCTGTTTCAACCGGGGACATTCCTCGAGCAGGGGATGCATGCCGAGCACGATTGCCATAATTTTGGCCTCGAGAAGAAATCTTTTCCCGGTGACGGCGTGGTCACCGGTACGGGCCTGGTCGACGGTCGCCTCGTAGCCGCCTTTAGCCAGGATTTCACCGTAAGCGGCGGTTCGCTCGGGCGAATCCACGCCAAGAAAATTTGCGGCTTAATGGAGTACGCGCTGAAAGTCGGCTGCCCGATCATCGGGTTCAACGATTCCGGCGGCGCCCGGATCCAGGAAGGAGACGATTCACTCTCGGGCTATGGCCAGGTGTTTTTCCGCAACGTGCTGGTCTCGGGTGTGCTGCCGCAGATTGCGATCATCGCGGGGCCCTGCGCGGGAGGAGCCGCCTATTCGCCCGCGTTGATGGACTTCATCATCATGGTGAAAGGCAGTTCCAACATGTTCATTTGCGGCCCGGACGTCATCCAGGCGGTGACGGGTCAGAAATGCACGATGGAAGAAATCGGCAGCCCGGCCGCCAACGCCAGCGTCAGCGGCAATGTGCAGTTCATCGCCGACAATGACGGCCACGCCATTCAAATCGCCCGGCGCTTGCTCTCTTTCATTCCAGCCAATAATCTCCTGGATCCACCGCACCGGCCAACCGCCCAGGTTGATATGAGCCCCGACCCGGAGATGGGCAAGCTCGTGCCGGAAAGCTCCAAGGACCCACTCGACGTTTCCAAGGTAATTGCGCGCATGGTTGATAATGGCGATTTTCTGGAAGTGTACCAGGCATTCGCTCGCAACATCATTGTTGGGTTCGCCAGGATGCAGGGGATCGTCACCGGCATTGTTGCCAATAATTCGCTCGTGAAGGCTGGCACGCTCGACATCGATTCCTCCGACAAAGCCGCGCGGTTCATCCGGTTCTGTAATGTTTTCAACATCCCCCTGGTCACACTGGTCGATGTCCCCGGCTTCATGCCAGGCGTTCAACAGGAGCGCGGCGGCATTATTCGGCACGGAGCAAAAATGCTGTTTGCTTACGCGGCGGCGACGGTTCCGAAAATTACCCTGATTCTGCGCAAAGCTTACGGTGGGGCGTATCTGGCCATGTGCAGCTCCGATATGGGCGCGGATTTTGTTTACGCGTGGCCCACGGCTGAGATCGCCGTGATGGGCGCCGAAGGCGCTGTAAAGGTGTTGTACAAAAAAGAAATCACCGCCGCCAAGGACCCAAAGGCCAAGGAAGCCGAGTTGGTGGCAGAGTACCGCGAAAAGTTCTGTTCGCCTTACGAAGCGGCCAAAAAGGCGATGATTACCGACGTGATCCTGCCCGAAGAAACTCGGGCGCTGGTTTCCATGGCCCTTCGCAATACCTTGACCAAGCGCGAAACACGTCCGCCTAAGAAACACGGCACGATTCCGATGTAAGCACAGCGCAACCAACGCCCTATTCTTATGCATAAACAGCAACCTTCTGAGCCCGCGAGCTCCGGACCGGGTAACGCGCTGCCCGAGGCCGAGGCAAGCCTCGGCCAGGCGCTTGCCCTCATCCACCGCGCTTTGGCCAGGCTCGATGAACCCGGACGCGCCGGCGAAGTTCAGTCGGCGCTGCAAAAAACCGCCGGCCTGGTGGAATCGGCGCGACAGGCACATCAGCGGCTATTCGCCGCCGGCTCGGCGGCGGTCGCTGGCGTGGTGCAAACCGGTCTCGATTCCGAGTTGGTCGCGGTCATTTCCGCTGCTGTGACGGCAGTGTTGGACCGCCCGTACCGTCTCGTGTCCGTTGAACCGGTTGTGGCATCCGTGCCGCACCTGAATGTCTGGGCCCTGGAAGGCCGCACCCAAATCTTCCAATCTCACAAGATCCGGTGATTACGACTGAACAGAAGGAGACCCATGATTAAACGACTTCGTGTTACGGTTGATGGGCACACTTACGACGTGACCGTCGAGATGGCGGACGAACAGCCGGCCCAGGCTGCCCCCCTTTCGGCCCCTCCGCCGCTTCCGGCAGCGCCGCCGCCGATTTCACCTCCCAGCGCCAGCCCTCCTCCGGCTCCGGCGCCAAGCGCCCCAACGCCCGGACCCACTACGCCCGGCGACGTGCCCAGCCCGTTAGCCGGGCGTGTCACTGCTATCGTGGTCGCCGCCGGCCAGAGCGTCAAAGAGGGGGACCACCTGCTGACCCTCGAAGCCATGAAGATGAACACGTTCGTCTTTGCGCCCAAGTCTGGCAGTGTAGCCGAAATCAAGGCCGCCGTTGGCGACGCTGTCGAGGAGCATCAGGTCCTGATGCGGATCGCATGACAAGTTCGGAGTCCCGGCTTTAGCCGGCAAGTCGTTCGACCCTTTGAACCTACAATCACCCCTGGTCATCAGGCCGCCTCAGAAAAGCTCGGTTAGCAGCGCAATGTTTATGGAAAAGACTAAAACATTTGATCAGCTCCAGAGGAGCGGAATGTGACTCGCATGCGACGTGTCTCATTAAATTTCCTGCCTCGGCTTGCGATTGATTCCACTCCTACGGAGCTCCATAACCTTGAGAGGTCGAGACTACCAACATCACGCTCCTAACGGAGTGCGGTCTGCCTGCCCCGATGGAACCTGGACGCTGCACGAGCACCCGGTAGTTACCTCTACCAATCTGGTTGCGGGGAAATTGCCCGCTTGGAATGCGGTTCGTGCCGATATCCAGACTCAGGGGCGGGGACGGTTTCAGCGCGCGTGGGTCTCTGACAAGGGCGGGCTTTGGCTTTCGGCGGTGGTGCCCTTGGGGCCGGACCCGCTCCAGCGGCGCGCGCTCCCCCTGGCCGCCGGTTTAGCGGTTTGCGAAACCCTAAACGAACTTGGCATTTCCGGATTTCGTCTGCGCTGGCCCAATGACGTGCTGGTGGGAAACAAAAAACTCGCCGGTCTGCTGATTGATCAATTCGTGGCCGGCCTCGCGGTGATTGGGATTGGTATTAACGTGACCAATCGCCCCGAAGCGACAGACCCCCAATTAGTCAACCTGGTGGCCCGAATGGCTGATTTGCTCTCAAAACCGCCTGACTTGGCCTCCCTGACGATACGGGTCTTGCGCCACTTGCGAAGCACTTTGCTGGCTCTCGAAACCCAAGGAACATCCGCCTTGTTTCTTCGCGTGAATCAGCTTTGGCTGCCGCCTCGAACTGTGGAACTGGACCTCGACGGCAAACTCGCGTCCGGAGTCTTTCATGGAATCGATTCCCAAGGCC
>Ga0070741_10008193_pt1 | contig 21141 bp, 19 predicted proteins | sample Coa_R1_4_FD_66440 | JGI IMG/M metagenome (GOLD analysis project Ga0070741, IMG submission 66440) | Surface soil microbial communities from Centralia Pennsylvania, which are recovering from an underground coalmine fire - Coalmine... | ecosystem: Environmental > Terrestrial > Soil > Unclassified ...
ACGACTAGAGCATACCCGTTAACCGGCCCAGCGCATCCCGGGCGGGAAGACGAAGAGTTACCTCCGTGCTGCGTCTCCGGACCGTAGGCGCGACCGTTGAGGAGCGGCGAGAGCCCGGCAGACCGATTCCCGTCTCCCGCGTACAATATGCTTTAATCCATGATGGAATCAGGGGAGAGGTTCTCATGACCACGACTGACCGGCCGCGTCCGCAGGTGACGGCCGAAATGCCCGCAGTGCCGCTCACGACGGAGGGCTTTAGTGTGCTTCATCAGATGATGCGGCTGCGTTGGCCTGCCTGGCGCGGCCTCGCCGCTGCGGAGAAGAAATCGATCGCCCAGGAGGCCACCGACCTCCTTACCAGGCTGGAGACGCATTCTCCAGGCCAGTCCGCTCTTTACTCGCTGATTGGACACAAAGGCGACCTGATGATGATTCACTTCCGCAATTCGTTCGCCGACCTCAACCAGGCGGAACTGCAGCTGTCCAACCTGCGCTTCAGCGATTACCTCGAGCCGACCACTTCCTATCTTTCGATTATCGAACTCGGACTCTATGATTCGACGCTCAAAATCTATAAGGAACTCACCGAGCAGGGAATCGAGCCGCACTCGGAGCAGTGGAAAGCGGAGATCGAGTGCAAGCTGAACCGTCATAAAGAGGCGATGCACCCGCGGCTGTATCCCGAGATTCCTTCCAACCGGTACGCCTGTTTCTATCCCATGGACCGCCGGCGCGGGGAAGACAAGAACTGGTATACCCTGCCCATCGAGGAGCGCGCGCGGCAGATGAACGATCACGGGCTGGTGGGCCGGCGTTACGCCGGGGAAGTCAGGCAGATCATCACCGGCTCGATCGGATTCGACGATTGGGAGTGGGGGGTCGACCTGTTCGCCGATGATCCGCTGGTGTTCAAGAAGCTGATCTACGAAATGCGCTTCGACCACGTCAGCGCCGTGTATGCCCTGTTCGGGCAATTCTATGTAGGCGTCCGCGTCCCCGCCGCAAAGCTGGAAATGCTGCTTAGCGGGCAATTGCCGTAATCCTCACCCGGAGCACCTGGACAGGGAGAGGCTGCTATGTCGCTTTCTTCCTGACTCCGCGTTCCCGGAAGTGATTCCGATTTGTCATATCGAACTGGAGATTCCATGTCCACTCTCGGCCTTATCGAATATAAAGACGCTTCCCCGGAAGTTCGCGCCATATACGACGACATCATGGCAACCCGCAAGACCGACTGGATCAATAATTTCTGGAAGGCGATTGCCCACGATCCGGCTACGCTGAAGCGTACCTGGGAAGATATCAAGCAGATCATGGCGCCCGGCGCGCTCGATCCCCTGACGAAGGAACTGATCTACGTAGCGGTCAGCGTGACCAACCAGTGCCATTACTGCATCGCATCTCACACCGCCTCGGCGCAGAAGAAGGGCATGACCGATGCGATGTTCAAAGAATTGATGGCGATCGTTGGCATGGCGAATGAAACCAACAAGATGGTGACCGGATACCAGGTGGAGATCGATCCCCAATTTAAGAAGTAGCGCGGTCTGTTCCCCGCAAAGACCGCGCCGCCGCTATCCATTCCCTGATGGCGGCGTTTCCCATTCCACGTCACCCATCGCGTCCAGAGGATTGCCGATGAGCATGGTCGCTCCTCGTTGGAGGGCTGCGGGTTCGCGCGACTCCAGCCACAGCATGTATCCAATGCCGGTGACCAGAATGGCCAGAAACAAATATGGCGTGATGTTGTAGGGCCACGCGGGAACCGGGTAAATGGTAATGAACAAGACGGGCAGCAGAGCCAGGGTTCCCAGCCAGGGGATTACAGCGTGGCGCCAGATGCTGAACTGCCCGGGCAGTTCGCGGCGGATGTACGAGGTTAGGGCGAAATTCGCCATCGAGTAGAGGACGATCGCGGCCAGGGTAGCGACGGTGCCGAGAAAGCCGAAAATGTCGGCGGGTCTTAAAAGCATGCCAACCAGGAGCACCGGAATCATGCCGCAGAACTGGAGAAACGTGATTGCGAATGCCGGGGTGCGGTGAACGGGATGGATCTGGCCAAAAACCGGCGGAAGGATTCCCGTCTGACCCATGGTATACATCACGCGGGATGCCGCGTTGGTACAGGCTAAGCCGGCTCCCACGGCGCTGTTGATGATCGCGAGGATGACCAGCCACCAGGCCGCTCCCCAGAGTTTGTGACCGAGCGTGTAATAAGGGTTGGCGTCGGAGGCAAATGCAGCCATGTTGCCGGTACCCCATCCGATGGCGCTGGCATACGACGCGAACACATAGAAGATGCCAATCGCCAGCAGCGAGAGCATCACGGACAAGGCAACGAACCGCGCAGGCCGGCGGGCTTCCTGCGCCAAGGGAGCCGGCGCCTCGAAGCCGCTGAGCGCCAGCACGGAAAATACCATGCCGGCAAGAATTCCACGATAGTGGTGCGGCGCCGAAGACGGGTGCAGCGGAGCAGCGTAGCTGGACCCTGGTCCGGGATGAAGCAGGAAAGTGATCGCCAGCGCGACCATGATCAGCAATTCAGCGCCGCCCAGCGCAGCCGTCGTGTGAAGAGACATCTGGACTCCGTAGTAAGTGAACAGCCAGATGAGAGCAAAAGCCGCCAGGGCAAACAGCCACCAGGGCACGCTGATCCCGAAGCTGCTCTGCAGCGTGTCGGAAAGAAGGTACCCGAGAAAGCCGCTGGAAGCGGCCGGCCCCAGGATGTCATAGATCAGATAGCTCCAGGTCGCGATGAATCCGACCCGGCTGCCCAGGCCGCGCGTGGCAAAGGAATAATAGCCGCCACTCGACGGCATATATCGAGAGAACTCCGCGACCGTGTTGGCGATAAAGAAACACACAATCGTGGTCAGCAGGAACGAGATGGGTATGTCCGGCCCCGCTTTCAAAGCGATGATCGGAAACGTAAACACCACGTTCGTTGCCGGAGCGATATGAGTAATGCCGTGGAATACCAGTTCGGAAAGACCGAGGGAATTGCGGCGGAGTTGAGGAGCGCTGCCCATCTGTTCGGAACTATGATGCATGACGTGTGGCAGGACCGCTTTGTGCCTGAGATGGTGGAATCGACGGAGGAAGCCCAATTCGCGCTCTCCCCCGACGATCCCAGAATTTGCAGTTATTGCTTCTCGAAGAACCACACGTTGTGGCTCTTCTTGCCGTCAACGCCTGTCAAATCGGTGGTGACCGTCCTGCTCTTGCCATCTGCAGCAATCACGATACGGCTGGTGCTGCTCACCTTCCCATTTCTTTTGGTAATTCCTTCGACGGTTCGGTCGTTGATTTGCTTATAGGCGCGCGAATCGCCACCGGGATCGCCGGTGAGGGGATAGTCCTTGCCGTCGAACTTGCCCGCCCATTCGATATGCGTTGGGTTTCCCTGGCCGTCGACACCCTCGATGGTGCACTTGATGTTGTCTCCGGCTGCCTCGTAGACCACCGTATTGTTCTTGGCCGCTCCCGGAGAGATCTTCGACTTGGCTTCGTTGAGCTTCCACGTACCCAACATCGCATTGTCGGCCGCGAAGCAGAGCGTCAAGCCGGCAATGCAGGCGACCAGTAACAGAATCACGCTTCTTCGTTTCATCTTGGCTCCTTCTATTCCAATGTGAGAGAACCACCGCAATGAAGGCGGCGAGCCATGGTCGTGATTCTCAATGGAGTTGTCAAGGGAGGGGAGCGTTCGCCCCGCTGGACAGCCCAAGGGGCTGCCCTATGTGAAACAGCTCAGAAACGGTCGTCGGTGTTGATGCCGAACCCGAGGATGGCGGTGACTTCTACGGGCTGTTCGTTTCTCATGGCGGGCTGGAATTTCCAGCTGCGCAACGCAGCCACGAGCTTGGCAGTCATGAGAGCGGGGCCCGCTTCGAGAACGCGTACATTCGTGATATTGCCGGTTGCATCGACTACGCAGGTCACGACCATACGACCGTGAGGTATGCGTTGTGGAAGATCAGTAATCGGGAATGGAGCGCTGAGCGCGCCCCGGAACGTGTGTCCGGCAGGAGCATTGTCGGAGAATTCCATCACCGCCGTTCCCAGTGAAGTATCGAAATACGCAGTGGACTTCTCGTTGCGGAGGAGGCTCTTGTAAGGCTCGAATGCTCCTCCAGACGTCGCTGTAGCCACGACAGTCACATTGAGAGCCTGTGATTTCTTCGTGGCCGTCCTGCGACTGGCGGCGGGATCGTTGGCGGCGGGATCGGAGCCGAATCCGGGCAGCGTCACGATGCTGCTGCCGCCGCTGATTTCCACGCCTCTCACCGGTGGAGTGCCCGCAGGAGCGCTGCCCGCGCCCCCCGGACCGCTGTGGGTCGAAGTTCCGCCGCGCGCATTCGGATCCGCGCCCCGGCCCGCTCCCAGGGTAGCCGCGCCGGTGCTGTTACCGGCCAGGGCGCTGCCGGAACCATCACCGCGCGAGATTCCGGTGCCTCCTCCGGAACCGCCGAGCCCGGACTTATCCGCGCCAGCGGGCGACATGGCAAGAGATCCTGCGCCGCCGGTTGTGGGAACTCCTACTTTGGTGCCGGGCTGAGTCGAGATCACGGCGCCGGCGTTTGAGCCTGCCCCACCGCTGTGCGCGGCTGCCAGCGCAGCACCAGCCTCCAGGGGAGCCCCCAGGCCGATCCCCTGCCGTCCAGAGCCGGAGCCGTTAGCGCTGGAGCCTCCGCCGACGGAAGGTGGAGGCGGCACGACGTTGTTGGCCAGCAGCGATCCGCCATGGGCTCCCACACCTCCCGGAGTGGCGCCTGTTCCGCCTCCGGCGCCTGACAACGACGGGGGAGGAGGAACCACGTTAGGAGATCCCATCTGCGGCGCAGACCAGCGAGAGGCAGATCCGCTTCCCGCCCGCACTCCGACTGAAGGGGGCGGAGCAACCACGTTGGAGCCTAATGATGCGCCTGAGCCTTCGTGCAAGCCCCGGGGCATACCTGCTGCGGTATTGGCGGTCACCGAGGGCGGCGGAGCGACGACGTTTGCGGCCAGGGACGGCGCTCTTCCGCCGGACGCTCCCTGGGAAGTAGCCGAGGGCGGTGGCGGAACGACTTCGCTGGGGCCAAAGATCTTACCGATGATGCCGCTCATGAACGATCCGCTGCCGGATTGTGACGGCGGCGGTGGAACGACGGTTCTGCCGGGATCACCCTCGTTTCCTCCGGCCAGGCGGCGCATATCGCGGGATATGTCGGCGGAAGGTGGAGGGGCAACTACGGAGGGAGCCGGCAGCGTCACTCTGGAAGCACGCGCATCGGCTCTCTCCGGCGCGGATACTGGTGGCGGAATCACTGCCGCATTCATGCTTTGCACCGGAGCGCTGGTCAACTGCCGGGCGACGGATCCGGGAGCGGGCGGAATCACGCTCGCGGTCAGTCCTGGCGCAGAGCGAACCTGCTCGCGCGAAACACTAGGAGCGGGCGCCACCACCTGCGGGCTGAAAGCCGGGGCGTTCGGATTGCGGTCCCGCGAAACCTTTGGGGCCGGAGGAATCACTGCCGGAGCCAGCGCAGGCGCGACCAGCGTGTGACTCCCTGTGATCTCGGGCGCGGGCGCGATCAGCGCCGGATTCAAGGTCGGAGCCGTGAGTGTCCTGTCGCGCGTTATGGTGGGCGCGGGTGAGATCACCGAATCCAGTTGCACGCCGTTACGGGTGTAGTCCCGGATGACGTTGGGCGCGGGAGCTACGACGGAGGCCGTCAGATTGGGAGCGGAGCGCGCCGATCGCAGCCCCTCGGCGGGCGGTGGTCCGGGATCCGGTCGCACTGCCAGCAGGTTCGCCACGGCATCGCGCGAGGACGGCAACTTGAGGTTGGGTGCGTCCACCACTTTCGGCATCAGGGATCCGCCGCGCGAAACTTTGATGGTCTGGGTACGATGGCGGGCTTCATCCCCGCCGGCGCGGCCGCTCCTTCCAGTCTCTGCACCGCCCAGGTCTTCGGTTCGCGGGAGTTCGTCGCCGCTGTAGTAGATCACGTCATGGCTGGTGATGCGGGGCAGCACTTGCGGGCGCAATTGTTCAATCTTCACCTGGATGGCGATGGCGGCGACGATCACGAATGCCTCCAGCACATAGGATGGGATCATGATTCGCAGCGGGATCAATCCGAAGGGGGCCTCGCCCGCGAGGCGGCTTTCGGAGCGGGACAAAGCAGGTCCGATGGAGCTTACGAAATCCTGCCAGCGCGAGGACCACTCCACCAGCAGACGAGGTGTGTCGTGATGCGGCTCGCGAATGACAATGACCTTCTCGAGTTGGAGAGTCTCACTCACGCTGGATGTGTGCTTCGGGTGGGGAGTTTGATTTCAATTGTATCCCCAATTTGGGTTTTTGTTTCAGCAGCCGTGCGACTCGGCAGTTCCAGTACCGAGGCGGCTTTGCGGCGCACCGGGGCAAAACGCCAGGGCTGCAGCTCCGGCTGGATATCAATGACCTTCATGTTCCGGTCGAGATACAGCACGTCGATGGGAAATCCCATGCCTAAAGTATGAACGCCATGGCAGGGGACAATCCAGAGTCCGGAACCGTTACCGAAGTCATCGGAAGAGCGGCCGAGCAATCCACGGAGGCGGGTCCAGTGAGTGTCAGCCAGCGCCAACTGCGTCGCGAGATAGGCCTCGCGGGTACGGTTGTAAGCTTGTCCTGCTGCGGAAGAAACTGCCATTGCGCCCCAAATCCCCAGACTGCTGCGCCGCACCGCCGGAGGAAGATTCCGGCTTCGAGTGCTAGCGATTCCCCGAAACCGGTCCCAGTTGCCGGATGAGCTCGATCACAGCGGGCCCGATGGTCACAAAGATGATCGAGGGCAGAACAAAGATCACCAGTGGGGGAACCATCTTGATTGTCGTCTTGGCTGCCTGTTCCTCGGCGCGCTGCCTGCGTTCCGTGCGCAGAGAGTCGGAATGCACCCGGAGGGCCTGGGCCACGCTGGTGCCGAAGCGGTCGGTCTGGATCAGTGTACCAACGAGGGCGCGGATATCGTCAACCCCGGTGCGCTCCACCAGGTTGCGCAGGGCCTCGGCGCGGGGTTTGCCGGCACGCATTTCCAGGTTGACCAGATGAAATTCATCGCTGAGTTCGGCATGCGCGTGATGCAGGTCCTGGCCGACGCGCATCAGCGCCTGATCCAGTGCCAGGCCGGCTTCCACGCAGATGACGGTAAGGTCGAGCGCGTCCGGCAAGCCCAGCCGAATCCGCTTTTGCCGCTCCTTGATCATCCGTTTGAGCATGAACCGCGGCAGAAAAAAGCCGAGCCCGGCAACTCCCGCGAGCATCGGGATGTTATCGAGCCCGAGAAGGACGAGCACCACGAGAAATCCCACGGCCGCTCCCAGAACACGGGCGCCGAAATAATAGTTTACGTGGATGGCGTCGCGGTATCCCGCCTGAATCAGCCACTTGCGGGTTCGGGACACATCGGCCGTTGAGAGGGGAATGGCCTTGCTGAGGGGATCGATGACCTGCTCGATGCGCTCGCGAAGAGCAGGCTTGGTTTCGATCTGACGAGTCTGCTGTCCTCCCAGCGCGCGGAGGCGAGCGCCTAGCACCGAGCCCGGGCTGACGACAGCGGCGCCAAAGGCGAACACCGCGCCCGCTACCGCAACGAAAATAACGATCACTACGATCAGCGGCGACATAATCTAGACCTGGATCCGGATAATTCTCCGGATCACAAAATAGCCGACTGTTTGCAGGGTGATGCCAGCCACAACCAGCACGTGGCCAATGGGATCGGCAAAAAGCGGGTGAATGAAGCCTGGATTCAGCATAAGCATGACAGTGACGATGATGGGTGGCATCCCCATCAGAAGCGCCATGGTGAGGCGTCCCTGGGCGGTGTACACGCGCACCTGGCGTTGGATCTTGAACCTTTCCCGAATGACATAGGAGAGATTGTCGAGAATTTCAGCCAGGTTGCCGCCGGTTTCGCGCTGCAGCATCACCGCGGTGACAAAGAACTTGACGTCGACCAGGGGCACGCGCTCCGTCAGGTTCATAAGCGCATCCCGCACGGGCATGCCGAACTTCTGTTCTTCAAACAATTGCCGGAACTCGCCTGCGACAGGCTCGGAGATCTCATTGGTGATGAGCTCGAGTGCGGTAGTGAAGGCATGACCGGCGCGAACCGCGCGCGCCAGGGTATCAATCGCTTCAGGAAAGAGTTCTTCGAACTTTTCGAAGCGGCGATTGCGCCGTACCGAGGCATAGCCATAGGGAAAAACGGTGCCGATAAGAACCGCAACCCAGCCAACCTCGGGGCGCGCGGTCAGCGCATATGCGGCGAAGCCAACCACCACGCCCGAGAGCGCGGAAATGCCCAGGAAGTTGCCCGCCCGCAGGTTCATGCCGCCCTGGGCCAGCATGGTTTGCAGTTCAGAAACCCGCGCCGATCGCCGCAGAATTATATCGAGAGCCGGAATCTCACTCAGTTGCTCGTCGCGCAAGAGGGCGAGTTCGTCGTCGGCGGAGCGCTCCGGGGCCTTCTGCTCGTTGATGAGGCGTTCTTTAAGGAGCCGCGCCTGTGCGCTGCGCTGGTTGAAGACCGATCCGATGAGAAAAGCGGCGGCGGCGACAACCACGAAAACGATGATGGCAAGCAAGGCGGCAGACATAGAAGAGACCTCAGACCGGGCGTCAGACCTCCGACTTCGATTCGAACAGGGCGGGGCGCAGGCGCGCGCCCGAGGTTGCCAGACGATCGGCAAACTGGGGGCGAGTGCCTGTGGCCCGGAAGACGCCACGCACCTTTCCGCTTTCGTCGATCCCGGTACGCTCGAAAACGAAAATATCCTGCATCGCGATGGAGTCATCGGCCATGCCCGTCACCTCGGAAATGGTGATCACTTTGCGCGTTCCGTCGGACAGGCGCGCAATCTGGATGACGGCATGAACCGCGGAGGCGATCTGATGGCGCACGGCGCGCTCGGGAATATTCAGGTTGGCCATCGACACCATATTCTCAATACGCGCCATGGCGTCCCGCGGCGAGTTGGCATGGACGGTGGTCAGAGACCCCTCGTGGCCTGTGTTCATGGCCTGCAACATGTCGAACGCCTCTTCTCCGCGCACCTCGCCCACCACGATGCGGTCGGGACGCATACGCAAGCTGTTGATCACCAGTTGCCGCTGCCGGACCGCGCCTTTGCCTTCAATGTTCGGGGGGCGGGTTTCAAGGCGCACGATGTTTTCCTGTTTGAGCTGCAGTTCCGCCGCGTCCTCGATGCTGACGATGCGTTCGAAGTTCGGAATGTAGCCCGAGAGTACATTGAGGAGAGTGGTCTTGCCGGCGCCAGTTCCGCCGGAGACGAGGATGTTCAGGCGGCCTTTGACCATGGCGGAGAGCAGTTCCAGCATGGACTCCGTGAGGGTCTGATTCTCAATCATCTGGCGCGCGGTGACCGGATCGCGGCCGAATCGCCGGATGGAGAGGCACGGGCCGTCGAGCGCCAGGGGCGGAATGATAGCGTTCACGCGGGACCCGTCCGCCAGCCGCGCGTCCACCATGGGCGACGACTCATCCACCCGGCGTCCCACCCGGGAAACGATGCGCTCGATGATCTGCATGAGGTGGCCGTTGTCTTTGAACGACAGATTGGTAAGTTCGAGCTTGCCCGCTTTCTCGACATAAACCTTATCGAAACGGTTGACCAGGATATCGGAGATATTGGTGTCTTTCAGCAACTGCTCGAGCGGGCCCAGCCCAAAAATCTCGTCGAGAATTTCTCGCGACAGCCGCTCCCGCTCGGCAAAGCTGAGGGGTACGACTTCCGCATTCACCGCGCTCCGGATGAGAACCAGCACCTCGTCGCGAGCGGAGTCTCCCGAGGCCTTGCCTAATTTTTCCAGATCGAGGCGGTCGAGAATCTTGCGATGCAGATCGGATTTTACTTGCTGGTAGTCCGTGCGCTCGAAGGACTGTAGATTTGCCATAAGGCCCTAAATTCTCAAACTGATTTGAACAACGACCAGGCGGTGCGCTTCACCTCGACATCATTGCGCGTCAACTCCTGCGCCAGCCCGGCAAAGCAGCGTGCCATCTCGGAATTCCGCTGATCCATCACCGGAGTGCCGCGGTCGATCGAGGTGGATACGGCGAAATACTGGTTAGGGACGCGCCAGAGGAACTTGGCGCCCACTGCCGACTCGGCTTCTGACTCGCTGAAGCCGGGCACCTTGCGGAACCTGTTCAGCACCAGGCGAACGCGTTCGCGGCCGCCGCCTTCGCCCAGATACTGGTTTACCCGCGCCGCGCTCCACAAAGACGCCACGTCGCTGCAGGCCACCAGCAAAACCGTTTCGGACAGGCTAGCAATGAGGCGGCTGGCGGCGTCGAAGCGGGAAGAGGCATCGACCACAATGTAACGGTAGTGCGAGACCAGCATGTCGAACAGACGCACGAAGTCCGCGGTCGAGGGATCGAGGGACGCCGGCACATTCGAACCGGCGAGCAACTGCAACCCGCCGTCGTGACGCGTCATATAACTTTCCAGCAGGGACGCGTCCATGCGGTGGAGGTTGCGGGTGGCGTCGGAGACGTTGAACGCGGGCTTCAAATTCATGTGCAAAGCGGCGTGTCCGAGCGGGGCCAGGTCCACCAGCGCGGTTTGCCCGTGAGCATGCTGCAGCGCCAAGGCAAGGTTCACGGCGACGGTGGTTGCGCCATTGCCTCCCTTGGCATTGATCACAGAGAAGACTTTTCCGCGCAGGCCCTCCTGTCGTCCCCGGCGTTGCGCTGCCGACAGGCGGACGAAGGCCTCCAGCAGATCGGTAGTGGTGGTAGGACGCTCGATGAATTCGCGAGCTCCCGCGCGCATGGCGTTTACGATTACTTGCGGTTGATTGAGATTGCCCACCGCAAAAATTCCGCCATCGGGCATCTCCTCGTGCAGCAGTTCGATGGTTCGCAAGGCCTGGCCCGGGTTGTCGGCAGGAATGTCAACCAGGATTACGTCAGGATTGGCGGCGCGCACGCGGCGCATGACGGGATCGGCGGCGGCGACCGGAAAAGCGGCGCAGCTTTGCACCGTGCGACCCACCGTGGTGCCGTCCACCAGGACCTGCAACAGCGCCCGCTGTTCGTTGTCCGTTGCCACGATTACGACTGAGAGTTCTGCCATGCTAACCCGTGGGCCCCAACGCAGAGTCCGTTGTTGTTTCCCTTCACCCCCCCGCGAATGCGTCGCGGGGGCGGGTGCTACTTGTTGCCTTTGTCGAACTTATCCTGCTGCAGAAAAGGCTTCGGATCCTTGGGACCGGCCGGCGGCTCAGAATTGGGGCTCACGCGGCGGACGGTGCAAAGGACCATGAGTTCGGAGTTGCTCTTCTGCAGGCTTTTGCTGCGGAAGAAATTGCCCAGGATCGGGATGTCTCCCAGTCCCGGAATCTTGTTGTAAATGTCGGTGACGCGATTGTCCATCAGGCCCGCGATAACGAAACTCTGGCCATCCTGAACTTCAAACTCGGTTTCGGCCCTGCGCGTACTCAAGGCCGGTACGGTGAAGCCGGAGATGGTCAGGGCGTTCGCAAAATCCAGAGTGCTCACTTCCGGCGCCACTTTCAAGTGAATATTTCCATTCGGCGTAATTAACGGGGTGAACTGCAGGCGCACGCCGAACTCTTTGAAAGAAATTGTCACCGCGGTGAAACCCGCCCCCGGCTGGACAATGGGAAAAGGGAACTGTCCGCCGGCCAGGAAGCTGGCTTCTTTGCCGTTCACCGCGATAAGGTTGGGCTCGGCGAGAATCTGCAGCAGGTTCCTGGTCTGGAGGGCTTCGATCACCGCGCCGAAATTGATATCCGGGCGAAAGACAAAAAGATTCAGAACATTGCTGATGCTCTGGCTGCCGCTGGTCGTCCCCGAACTGCTCTGGGTCACGGTTTGCGGTCCAAAGCCGCCGAATTGACCGGTGGTGATCGTACCCAGGGTGTTCGAAGCTCCATTGGAAATGAAGTTCACTCCCAATTGAGTGAGGGCGGAGCGGTCCACCTCGGCGAACTTCACCTGCAGAAGGACTTCCTGAGCGCCGACCGGCCCGAAGGTCAGCACATTGACAACTTTTGGGGAATAGGCGCTCGCCAGTTCGCCGGCACGCTTGGACACGTCTTCGGTGGAAACGTGTCCGGAAAGAACGATGGCCGCGCGCGATGGCGTGACGGAGATCCGCTCGTCGGGGAATACGCGGCGTTCCTCCTCCGCGCAGGCGCTGACGTCGACGTCAACTCGCAGATCGAAGCTGCGTGAGCGCTCAAGTTCATCCCAGATCAGCAGCGAAACTTCACCGGGAGTCTTGCCGTGCACCAGGATCTGCGTGGGCGTAATGACCTGCGCGAACGCGATGGCCGGATCCGTCACCGAGATTCGCTTCAAACGCTCGGTGGTATTGATGAGTAACGATTTGCCAACCATGACCCGCAATGGCGCCGCTCCCGGAGCCGGCTGAGACTGGGGCAGCGTCGTCTGCGTCTCGGCTGCCGGGTTGCCGGGCGGCATGGCGGGAGTATCACTTGGTTGCTGCAGGTCCGCACGAGCCGCATTCACGGCTCCTAGCAGAAGAGCCGCTAAGATCGTGAGGCGAACCCAAGCATTGAGATCTGACTTGCACCGTGGGGTCTTGCCGGAGTGCAACAAGCGAGCTGGCAGAATCGAGTCCTTTCCCATCACTTTGTATCCGAGCCCTCGTCCGGGAATTTGACAATTTCCGCCTTCTTATCGCCCTGATAAACTTCCACGCTCACGCCCGTCGAGGCCGGAGGGGGCGGAGGAGCCTTGACGGCGGGCGCCCGCCGGACCGGAGCATGCGCGACCGGAACCGGAGCCGCCGCACTTCCCTTGAACAGCCCTCGGGCATTGGCAGCCAGCACTTCATCCTGCTTGGTATCGACCGGATTGCGAAGGGCCAGTTGGATCCTCCCCTCGTTCGTGGCCAGCGTCAGACGCTGCGCATCTTCGGGTGTGACCAGAAGAGTGATGACGGCGGTGTTTTGTGCTTCGCCCGTCGAACTGCGTTCCAGGGTATGCCCGGATGCCAATACCTGAACGTTCTGCAGAACGGTCGTGGTCTGTTGGTCGCCGGATCCGGTGGCGGTCGCAGTCACCAGGACATCGACCCGGGTTCCTGGCGTCACGAAGCCGGATACTGAGGCGACGTCATTGACCCGAACTGAGACGGCGCGCATTCCGGGGGGAATTAGCGAGGGCAATCCGGCACCCGCGTTCTCGGCGGCGAGCCGGTTCGGAAGGATGAACTCCCCTTTGGCAATCGGCATGATCACGCCGTGTCCAATCACATCTGAACGCTTTCTGGGCGCGCCCGGAGGCAGATCGGAGGCCGGGATGCGGATGACCCTAATATCCCTTTCCTCCACCCGCGCACCCACTTGCAGGTCGTTGGCCGCCACCATCACCTCGATTCCAGGCTCGGAGCTTCCGCCTTTGCCCTGCAAACTCCGGTAAACCGAGACGGCAGCGAAAAATCCGACGGCCAGCGCCACGGCGCCAATCATCAACAAGCGTGTACGATTCATGAAATTTCCTCAGCACGTGTCTGGGACACATCCGTGCCGCGAGCGCTTAGAAGCCTCTTCGCCACTTTTCTTCTTACTGGATGGAGCTGGCGACGCTGGAAAACACATTATTGGCGTTGGAACCGATCAGACGAATAGTGCCCACGACGATGACAAGGATCACGGCCAGCATCACGGCATACTCCGCTATGTCCTGACCTTCCTGCTCGCCCCACAGTCTGCCCACAAGCTGGTTCATCATGCTTTTCTCCTTCCACGGTATGAATTTGTGGAGAATGGTGTTCGGGAGCTCAGTTTGGGACTGATTTGCGACCCGCGACCACTCGACTAGGATCAATCATACCTGCATCTGAAGCGAATTTGACAAATTCTTGCATGGCCGGGAGACCTGCTGGTAAATGGGGGAATCATAGGCGTTTTACGGTGCTTTCAGACTCTTTTCTGGACTGTGAGACCGTTCGATCGGTTGGAATCCGCCCGATTCACCTGATGGAACCCGGCAAAGCGGGTGGATGGCTACGGCTTGCCGCATGGTGAGCCGTTCTGGTGATAAACACTTCCACACGGTACAATCGCGGTCGCTGCCAGAGAGAAGATTTCAGAGATACAGCGATTTCCTCCCAACCTTATAAATCGATCGCCCGCCTTTTCTGCCTGGCCATTTTGGCCACCCACGTTTTCTTTTTGTGGAACGTGCGCGGCCGCATTGCTCGAGGTGATCCCGACTTTACCGCCTATTACACGGCGGGCAGGATGCTGCGTTCCGGACAGGCGGCGCAAATCTATGATCCGGCCACCGAGTTCAAAGTGCAGAAAGAGTTTACGGTTAATAACGAAATCCGTAAGGGCCCACTGCGGTACATTCATCCCCCCTTTGAGACTGTCTTGTTCCTGCCGCTCGCATTCTTTTCCTACCGCACCGCTTTTGTCCTGTGGGATCTATTGAATCTGGGCTTAGTGATAGCCGTGTGTCTGATATCGCGAACCGCGCAACTGGCCGGCGCGGATATTCGTACCTGGGAACTGGTTTTGGCGCTGCTGGCATTTTTTCCGGTTTTCGTTAATTTTTTCCAGGGGCAAGACGCAATCCTGCTGCTCCTGGCGGTCACGCTTGCGTTCCGGGCGATGCATCTGCGCGCCGATTTCGCAGCCGGATGCTTCCTGGGGGCGGGACTGTTCCGCTTTCATCTCGTGATTCCATTGGTTTTCATCCTGCTGTTGTGGGGCCGCGGCAAGGTAGTTGCAGGGTTCGCTGCGGCGGCGGGAGGCCTGTTTCTCATCTCCGCGGCGATCTTAGGTTGGAAGGCCACGTTCGCTTATCCGACTTATCTCTGGCTTTGGATATCTGTGCCCGGAGTAGGGAGGCCGCCCGCGTCCTTGTTACCCAGTTTGTTCGGCCTCGTCAGCGGATGGCCTGGGCTCGAGAGGATTCAATGGCTACTGCGGTTGGCGGCATTCGTCGCCTCGGCCGGCTTACTTGTGCTTGTGGCGCGCTTGAAGCACGTGGTGAATGATCCCAGGTTCTTCGATCTTGGTTTCGCCTGCGCCATCCTGGTTTCCGTGCTGGTTGGCTACAACACGAGCACCTATGACCTCGCTCTGCTGGTTCTCCCCATGTTCGCGGTCGCTCAGGATTTGATTCATGAACAAAAAGGGTTCCGGAGTCTGGCTCTGCCGCTGTTGCCCCTGTTGGTGAGCCCCCTCTGGCTCTTGCTGGGAATGCGAGGGCAGAAATTTAACCTCATCGCTGTGCTTCTGCTGTGGTGGCTGTTTGCCGTCCGAAAGGAATTGCTGCGCAGGTGGCCGGGCGGACCGCAACCTGAAGTCGTGCCGCCGATTGGCTGACATGGTGAAGAGAATACAGTTCGTCATCGGAGCGGTTGTCGTGGCTGCTGCCATGTGGATATGGATCCAGGACATCACCATAGCCCACCAGCAGAAGCAGGCGAGCGAGAACGACATTCCGCGGGGGAATCTCTCCGACCTTTATCCCCGCTGGTTGGGAGCGCGGGAACTGCTGCTGCGTGGGCGAGATCCTTACGGGGAAGACATTACCCGCGAAATTCAGGCAGGCTATTACGGGCGGCCGCTCGATGCCAGCCGTCCGAATGACCCGAAAGATCAGCAGGCATTCGCTTATCCGCTTTACGTCGTATTTGTGCTGGCGCCCACAGTGGGGCTGCCTTTTGCTGTGGTGCAGCGGGCTTTTTTGGCGCTGCTGGTGGCGGTCACCGCGGGTTCGGTGTTGTTGTGGCTGCGGGCACTGCGCTGGCGTGTATCGGCGGCTTCGAAAGTGGCCTGCATCATCCTGGTTCTGGGATGCTTTCCCGCGATTCAGGGTCTTAAGTTACAGCAACTGACATTGTTGGTGGCGGCGCTGCTGGCGGCGTCCATGGCAGCGATCGTGAAACGCCAGTTCACTTTGGCGGGGGCTCTGCTGGCTATTGCAAGCATCAAGCCGCAACTGGTTTTCTTGACGGCATTATGGCTGCTGGTCTGGATCAGCGGAAACTGGCGCGAGCGCCAACGCTTGTTCTGGAGCGGCGCAGCATCGATTTTGGTGCTGTTGCTAGGCAGCGAATGTTTGCTGCCAGGCTGGATTCACAAGTTCCAGCAGGCAACCTCCGCCTACTATCAGTACACTGGGGGCGGACGATTCATGCTGGACGTGGCATTGTCTCCGCTCGGAGGAAGATTGGCTTCGGCGGTTCTGGTCGTCATCCTGATGGTCTTTCTTTGGCGCTCGCGGCATGATGCAGAAACAAGTGCGTCATTCCAGTGGTCCCTGGCGGCTGTCCTGGCGACAAACCTGGTGCTCATCCCGATCTTTGCTCCATACAACCAGGTTCTGTTAGTGCCGGGCGTCCTGCTCGCGAGTAAGGAAGTGCGGCGGCTCTGGAAGGCCAACCGCCTGTCGCGAATGTTGGTTGCGCTGACGGCAATCTCGATTGCATGGCCGTGGCTGGCTGCCGTCGCGCTCGCGGTCGCATGGTTGTTCGTGCCGGCCGCAACGGTACAGCGCGCCTGGGCGCTACCCATGGGAACCACTTTGATGATTCCCGTGTCGCTGCTCGCTTTGACTTTCGCCGCCAGGAGCACCCTGCTTTCGGCGGGCGATACCCCTCAGCAGCACCACCGCTAACATCGGCAAGTAGAGAAAGATGACCGTCCAGCGGCCCACTTGCGTGAAGGTGTGCGGGATGTGAGACCAGCGCCAGATTCCAGCGCCCCAACTGAAGAAGGCGGTCCAGACAATTTCGCGGCGGGATTTCGGGATTAGCCAGAGAGTGAAGCTATCGAAAAACCAGCGTTGCGGCATTAGTGCAGATAAGAGCAGCAGTTGGGCGTCCCGGTCGCGATAGCGCAACATGGCCGCCAGCAGAATCGGGCCCGGCAGGACCATGAGAGGGAAGAAGTGCTGATAATTTCCCGCCTGCTTCCACCACTCGAGAGGCCAGCTTGGCATCACGATCAGGCTGGCAACGGCCACGGCGAGGCAGGCCCACAGGCCGCGGCGGCTGAAGCGGGTCAGAAAGACCGGAAGCCCGACTTGCGGCTTGGCCATGGTCGCAGGAAGCAGCAATGGGAAAAACGCGCTCGCCGCAATCAAAGGCGACCACTGCACGGCAAGAATTCCAGCCCAGTAGGGATAAGCGAGAAAAATAAGCAGGCGGGTGTACCCGTTGCGGGTAAGACCGAAGGCGAGCAGTCCCGAACTCAGTCCCCAGAAGATGCCGGCAGCGACTTCGCCCTGCAGGCGCAAAAAAGGCAGTCCGAATACAGCGGCGGTTAGTGGGTACTGCTCGAAAGGCGTGTCGTACGGGTTTTGATGGGCAAGCAGGCGCTGTCCCAGGTGGATCGCCCAGCCCAGATCGGCGGCTCCCTGATGAAAGTGCTTCATCAGAAACCAGCAGAACGTTCCAGCGGCTAACCCAATCGTGGCCGAAACCAGGATTCTTGTGCGCATGCAGTGAGCAGACATTTGTAGCATGGAGCGCCCCACGACGCCGTCAGGGTCTACTGTTTGCAGTGAGAGTTTCGTCTTCCCGGAATGCGCGGCTTGCGAGACGCGGCGGCGGCAGAGTAGTCTTGAGGCGTCGCGGAAGTGTGTGCGGCGCCCTTGGCGTAAATCCAGGCAAGCTACCCATTCATGGCCCTGAATACCATTGGTCCTCCCAGCCATCACGGCTCCAGTTCCGGCGTGTTTCCCGCTCTTGTCTTCGTGCAAGGCAGCGAGCAGAAGAACATCGTCCTGAACCGCACGCCGTTTACCGTGGGGAGGAAAGTCGATAAGGACCTGGTGATCGCCGATCCCAGGGTCTCGCGCGACCACGCCCAGATCGAGCAGGAAGGCCTGGAGTTCTACCTGCAGGATCTGGGCAGTAAGCACGGAACCTTCGTCAATGGCGAGCGTATCCAGCGGCACAAATTGGAGCGCGGGGACCGCCTCGAGTTTGGGGCGCGCGATTCAGCCTATCTTCTGTTCAATCCTGCCCATGCGACCTCGAACACGGCGCGCGAGTTTCTCAGTCAGATCTCGGGAATCGGGATCAAGACCGAAGCCACCGAGCTGGAAACGTTGCGGCTGTTCCTGGAAGCTGCGCGCAAGCTGAATACGGCTGGAGTGCTCGATGAAATTCTGGTCACAATGCTGGATGTCACCCTCCAGCTGACCAAGGCGGAACGAGCCTACGTTTTCCTGAAGGACGAAGACGGTGCGCTGCGGCTGGCGGCGGGCCGTAACGCAAATAAAGAGCCGCTGCTGGACGATAAGACGATCTCGCACTCCATTCTCGAGGAATCGATCCGTTCGAATTCGGAGTTTCTTCTGACCGATACCAGCCGTTCGTTGGATTTGGCCGGGCGGCAAAGCATTGTGGCCTACGACCTGCGCACCGTAGTCTGCATTCCCCTGCGGCGGCTGGCGGTACAGGCGACCCGGGACGCGCAAAGCCCGGTTCCGGGCGGGCCTCCGGCGCAAGCGATGGGCGTTTTGTACGTGGATTCGCGGTTTGCCTCGCGCGACATCGCCGGGGTGAGCCAGGACATCCTGCATTTGATCGCGACAGAAGCAGCGTCGCTGATCGAGAACGCCCGGCTGGTGCAGGCGGAAGAGGAGTCGCGCCGCTACCAGCAGGAATTAAGCATTGCCGCCAGTATTCAGCAGCGGCTCATGCAGGTGAAGATCCCGGAGGTGCCCTTTGCCCGTTTGCGCGGTCGCAACTTGCCTTGCAAGGAAATCGGCGGCGATTTTTTCGATGCCGTAATCACCAAGGAAGGCCTGGCGGTTGTGCTGGCGGATGTGAGCGGCAAAGGAGTTTCTGCCGCCCTCCTGGCTTCGACCCTGCAGGGAATGATTTATTCGCACCTGCTGGCGGGCATGCCCTTGCTGGATGTCATCGTGGCCGTCAACCGCTTCTTCACCGACAAGTTAATCGGGGAAAAGTATGCGACTGTTTTGCTGGCGCGTCTGCGGCGCGATGGGGAACTGGAATACGTGAACTGCGGGCACGTGCCTCCGCTGCTGGTATGCGCGGGCGAGGTGATCCGCCCGCCGCACGGAAACGTCCCGGTCGGACTGCTGGCGGATGCGAAGTTCGAAAGCGCCACCTGCAACATGCGCTCCGGCGACCGCTTCATCCTCGTCACCGACGGCGTGACGGAAGCCGAAAATGCCATGGGAGATTTCTTCGAGGATTTTCGCCTGGAGGCGGCGGCTTCGAAGTCTCCGACCCTGGAAGGAATCTTCTCCGCAGTCACGGAATTCTGTGCCGGAAACCCGCTCAGCGACGACTGCACCGTAGTGGAGTTGTGTTATACCAGCGCGGACTCGTAGCAGCGCGCCCCGGCTGGTATGTATGTGGTATGCCCCTTCCAGGTGCGGCGCCCTTCGCCTTCCGACGACTGTTATCGAAGCAACTCGATATTTGCGGACTGGCCGGGAGCGGCAGCGAGCCGGGCGTCACGCGTGAGCAAGGTAGATCCTGTGATCTCAGCGAGTGCCACGTACGCGGCGTCGTAGGCAGACAGGTTATTACGGTGCCACCACACACGCGGCAATAGCACGAAATGCGGGTATCGCTCCAGAGGAAGGTCTTGCAGATCAGTGATTGCCTCCCCTGCCCGGCGGTTGGAAATAGTGCCTTCCCGTACTAAACGGCGCAGAACTTGCGCCACCTCCACATCGACCAGGTGTGGAGCGCACAAGACCTCATTCCCCGAACTGATTCGCTGCTCGACCCGTTGTCCTGCGTGTGTCTGCAACAGCCAGTCGAGCACGACCGAGGCATCGAGGACAATCATCGCGCGTCTCGCTCTTCCCGCACCAGCCGGGACGTATCAAGGCGGACGGACGGCGGCTTGCGCCGATGCATTCGTTCCCTCAGTTCGCCGAGGGTGGGCCGGGCAGCGATGCCTTCGATTTCCATCAGAAGATAGTCGGAGAGCGACATGCCGGACATGGCGGCGCGAACTTTGAGGGTGCGGTGCAGGGCTTCCGGCACATTCCGCAGCTGGATCATCTTTGACATGCTTGTAACATACTTTCATGTGCTCCACATGTCAATCCTGCTCTTCACTCACGGCGCAGCCTCGACCGTGACCCGGTAGTCGGCGCCCTCCCATCGATTCTGGCCGGGCCAGAAGAAGGTGAACACGGCCTGGCCGCCCGGGGCGAGCGATGCCGTCGGCAGATCCAGGATGTAGATGCCTAACCCGCTGTCGCGGGTGTCGGTATCGTGCGACGTATTCCAGTTGTCGATGCTCCAATGCACTCGAGCGGGCGAGAGCAGCACGATGCGCAGGGTCTTATTGCGCGGGATGCTGCGGGTTTTGTTGTTAAATCTCCAACCGAAGATTTGGCGGCCACGTTTTTCGACCAGGTAACGCTGCACTGTCTGCGGCGGCTGGTCAAAGACCTTGCCGTCGCGAATGGAGCGGCGCAGCTTGATGTATTCGGAGTGGGCCCAGACCAGCGGGCAAGCAGATCCCGAGGGCTTGCCGCGGAATAGTTCCAGTCCCGGAATGTCGGCGGCATCCCACACCTGTTCGGGAAGCAGACGGCTGTGTCCGGCCGTGGAGTTCTCCATCACGGTCAACAGCGCCTCGGCTTCATCGCGATGTCCGGCGGCGAGGGCATAGTGGGCGCGCTCGCCCGCCAGCAAGGGCCAGGGACGGCCGATGCCGGTGCCGTCGAAGGCCGATCCGTCCTTGTGCTCGCCGTAACCGTCGCCGTTATAGCGGTACCAGCAGGGACCTTGAGGGAGTTCCACGGCGAGCAGGGCATCGATGGCGCGCAGCGTATTGATGATGCGGGGATCGTCTGGAGCGCGCAGTCCAAAGCGCACCAGCGCAAGGGCGTCGGGACTGATGATGTGATAAGCACGCTCGCCATCCTGCCCGGGCGGGCGGTTCTTGATGGGAACGAAGCCCTGGGTAGGCGAGGCTGCGCCGTCGGTCGTATCGGGCGGCGCGATGCGGACGTAGTATCCGTCTACGCCAAGCTGTTGCGCCAGATCGCCGCCCGTGGCATAGGTCCAACGTTCGATGTTGTCATTCCAGGCATCGGCGGTATCGCGCATGATCTGAGCTTGCTC
>Ga0070741_10008194_pt1 | contig 21141 bp, 23 predicted proteins | sample Coa_R1_4_FD_66440 | JGI IMG/M metagenome (GOLD analysis project Ga0070741, IMG submission 66440) | Surface soil microbial communities from Centralia Pennsylvania, which are recovering from an underground coalmine fire - Coalmine... | ecosystem: Environmental > Terrestrial > Soil > Unclassified ...
CGACGACCTGGCTGCCGTACCGCGCGATGCCGAGCCACGAGTTCGCCGACGGCAGCATCGGCTGCTCGACGACGAGCGGGACGATGCCGCTGAACGCCGGCTGGAAGAACCCGTCGGCGAGTCCGAAGGCGGCTGCGAGCGCGAGCACGGCGCCGAGCGTCAGGTGGCCGCTCAGGTCGACGCCGAGGAACGCGGCGAGCACGAACGCGCGCACGACGTCCGAGCCGATCATCAGCCGCGCCCGCGGGTAGCGGTCGGCGAGGACGCCGCCGAGGAGCAGCGTCAGCAGCATCGCGAGCGACTCGAGCGCGAGCACGAAGCCGAGCGAGCCCGCCTTGCCGGTCAGGTCGTTGACGCGCCAGCCGAGCGCCACGACGAAGGCGGCGTCGCCCGTGAACGACACGAGCTGCCCGGTCCAGAGCAGCCGGAAGTCGCGGCTCGAGAAGGCGGCGAGCGTGCCGAGGCGTCCGGACGCGGTCATCGGCTGAGGCTATCGTCGGCCCCTGTGCTGCGCGCAGTGGTGTTCGACGTCGACTACACGCTCGCGAAGCCGGGCCCCGACCTCGGGCCCGAGGGCTACCGCCGGCTCGGCGAGCGCCACGGCCTGACGCTCGACCCCGCCCGCTACGACGACGCCCGCCGGGCGGCGCTGACGACGCTGAAGCGGCATCCCGAGCTCGACCACGACGAGGAGATCTGGGTGCTCTTCACCCAGCGGATCATCGAAGGGATGGGCGGGAGCGGCGACACGTACGCCGCGGCCGTCGAGATGGAGCGCGCCTGGGTGCACGCCGAGCACTTCGAGCTGTACGAGGACGTGCTGCCGGCGCTCGCCGAGCTGCGCGGCCGCGGCCTCAGGCTCGGGCTCCTCTCGAACACCGCGCGCGACCTCGCCGACTTCGTCGCGCACCACGGGCTCGAGGTCGACGCCGTGCTCACCTCGCGCACGCACGGCAAGACCAAGCCGCACGAGACGATCTTCCGCCGGATGCTCGACCTGCTCGACGTCGCCCCGCAGGACGCGGCGATGGTGGGCGACACGCTCGAGGACGACGTCGAAGGCGCGCTCGCCGTCGGCATGCGGGCGGTGCTCGTCGACCGCGAAGGGCGCTACCCGGGCCGCAGCCGCGTCGAAGGGCTCGCCGGGCTCCTCGACGCCCTCGGCCTGGACTAGAGTCGTCTCCGTGGTGGGGCTCGTCGTCTGGATCGTCCTCGCCGTCGCTCTCGCGGTCGGGGAGGTGCTGACGCCCGGCATGTTCTTCCTCGGCCCGGTGGCGCTTGCGGCGGCCGCAGCCGCCGTCGCCTCGGGCCTCGGCGCCGGCGCCGCGGTGTCGCTCGTCGTCTTCATCGCCGCCTCGCTCGCCTCGCTCGCCTTCCTGCGCCCGATCGCCCGGCGGCACGTCCGGCTGCCCGCCCTCTCGCGCACCGGCGTCGACGCGCTCGTCGGGCGCAAGGCGCTCGTCACCCGCCGCGTCGACACGCACGGCGGCCGTGTCCGGATCGGCGGCGAGGAGTGGACGGCGCGCGCCTACCTGGACGACGAGGTGCTCGAGGAAGGAACCACCGTCGACGTCGTCAAGATCGAGGGGGCGACCGCCCTCGTGGCCGAATAGGAGGTCTGCCGTGGTTGCGCTGATCGTGCTCGCGGTGCTCGTGCTCTTCGTGCTCGTGGCCATCGCGCGCACGGTGCGTGTCATCCCGCAGGCGCGTGCGGGCGTCGTCGAGCGGCTCGGCCGCTACTCGCGCACGCTCACACCGGGGCTCGCGATCGTCATCCCGTTCGTCGACCGTGTGCGGCCGCTGATCGACCTGCGCGAGCAGGTCGTGTCGTTCGACCCGCAGCCGGTGATCACCGAGGACAACCTCGTCGTCAACATCGACACCGTCATCTACTTCCAGGTGACGGATCCGAAGGCCGCGACCTACGAGATCGCCAACCCGGTCGACGCGATCGACATGCTCACCGTCACCACGCTCCGCAACGTGATCGGCGGCATGACGCTCGAGCAGACGCTCACGTCGCGCGACCAGGTGAACGACCAGCTGCGCGGCATCCTCGACGACGCCACGGGCAAGTGGGGGATCCGCGTCCACCGCGTCGAGCTGAAGGCTGTCGACCCGCCCGCGTCGGTCAAGGACACGATGGAGAAGCAGATGCGCGCCGACCGCGAGAAGCGCGCCGCCATCCTGCAGGCGGAGGGGATCAAGCAGGCTGCGATCCTCACCGCCGAGGGCGAGAAGCAGTCGGCGATCCTGAAGGCCGAGGGGCAGAAGCAGGCGGCGATCCTCGCGGCCGAGGGACAGTCGAAGGCGATCGCCACCGTGTTCGAGGCGATCCACGAGGGGAAGCCCGACCAGGAGCTGCTCGCCTACCAGTACCTGCAGGTGCTGCCGCAGATCGCGCAGGGCGACTCGAACAAGGTGTGGGTGATCCCCAGCGAGCTCACACGGGCCCTCGGGGGGATCGGCGAGCGGCTGCTCCCTCGCGCGGGTGAGGACGGCGGTACGACCTGAGGCGCCGCTGCCGATAACAGGGAGGCGTGCTGCGCCAACGACGCCTCCTCAACCTGGTCTTCGTCGGCGCCGGTCTGGTGACCGCGCTGCTCGTCGCGCGGCACTTCGCCCTCTCCGGCTGGCCGCTCCACCGCGCCAACCCGTGGCTGCTCGGGCTCGCCGTCCTCGTCACGGTCGCCTCGTACGCCGCCAAGGCATGGGGCTGGCAGCGGCTCTTCGCCGGCGGGGAGCGCCCGGCGATGCTGACCCTCGCCGCCGCCGGCGGCGCGGCCACCGTGGGCGGGATCGCGCTCCCGGGCCGCTGCGACGAGGTGCTGCGCGTGGCGGTCGTCCGCCGCTGCCGCCGCCGGCGGGCGAGCTTCGGCGCCGTCGCCCTCTCGCTCTTCGTGCTCGGCCTGCTCGACAGCGTCGCGCTCGCGCCGCTCGCCTCCGTCGCGGCCGGGTTCTCACGCGTCGCAGGCTGGCTCGAGGCGGGGCTGATCGTGGTCGCCGTCGCCGGCGTCGGCGCCGCCGGAGTGATCGTGCTGCTGCCGAGGCTCGCCGCCGCGCGCCCGCTTGCGCGGTTCCGCGTCGCCCGCTTCGTCGCCGGCCACGCGCTGCCGCTTCGCCAGGCGATGTGGGCGTGGCTCGGGGTGACGCTCTCCTGGGTGCTGCGCACGGTCGCGGTGTTCGTCCTGCTCGCCGCGCTCGGGCTCGGAGCGGACTTCGCGCTCGCGCTGTCCTTCGTCTGCGCGTCGTCCGCCTCCGCGGTGCTGCCGGTCGCGCCCGCCGGAGCGGCCATGCAGGCCGGCGCGGGGGCGGCGATCCTCGCCTCGGCCGGCGTGCACGCCGAGCAGGCGGTCGCGTTCGGGGTCGCCGCGCAGGGGCTCTCGATCCTCGCCGGCGCCGGCTTCGTGCTCGCGCTCGCCGCCTGGCACGCCGAGGGCCGGCTCAGGCCAGCTCGGCTGCCGCTTCGCGGAGCGTGAGCACAGGGCCGACGCAGGTGTCGGCCGCTTCGAGCACCGCGAGCCACTCGGCGAGCGTCCGCGTGCGGAAGCGCGCAGCGAGCTCGGGCAGCTCCGGCTCGAACTGACGGTCGACGAGCTCCGGCAGCTCGACGAGCTCGCACAGCGTCCGCCAGAACCGCGGCTCGAGCGCCGCCACCGTGAGATGACGGCCGTCGGCGGTTTCGTAGATGCGGTAGCAGGCGGCGCCGCCCGTGAGGAGCCGGGGAACCGGCTCGCCGGCGAGGCGGTGCGCGACGTAGCGGTGCGCGTTGTGGGTCATGGAGACGACGATGCGGCTGCCGCCGCCGGTTCGCGCGCGCTCGAGCAGCGCCGCGAGCACCTCGATCACCGCCGCCTGCGCGCCCGCCCCGAGGTCGGCGACCTGGACGGGCGGCAGCGCGGGCGCCGTGTCCGCGAGCGCGCCCGCGTAGCCGAGGTAGTTCAGGTCGTGGCCCGCCCGCTGGGCGAGGCGTCCCGTGCCGCCGTAGCCGGTGATCGAGCAGACGATCGCGTCGTCCCGCAGGCGGGCGCCGAGCCGCTCGAAGACGCCCGGCCGGAACCCCTCGAGCACGACGTCGGCCTCGGCGAGCGCCGCGGGCGGCGGCTCCGCCCGGGCGTCCCACCTCACGAGCTCCTTGCCCGCGTTCAGCGCCGCGTGGATCCCCGGGGACACGGCCGCGACGGGGTCGCCGCCGGGCGGCTCGATCTTCACGACGCGGGCGCCGAATCGCAGCAGCTCGCGGCTCGCGTAGGGGCCCGGGAGGTAGCGCGTCAGGTCGGCGACGACGACGCCGTCGAGCGGCTGCATCGACGCCGATTATGCTGGCCCGATGTCCGACCGGGGGGACGATCGCCGCAGGAAGCTGCTCGACGCAGCGGTCGCCGTGTTCGCCCGCAAGGGCTTCCACGCGTCGCGGGTCGGCGACATCGCCGAGGAGGCGGGAGTCGCGCACGGGCTCCTCTACCACTACTTCCGGTCGAAGGACGAGGTGCTGCAGACGATCGCGCGCGAGACGTGGGAGCGCCTCGTCGCGGACGTCGAGCGGATCGAGGCGTCCGGCGGGCCGCTCGACGAGCAGCTGCGCCGGTTCGCGCGCGGCTACCTCCGCTCGTGGCTCACGGCGCCCGCGCTCGTGCGCGTGCTCGTGCTGGAGGTCGGTCGCAGCCCGGCGCTCGCGGGCCGCGTCGAGGGGCTCGGCGAGGTGTTCGTCGGGTTGCGGCGCCTCGTCGAAGCGGCGCAGCGGCGCGGCGAGGTGCGGGCGGACTGCGACGCGCGGCTCGCCGCGTGGATCGTGTACGGGGCGCTCGAGGAGATCCTCACCGGCTGGGTGCTGGAGCAGCTGCCGTCGGCGGAGGCCGACGTCGACCGGGCGGTGGCGGCGGTGGTCGACGTCGCCTCGGCGGGGCTCGCCGCATGACCCGGGTCGTCAACCTGCTCGCGCTCGAGCTGCAGCCGGCGGAGGGCGCGCCGGAGGGCCATCGCTTCCGTCTGCGCTCGTTGACCTCGGAGGTCGGCGCGTCGCTCACGGGCTGCTCGGTGTACGAGGTCGAGCCGGGCGAGGCGACGTGGCCGTACCACTTCGAGCTGAGCGAGGAGGAGTGGATCGTCGTCATCGCCGGCGAGCTGACGCTGCGCACGCCGGACGGGCAGCGCGCGCTGCGGGCCGGGGACGTCGCGTGCTTCCCGGCGGGTGCGCCGGGCGCGCACGCGGTGCGCAACGACGGCGACGTCGTGGCGCGGTTCGCGATGCCGTCGAGCGTGGCGCTGTTCGGCGACGCGTGCGTCTACCCCGACAGCGGCAAGTTCAAGCTGTCGGGGCCGGGCTTCCACCACCGGGGCCGTCTCGGCGGCGAGGTCGGCTACTGGGAGGGCGAGGCGTGAACCTGTTCGACGTCGAGGTCGCCTACGACGAGGATGATCCGGCCGGCTACCGCAGCGGCCGGGCGCGCCTCGGGCCCGGTCTGGGTGCGCAGCAGCTCGGGCTCTCGGTGTACGAGGTGCCGCCCGGGGAGAGCATCTGCCCGTACCACTACGAGACGGGCGAGGAGGAGTGGCTGATCGTGCTCGTCGGCCGCCCGACGCTGCGGACGCCCGAGGGCGAGCGGGAGCTCGGGCCGTGGGACTGTGTGTTCTTCCCGGCCGGCGAGGCCGGTGCGCACAAGCTGACGAACCGCAGCGCGGATCGCGTGCGCGTGTGCCTGTGGTCGAACAGGCTCGCCGTCGCAACGTGCGTCTACCCGGACTCGGCGAAGCTCGGCGCGTGGCCTCCCGGGAAGCTGTTCCGGCTCGCCGACGCCGTCGAGTACTTCGACGGCGAAGTCTCGCCCGGCCCTGCCTGACTCGGACACGCTCCCAGGGGCCGCCACCGGGGACTGTCCCCGGACGCGTCTGGGTGAGCCACGGTCGGGGACTGTCCCCGGACGCGTCTGGGTGAGCCACGGTCGGGGACTGTCCCCGGTGGTGTCCCCTCGGGACGGGTCCGCGGGGTCCGATGCGGAACGGCGCTCGCGTTCCTACCCTGGACGCATGGCACGCAAGCCGCGCAACGTCCTCCCGCCCGCCGGCGCCTACCACGTCACCTCGCGCGGCGTGGCGCGGCAGACCATCTACCGCGATGCGGACGACTACGGCTACTTCACCCAGCTTCTCCGTCGCGCGGTTCGCCGCTTCTCGTGGCGCCTGCAGGTGTTCTGCCTCATGCCGAACCACTTCCACCTCATCGTCCTCACCGAGCTCGAGCGGCTCTCGAGCGGGATGCACCTGCTCAACTTCCGCTACGCGCAGGGCTTCAACAACCGCTACTCGCGCGTCGGGCACCTCTTCCAGGGCCGCTTCCACGCGAAGGTGATCGAGACCGACGAGCACTTCGAGACAGCGTGTGCGTACGTGCTCGACAACCCCGTCCGCGCCCGACTCTGCGAGCGCCGTGACGACTGGCCGTGGTCAGGCCGAGGCGTGCGCCGGCGCAAGCGCCGGGGCCCAGCTGCAGATGGGGGAGACCTCGCCGCCTCGGCCGTTCAGCCGCCGGTAGCCGAGGGCGTGCTCGGCCTGCATCATCTTGTGGATCTGGGTGGTGCCCTCGTAGATGATCGGGGCGCGGGCGTTGCGGAAGTAGCGCTCGATCCCGTACTCGGCGCTGTAGCCGTAGGAGCCGAACACCTGGATCGCCAGGTGCGCGGCCTCGAAGGCGGCCTCGGTGGCGTGCATCTTCGCGAGCGAGGTCTCGCGGGTCGAGCGCTTGCCACGGTCCTTCATCCAGGCCGCCTGCATGACGAGCAGCTTCGAGGTCTCGTAGTTGACGATCATCTTCGCGATCATGTCCTGCACGAACTGGTAGCGGCCGATCGGCTGGCCGAACGTCTCCCGCTCGCGCGCGTACTCGACCGACCGCTCCAGGCAAGCGCGCACGACGCCACAGGCGCCGGCGGCGACCGTGAAGCGCCCGTGGTCGAGCGAGTGCATCGCGATCTCGAACCCCTGCCCCTCCTCGCCGATCAGGTTCTCGGCCGGCACCTCGAGGTTCTCGAAGAACAACTCGCCGGTGGAGCCCGCCCAGACGCCCAGCTTGTGCTCGGTGTCCGCAGCGCTGAAGCCCTTCATCCCCTTCTCGAGCAGAAACGCACTGATCCCCTTGTGCCCGGCGGCCGGATCGGTCTTCGCGAACACCAGGGCGTGGTCGGCGACCGTCGCATACGAGATCCAGTTCTTCTGGCCGTTCAGGACGTACACGTCGCCCTCGCGGCGGGCGGTCGAGCGCATCGAGGCGACATCCGAGCCGGCCCCGGGCTCCGTCAGCCCGAAGCAGGCCAGCTTCTCGCCGCGCGCCTGCGGCGCCAGCCAGCGCTGCTTCTGCTCCTCCGTCCCGTAGCGCAGCAGCGACAGCGAGTTCAGCCCGACGTGCACGGAGATCAGCGTCCGAAACGCCGCTTCGCCCCGCTCGATCTCCTCGCACGCCAGCGCCTCCGAGACGAAGTCGAGCCCGGAGCCGCCGTAGGCCTCCGGAATCACGATCCCGAGGATCCCCAGCTCCGCCATCCCCTCGATCAGCTCCAGGTCGAGCTTGTGGTCGATGTCGTTCTGCACCGCCACCGGCAGCACGCGCTCGTCCACGAACGCCCGCACCGTCTCCTGGATCAGCCGCTGCTCGTCGGAGAGCTCGAAGTCCACGCGCGCAGCCTAGCGATCCGCGCGCGACGCGCGGCGTCCCCCGTACGAGGGAGAGACGTCCACCGGTGGCAGGCTCGATTCGGGGTCGGTTCCCGCCGATATCCCCTGCATGAGCTCGTCAGCCGCAGCGAGGGCGTTCCTCTGCGCCGGTGGGATCGCGATCGCCGTCCACCTCCTGCGCGCCAACGATCTCGCGATCTACGACTCGATCGCACTCGCCTCGGCCGGCCTGATGCTCGTCGCGGTCGCGCTCCACCGCCCGCGGCTGCGCGCCGCCTGGCTCGCCCTGGCCGTCTCACAGCTCTGCTACGCCGCCGGTGACATCCTCTATGCGACCGTCTCGACGCGCACGCCCGGGGTGCCCGACATCGGGTACCTCGCCGGGGACCTGGCGGTCGTGGCCGGTATGGCGATGCTCGCCTTCGGGACGGCCCGGATCGGAGTCGGAACGGCGATCGACGCGCTCATCGTCACGGCGGCCGTCGGCGTCGCGCTGTGGGCGCTGCTCCTCGACGACCGCGTCCAGCCCGCCGGCGTGCTCGCGACAGCGGTCGACGCCGCGTATCCGTCCGTCGACCTGCTGCTGCTCGCGATCCTCGTCGGCATCCTGCTCGTCGGCGGCAAACGTTCGCCGTCGTACTGGCTCCTGCTCGCAGGCGTCGTTCCGCTGCTCGGCGCCGACGCCGGCTACGACGTGCCCTCGATCGCCGCGACCGTGGCCGGCTCCGACTCCGGCTGGCTCGATGCGGGCTGGCTCGGCTCGTATGTCCTCTTCGCGGCGGCCGCGCTGCACCCGAGCATGCGCGAGCTCGTCCAGGACGTCCGGGCCGAGGATCCGCTGCCGCTGCGCCGCGTGCTGCTGATCGCTGCCTCGATCGTCGCCGCCCCGATCGCCGTTGCGGTCGAGTTCGAGACGCATGGCCGGATCGATGTGATCGCTATGGCGTGCGTGGCGACGCTGCTCGTGCTGCTTGCCGTGGCCCGCGTGCTCTTCCTCGTCCGCTCGATCGACGTGCTGCGCCGGCAGGCGGTCGAGTCCGAGCGCAAGTTCCGGATGCTGTTCGAGCGCGCTCCGATCGGCATCTCGATCGGGCGGGGCGGCCTCATGAGCGAGACGAACCCCGCGTTGCAGCGGCTGCTCGGCTACTCGGCCGACGAGCTCGCGAGCATGCACTTCCTGCAGGTCACCCATCCCGACGACCGGAACCTCGCTGAGCAAGAGGAGCTCGACGCCGGTCGCCGCTCGTCGTTTACGGTCGACAAGCGCTACCTGGCGAAGGACGGGACCGTCGTTCCCGCCCACGTCAACATCGCGCTCGATCTCGACGACGGGCTCGGCATCAGCCTGATCGAGGACGTGACCGAGCGCCGGGCGCTCGAGGAGCAGCTGCGCCAGTCGCAGAAGCTCGAGGCGGTCGGCAAGCTCGCCGGCGGGATCGCGCACGACTTCAACAACCTGATGACCGCGGTGATCGGCTACAGCGACCTGCTCGCGCGCGAGCCCGGCACGACGACGCGCACGCACGAGAAGATCGCCGCGATCCGCGACGCCGCCGTCCGTGCGGGCAACCTGACCCGGCAGCTTCTCGCGTTCAGCCGACAGCAGATCCTGCGGCTCGACGAGGTCGACCTCCGAACAGTCGTCTCGGACATGGACACGCTGCTGCGGCGTCTGGTCGGCGACGACGTCGAGCTCGAGACCGAGATCGCCGACGAGCCGGTCGTCGTTCGTGCGGATGCCACACAGCTCCAGCAGGTCGTGATGAACCTCGTCGTGAACGCCCGCGACGCGATGCCCAACGGCGGCACGCTCCTGATCGAGGTTCGGCGCGACGGCGAGGCGGCGATGCTCGTCGTCGCCGACGACGGCACCGGCATGGACGACGAGACGCGCGCACATGCGTTCGAGCCGTTCTTCACCACGAAGCCGGTCGGGCGCGGCTCCGGGCTCGGGCTCTCGACGGTGCACGGCATCGTTGGGCAGAGCGGCGGCAGCGTCGAGGTGGCGAGCACGGTGGGCGTGGGGACGACCTTCACCGTCCGCCTCCCGCTCGCGAGCCGGCGCCTTGTCGCTCGCCCGGCGGCCCGCTAGAGTCGCTGACTGACTCGTCAATCAAGTCAGCCGAGGTGGTGCGCATGACCGCGACCGACCGGGCCGTGACGGGCGTCTCGTTCGCCCTCACGGAGCAGCAGAGGGAGCTGCGCGCCCTCGCGCGCGAGTTCGCCGCCAAGGAGATCCGGCCGGTCGCGGCCGAGCACGACGTCGCGATGCGTCATCCGGCCGGCGTGATCGCGAAGGCGCACGAGGTCGGGCTCATGAACCTGCACGTGCCCGAGGAGTACGGGGGGCCGGGGCTGGGCGCGTTCGACGGCATGCTCGTCGTCGAGGAGCTGAACTGGGGGTGCTCGGGGATCGCCACCTCGATCGGCGCGAACGGCCTCGGCGCCGGGCCGGTGATCATCGCCGGTAGCGACGAGCAGAAGCGGAGGTGGCTCCCGCCGCTGCTCGACGAGCCGATCCTCTGCTCCTTCGGCCTGTCGGAGCCCGAGGCGGGGTCCGACGTGGCCCGTCTGAAGACGACGGCCGTGCGCAAGGGCGGCGACTACGTCCTGAACGGGGCGAAGACGTTCATCAGCAATGCCGGCTACGCGAGCTGGACGGTGGTGTTCGCAAAGACGGACCCGGCGAAGGGCCATCGAGGCATCTCGGCCTTCGTCGTGCCCATGGACGCGCCCGGGGTCACGATCGAGCAGCACCTCGACAAGATGGGCCAGCGCGCGACCGACACCTCCGCGTTCGCGCTGCAGGACGTGGTCGTTCCTGCCGCGAGCCGGCTCGGCGAGGAGGGGCAGGGCTTCAAGATCGCGATGCAGACGCTCGACTTCACGCGCCCCGGGACGGCGATCGGCGCGGTCGGGGTGGCGCAGGCGGCGTTCGAGCTGGCCGTCGACTACGCGAAGGAGCGCGTCACGTTCGACGTGCCGATCGCGATGCATCAGGGCGTCAACTTCATGATCGCCGATATGGCGACCGAGATCGAGGCGGCGCGCCTGCTGACCTGGCAGGCGGCGTGGCTGCTCGACCGGGGGGAGCGCGCCACCCTCCATTCGTCGTTCGCGAAGCGGTTCGCCGCGGACACGGCGATGAAGGTGACGACCGACGCCGTGCAGGTGTTCGGCGGGTACGGCTACATGAAGGAGTATCCGGTCGAGAAGCTCATGCGCGACGCGAAGCTCTTCCAGATCTACGAGGGCACCTCGCAGATCCAGCGGCTCGTGATCGCGAAGGAGATCTTCCTGCCGAGGGGCTCGTGAGCGACACGTCTCGTCGGGACGTGTCTGGGGACTGTCCCCGGACGGGTCGCGGCGCCCCATGTCCCGGGACAGTCCCCAGACAGGGCGAAACGAGCCCTGTCTCGTCGGGCGCGGTCCCGCGGTAGGGTCGGCGGATGGCGCTCGAGATCGACCTCTCCGGCCGGGTCGCGCTCGTCACGGGCGGCTCGCGCGGCCTCGGCCGCGCCGACGCGCTGACGCTCGCCCGCGCCGGCGCGGACGTCGTCATCGCCGACCTCCTCGTCGAGTCGGAGCTCTCCGAGGAGACCGACGCCTACGGCCCGCTCGCCACCGTCGCGCGCCAGCAGGGGCTCGTCGGCACCGAGTCGGCGGCGGAGGAGATCCGCGCGCTCGGGCGGCGCGCGCTCGCCGTGCGCTGCGACGTGACCGACCGCGCCCAGGTCGACGCCGCCGTCGCCCGCGCGGTCGACGAGCTCGGCTCGGTCGACATCCTCGTCAACAACGCAGGCACGCTCGACCACGTCGGCCGCTTCCACGACCAGAGCCCGGAGCTGTGGGAGCGCGACCTTCGCGTCAACCTCACCGGCGCGTTCAACTGCTCGCAGGCCGTCTGGCCGCACATGACCGAGCGGAAGTGGGGCCGGATCGTGAACATGGCGTCCGTCGCCGGAACGCTCGGCGGCTTCGGGCAGGCGTCCTACTCGACGACGAAGGCCGGGCTGCTCGGCCTGACGAAGACGCTGGCGATGGAAGGCGGCCGCCACGGGATCACCGCGAACGCGATCGTGCCGGGGATCATCGGCACGGAGGCCTTCCACCTGGCGAACCCGGCAATGAACGAGCGGATCGCCAACCGCACCGTCTTCAAGCGCCCCGGCGAGCCGCAGGACGTCGCGAACGCGATCGCGTTCCTCTGCTCCGACCTCGCCTCGTACGTGACGGGCATCGAGCTCAACGTCTCCGGCGGCGTCGAGCTGTTCGTCTTCTGACCGCGGCTACCATGCGTCGGCCGTGGCAGCGTCCTCGCCGGCCGTCTCCCGTCGTGCGTCCGCGCGGTCCCGTCTCTGGACCAGGCTCGGGGTCGCGGCGCTCGCGGTGGGGATCCCCGCCGTGACCGTCCCGCTCCTCTTCGCCGGCTCGTCCTCGACGCTCGCCGGCGGGACCCGCATCGCCGGCGTGGACGTCGGCGGCCTGTCGCCCGCGGCCGCCACGTCGCTGCTCGAGCGCCGCTTCGCCGCCGTCGCCGCGACGCCTATCCGCTTCACGGCCGGCGCCCGCACCTTCCGCCTGACCGCCCGGACGCTGGGCGTCCGGCCCGACTGGCGGGCTGCCGTGAACGAGGCCCAGCACGAAGGCGGCGGGATCGGCGTGCTCCGCGGCTACCGGCGGCTCGCCCTGCAGCTGTTCCCGCACGACGTCTCGCCGCCCGTGTCGGCGTTCGACGCCGGCGTCGACTACGAGCTCGGCCTGATCGCGCGCTCCGTCGCCCGGCCGCAGCGCGACGCGAAGCTCGTGCGCCGCGGCCTGCGGATCACCATCGCGCCGGGCGAGCCCGGGCGGCGCCTCGACCGCACCGCCGCACGCAGCCTGATCGTCGCGTCGCTCGCGTCCTTCTCGCGCGCGCCCGTGACGCTGCCGGTGGTCGTCACCGCTCCGCGCCGGACGGTGGCGAGCCTGGCGGCGACCCAGCGGCTCGCCGCGAGGATGGTCTCGGCGCCGGTGACGCTCACCGCCGGGCCGACCCGCCTGCGGCTCGCCCGCTGGCGGATCGCGACGATGCTCGACCTGACGACGCTGCGCCTCTCCGGCCCGGCCGCCGACAGGTACTTCAACACGCTCGCGAAGCACCTCGACCGCGCTGCGAAGGACGCGACGTTCGCGGTCTCGGGCGGCGGCGTCCACGTCGTCCCCGCGCAACCGGGACTGTCCCTGGACGTGCCCCGTTCGGCCGCGGCCATCGCCGCCGCCGCGCGCCGCCCGACGCAGCGCGTCGCCGCGCTCGTCCTCGACACCGCGGCGCCGGCGCGCACGACCGCGCAGGCGGAGGCGATGGGGATCACCGGCACCGTCTCCACCTACGAGACGTTCTACGGCGGCGACCCGAACCGCATCCACAACGTGCAGCTCGTCGCCCACCTCGTCGACGGCGCGCTGATCAAGCCCGGCGCGACCTTCTCGTTCAACGGCACGACCGGCGCGCGCACGGCGGCGAAGGGGTTCCTGGAGGCGCCCGTGATCGTGAACGGCGAGCTTCAGACCGGCCTCGGCGGCGGCGTCTGCCAGGTCTCGACCACCGTGTTCAACGCGGCGTACGAAGCCGGGCTCCCGATCACCGCGCGGACGAACCACGCGCTGTACATCTCGCACTACCCGCTCGGACGCGACGCGACCGTCGACTACCCCGACGTCGACCTGAAGTTCGTGAACGACACCGGGCACTGGCTGCTGCTTCGCACGTGGGTCGGCGCCTCCTCGCTCGTCGTCGGCCTCTACGGCACGCCGCAGCACCGGCGCGTCGAGACCGTCGCGCAGCCGCTCCGCGTCGTCGGCCCGCCGCCCGTGCAGAAGACGGTCGACGCGACGCTGAAGCCCGGCCAGGTGGTCGTCGACGATCCCGGCGTGCCCGCGCAGTCGACGTCGGTGGAGCGGAAGGTCTACGCGCCGAGCGGCAAGCTGCTCTCCGACCAGACGTGGTACTCGAGCTACCGCGCCGAGCCGAAGATCGTGCGCGTCGGCCCGAAGAAGCCGAAGCCGAAGGCGAAGAAGGTCGTCCCGCTCATCCCGCCGGCGACGTCCGACCTTCGGCCGCACTGATCGCGTCCGCCAGCCACGGCGGGATCCGCGTCGGGCGGAACGTGCCGGCGTCGACCGTCGCGTGCGCCGTCCAGCCGTCGGCGACGAGCTCGCCGTCCCGCTCGACGGCGTACTCGTAGCGGAAGCGGGCGCCTCTCACGTCGCGGCAGCGCGCGTGCACGAGCAGGCGGTCGTCGAACCGCGCCGGGCGCAGGTAGCGGACGTGCGTCTCGAGCACGACCGCCTCGAGACCGAGGTCGCGCAGCCGCTGGTAGCCGCCCGCGAACTCCTCCAGGTAGGCGACGCGCGCGACCTCGAACCACACCGCGTAGTTCGCGTTGTGGACGATGCCCTGCGCGTCGGTCTCGGCGAACCGCACGCGGATCGGAGTGGAGAAGACGAAGCCGTCCACGAGGCCGTCATGCTCGCAGAACTCCTCCGCGCGAATCAGCCGTGCGTCGGCAACGTGAGCTGCACGTGCTCCTCCAGCCCGGAGACGCCCACTCCGACGAGGCGCAGCGGCCCGGCGCGGTCGGCGAGGGCCCGGTCGAGCAGGCTGCACGCGAGCTCGCCGATGCGCGCGGCGTCGTCGGTGCCCACCGGCAGCGACGTCGACCGCGTCCGGATCGCGAAGTCCGGGTAGCGCACCTTCGTGGTCACGGTGCGGGCCGTCTGGCCGCGTGCGCGCAGATACTCGCCGAGCTGCTCGGCCATCCGCCGAAGCTCGGCGTGCAGCCGCTCGGCGTCGCCGACGTCGCGCGGGAACGTCTCCTCCTGCGAGATCGAGATGCGCTCGACCGACACCTCGAGCGGGCGCGGGTCGATCCCGCGCGCACGGTCGCGCAGCTCCCGGCCGACCTTGCCGGGCAGGACGCGCGCGAGGGCGGCGTCGTCGAGCGCGGCGAGCGCGCCGATCGTCTCGACGCCCGCCTCCCGCAGCCGCTCCTCGGCGCGCGGCCCCACCCCCGGGAGGATGCGGGCCGGGAACGGCGCCAGGAACGCCGCCTCGCGCCCGGGGCGCACCACCGTGAGCCCGCCGGGCTTCCGCCGGTCGGAGGCGACCTTCGCGACCACCTTCGAGGTCGCAACCCCGAGCGAGCACGAGAGGCGGGTGCGCGCACGCACGACCGCGCGCACGGCCTCGGCCAGCGCCCGCGCGTCGTCGAACGACGGCGCGACCTCGCCGAGATCGAGGTAGCCCTCGTCGATCCCCGCCTGCTCGACCGTCGGCACGATCTCGCGGATGCACGACCACACCTCGCGCGAGTACTCGCGGTAGACGCCGTGCCGGGGGCGCACGAAGACCGCGTGGGGGCAGCGGCGCAGCGCCTCGGCGGCCGGCATCGCCGAGCGGATGCCGAACCCGCGGGCGACGTAGTTGGCGGTGGCGACGACCCCGCGGCCGTGCGGGTCGCCGCCGACGACGAGCGGCAGCGTGCGCAGCGACGGGTTCTCGAGCTCCTCCACCGCCGCGAAGAACGCGTCGAGATCGAGGTGGGCGACGATCACGCGAACGAATGTACGCCCCGCACCGGGTAGCGTACGCAGGCGCCATGAGAGCACTCGCGCTCGCGGCATCGACGCTCGCGCTCGCCGGCTGCAGCGGGCAGCTCGCCGGGCTGCGCCTTCCCGGGCGGCCGGGCTGCGAGGCCGGGAGCGTCAGGCCCGTCGGGACGGCCCGGGTCGCGTACGGCGCGCTCGCCCCGGACGGCGCCGTCGCCTACCGGGAGCCCGAAGGCGCGCAGCTCGCCCGCTTCGGTCCGACGAACGTCAACGACTACCCGACCGTCTTCGGCGTGCTCGCCGAGCGGGTCGACGGCGGCTGCCGGGCGACCTGGTACCGCGTCCAGCTGCCGATCAAGCCGAACGGGAGCACCGGCTGGGTGCGGGCCTCGGCGGTCAGGCTGGAGCCGGTGCGCACGCGCATCGACGTCGACGTGTCCGCACGCACGCTGACGCTCTACCGGTCGGGGCGGGTCGTGCTCACCGCGCCGGTCGCCGTCGGCTCGACCGCCACACCCACGCCGGTCGGGCGCTACTACGTCAACCAGCGGCTCGTGCCGGCCGACCCGAACGGCCCCTTCGGGCCCGCGGCGCTCGGCGTGTCCGCGTACTCGAACGTGCTCACAGGCTGGGCGCAGGGCGGCCCGATCGGGATCCACGGCACGAACGAGCCGTGGTCGATCGGCCGCGCAGTCTCGAACGGCTGCATCCGTCTCCCGAACACGACCCTCGAGCGCGTCTTCCGGCTCGCGCCGGCGGGAACGCCCGTCACGATCCACGACTAGGAAGGGGAAGCGAATGTCGAAGAGCCCGTTGAGCCAGCTCGCCTCGCTCGGCGAGGAGGTGATCAACCGCGCCGCGCACAACCCGCGGACGGCGCGGATCGTCGAGACCGGGATGCAGCTGAAAGACCGGGTGGACGACCTGGCGAAGCGCGTCCGCGGCCTCGAGGCGATGGAGCGGCGCATCGACGAGCTCGAGCAGCGCGTCGAGTCGCTCGAGAAGAAGCGCAGCCGCGCGAAGCCGGCCGACTAGCGCGGCACGCGCAGCCGCAGCGCGCCCGGCACGACCTCGAACAGCGCGGGCGTCGTGCCCGGCTGCTCGCCCTCGACCTCGAGCGGCAGGTGCTCGGCCGCGTCGACCTCGACGCGCGCCCCGCGCAGCACCTCCACCTTCGGGTGCGCGACGTGGCGGCCCTTGTAGATCTTCGGCGCCGTCGTCACGAAGTCGAGCTTCGAGACGTCGCCGATCAGCACCACGTCGAAGAGGCCGTCGTCCGGCTTCGCGCCGGGCGCGAGCATCATCCCGCCGCCGTGCCAGACGCCGTTCGCCACGATCACGTCGTGCATGCGGCCGTGCCGCTCCACCCCGTCCACGCGAACCGTGACGTCGGTGTTCTGCCAGCCGAGGAACACCCGCGTCAGCGCGTAGAAGAAGGTGAGGCGGCCGCCGAACGCCTTCGACATGCCGTTCGCGCGCTGCGCGACGGCGCCGCTCATCCCGACGGAGCCGACGTTGGCGAAGAAGCGGGTCTCCTCGGCGCCGCTCCAGCTCCGGTAGCGGACGCGGCCGGCGTCGATCGTGCGCGCGGCGCCGTCGACGGCCGTGCGGACGGCGTCGTCGAAGCGCGTCGGGATGCCGTGGGTGCGGACGAAGTCCATGCCGGTGCCGAGCGGGATCGTCGCGAGCTCGACGCCGCTTCCGGCGACGCCGTTCACGACCTCGTTCAGCGTCCCGTCGCCGCCGACCGCGACGACGAGGGCCGCGCCGCCCGCGACGGCTCTGCGGGCGAGCTCCGTCAGCTGGCCGGGCCGCTCCGAGAACAGCGTGTCGCCGGCGAGCCCGAGCTGCTCGGCCCGGTGGGCGAGCTGCGGCCAGCGCCGGCCGGTGCGCCCGTTGTCGGACGCGGGATTGACCAGGAAGACGGTGCTAATGGTCGTCGACGGCGACGTCGAGCGCGATCCGCGTCATGCGGTCGACGGCCGCCCTCAGCTCCTCGTCGGTGATGCGCGTGAACTCGCCCTCGACGACGATGTCGCTGACGGTCAGCAGGCAGGCCGCCTCGACGCCGCGGATCGCCGCCACCGTGAAGAGCGCCGCCGCCTCCATCTCGACGGCGAGCACGCCGCGCGACGACCAGCGCTCGTACTGGCCCTGGTCGGGGTTGTAGAAGAGGTCGCTGGAGACGACCGGCCCGACGTGGAGCTCCTGGCCGATCTCCTTCGCCACGTGCACGGCGCCGTGGATCAGCGACCAGGAGGCGGTGGGGCAGTGCGGCTCGTTGCCGACGAGGTGCATCGCCGTCGAGTCGGCCGGCACGGCGGCGAGCGCGACGATCACGTCCCCGAGCCGGTGGTGCGGCTGCAGCCCGCCGCACGTGCCGACGCGAATCAGCTTCTTGCAGCCGAGCTGCACGAGCTCCTCGAAGACGATCGTCGCGCCGGGGCAGCCCATCCCGGTGCCCTGCACCGACACCGGCTTCCCCTTGTAGGTGCCGGTGAAGCCGAGGAGGCCGCGCTCCGCGTTCCGCTGCACGACGTCCTCGAGGTAGGTCTCGGCGATGTAGCGCGCGCGGAGCGGGTCGCCGGGAAGCAGGACAGCCTCCGCGTACTGTCCCGGCTCGGCGCGAACGTGGATGGGCATGGCCGCGGAGGCTATAGGAGACTTGGCGCATGCACGTCGTCGAGCCGACCCGGACGCAGGTGCTCGCGTTCTGCGCCGAGCGTCCCATCGAGCGCGTCTTCCTCGAGGACGTCGCCCGCGCCGGCCTCGGCCGCTTCTCGGGCGTCGAGGACTCGGCCGGGCGCCTCGTCGGGCTGTGCCACGTGGGCGCGAACCTCGTCCCGTCCGGCGAGGGCTGCGCCGCGTTCGCGCGGGTCGCCCGCGCCGGCCACGCGCGGATGATCATCGGGGAGGCGGACGCGGTCGGCGACCTGTGGGAGGCGGCGCGCGAGCGCATGCCGGCGCCGCGCGAGGACCGTCCGCACCAGCCGGTGTACGTCATCCGCGAGCCGCCGCCGCCGGGCGGCACCGGGCTGCGGCCGGCGACCCTCGCCGACGTCGACCGGCTCGTCCCCGCCTGCGCGGCCGCGCACGAGCTGGAGCTCGGCCTCAACCCGCTCGCCCGCGACGCCGAGGGCTTCCGCTGGCGCACGCGCGCCCAGGTGGAGGACGGCCGGTCGTGGGTGTGGCTCGAGGACGGCGTCATCCGCTTCAAGGCGGAGGCCTCGGCGTGGACCGCGCGCGCCGTGCAGATCGCGCAGGTGTGGGTCGACCCGGAGGCGCGGGGGCGCGGCTACGGCGCCCGCGGCCTTCGCGACCTCTGCCGGCTCCTGCTCGAGACGACCCCCGCCGTGACGCTCTTCGTCCGCACCGACAACGCGCCCGCGATCGCCCTCTACGACTCGATCGGCATGCGCAAGGAGCTCGAGTACCGGAGCGTGCTCTTCTGATGCGGCGGGCGGTTCGCCTCGCGCTGCTCGCGTGGCTCGCCTACTGGGTCGCGGGCGAGCTCGCCTCCCGCGCCGGGGGTGGCACACTTCCGTTCTGGAGCTCCTCGCGCGCATCGAAGAGCACATCCGCCGGCACGAGCTGATCGAGCCGGGCGGCGAGGTGCTCTGCCTCGTCTCCGGCGGCGCCGACTCGACCTGCCTCTACCACGCGCTGCGCGAGCTCGGCTACCGCGTCTCGGCGCTGCACGTCGACCACGGCCTGCGCGGCGCCGAGTCGGACGAGGACGCGCGCTTCTGCGCCGAGCGCTTCGGCGCCGAGGTCGTGCAGGCCGCCGCGCGCTGCCCGACCGAGGCGGCGCTGCGGGAGCTGCGCTACTCGTTCGCCGCCGACCGGCTGCGGGCGACGGGGCACACGCTCTCCGACCAGGTCGAGACGATCCTCTACCGGCTCGCCGCGCGCGGGACGACGAAGGGGATCGAGACGCGGCGGTCGGACGGCGTCGTGCGGCCGCTCCTCTGCGTGTGGCGCGAGGAGACCGAGGCGTTCTGCCGCGCGCGCGGGCTCCCGTGGCGCACCGACTCGTCGAACCCCGACACGCTGCGCGGCCTCGTCCGCCACCAGGTGCTGCCGGCGCTCGAGCGGATCCATCCGGCGGCCCGCGAGAACGTGCTGCGCGTGCTCGACGAGCGGCGGACGCTGCCGCCCGCGCTCGCCGAGCTGCTGGACGCGCCGGTCGGCTCGAAGCGCGTCGACCTCGGCGGCGGCGTGCAGGCGGTCCGCGAGCACGAGCGCCTCTGGCTCGAGGCGGGGCCCGTCGACCTCGCCGGCGCGGTCGAGTGGGGCGGCTGGCGCATCGAGTCCGAGCTGCCGGGGCTTAAAGTACGGGGATGGCGGGCCGGCGACCGGCTCGCCGGCCGCCGGAGGAAGGTCCAGGACGTGTTCGTCGACGCGAAGATCCCCCGCTCGGATCGCGAAGGCTGGCCCCTCGTGGTGCGAGGCGACGAGGTGGTCGCGGTGCCCGGGATCGTCGAGGCGAAGGGGGTGACGGCGACCCGTGTCGCAGACCGAGCTTGAGCGCGGCGTGGGGGAGATCCTGATCGACGAGGGGCGGCTGCAGGAGCGCATCCGCGAGCTCGGCCGCGAGATCTCGCTCGACTACGCCGGACGCGAGCTGCTGCTCGTCGGCGTCCTCAAGGGCGCCGTGTTCTTCATGGCCGACCTGATGCGCGCCCTGACCGTCGCCTGCGAGATCGACTTCATGGCCATCTCGAGCTACGGCGCCGCGACCGACTCGTCGGGCGTCGTCCGGATCCTCAAGGACCTCGACATCAACATCGAGGGCAGGGACGTTCTGGTCGTCGAGGACATCATCGACTCCGGCCTGACGCTCTCCTACCTCCTGCGCAACCTGGAGTCGCGGGAGCCCGCGAGCCTCGAGATCTGCGCGCTCCTGACGAAGCCCGACCGGCGCGAGATCGAGGTGCCGGTGCGCTACGTGGGCTTCGAGATCCCGAACCGCTTCGTGATCGGGTACGGCCTGGACTTCGCCGAGCGCTACCGGAATTTGCCCTACGTCGGCGTCCTCCACCCCGATCTGATGCCGGAAGGGGCCTAGCCGCTCGTGTTGCGGCCGGGTTATGCCGATATCCCGGGAAACCCCCCCTCGGCTACTCTGAATCGACCGTGAATCGCTTCTTCCGCAGCGCGTTCTTCCCGCTGATCGTGATCGTGGTGCTGGTGTGGCTTGCGAGCCAGACGCTGATCCCGCACGGGGGGTCGAAGCAGAAGCTGACCACCTCCGATGCGATCGCCGCGGTGAAGAGCGGCGCCGTCGAGTCGGCGACGTTCGACCCCGGCCACCGCGCGATCAACCTCACCCTCACGGACGGCAAGAAGGCGACCGTCCACTACGCCTCCGACCAGGCGCAGCTGCAGTTCCAGCAGGACCTGCAGGCGGCGCACGTCACGTGGGACTCGAAGGGCACCGGCGGCTTCTCGTGGACGGCGCTGATCGGGTCGTTCCTGCCGTTCCTGCTCCTGATCGGCTTCTGGATCTTCCTGATGAACCAGGTGCAGGGCGGCGGCTCGAAGGTGATGAGCTTCGGCAAGTCGCGTGCGAAGCGGATGGCGCCCGACTCGCCGAAGATCGGCTTCAAGGACGTCGCCGGCGTCGACGAGGCGGTCGAGGAGCTGCAGGAGATCAAGGAGTTCCTCGAGAACCCGAAGAAGTTCCAGGCGCTCGGCGCCTCGATCCCGAAGGGCGTCCTCCTCTACGGCCCGCCCGGCACCGGCAAGACGCTGCTCGCGCGCGCGGTCGCCGGCGAGGCCGGGGTTCCGTTCTTCTCGATCTCGGGCTCCGACTTCGTCGAGATGTTCGTCGGCGTCGGCGCCTCGCGCGTCCGCGACCTGTTCGAGCAGGCGAAGCAGGCG
>Ga0070741_10008195_pt1 | contig 21138 bp, 17 predicted proteins | sample Coa_R1_4_FD_66440 | JGI IMG/M metagenome (GOLD analysis project Ga0070741, IMG submission 66440) | Surface soil microbial communities from Centralia Pennsylvania, which are recovering from an underground coalmine fire - Coalmine... | ecosystem: Environmental > Terrestrial > Soil > Unclassified ...
GAACCACGTGGACATGGAGATCCACCTGACCGGCACGAACATCAATTTGAGCGGAAGCGACATTCTCCACCACACCTAGCCGCGATCGTGAATAGCGGACCGCTATGGACGTTCCTGTCGACGCACCCCATCGCATAAAGGCACGCTGGGATGGCCATTAACGTTGCTTTCTCGCGTCCGGCGACAAATTCCGGCATTCGTGCCATATTTGACCTGAAGGACCTGGATTTTCGGCTATTGGGGTAACCCTGAACAAGGCCGAGGCCCGTATTTGGTCAGGGTACTGGTTTGATGCAGCGTAGCCAATCCGATCGAAGCCCCCCGGTTCGCTCCGAACTCGCGGAAGCACTCTCCGCATGTCGCGGCGCGTTCTACGGCACCGCGGTCATCAGCGGCATGAGCAACATGCTGATGCTGACCGGCGCGATGTTCATGCTGGAAATCTACGACCGCGTGCTCCCCAGCCGCAGCACGCCGACCCTCGTCGGCCTGCTGATTCTAGTCGTCGTGCTGTTCGCTGCTCTCGGCGTACTCGATGCGATCCGCGGCCGCATCCTGGTGCGCATCGGCGGCGCGCTCGACGAAACGCTCAGTGGCCGCGTCTATGACACGCTCATCCGTCTCCCCCTGCGCACCGGCGGGCAGACCGACGGAACGCAGCCGCTCCGCGATCTTGATGCCGTCCGTTCCTACCTGTCGAGCCTGGGTCCGGTTGCGCTGTTCGACCTCCCCTGGATCCCGCTCTATCTCGCGATCTGTTTTGCCTTTCATCCGCTCATCGGGCTGACGGCGCTCGCCGGCGCCATCATTCTGATCGCGCTCACGTTGCTGACCGAAATTCTCATGCGTGCACCCACCAAGGCGGCGACGCAGGCGGCCATCGCGCGCAACAGTCTCGCCGAGGCAAGCAGGCGCAACGCCGAAGCGCTTGTGGCGATGGGAATGGCTGGCCGCATTGCCGCGCGATGGAGCGAGATCAACCGGCAGTACATGCATAACCAGCAGGAGGCGAGCGACTTTGGCGGCGGTCTCGGCGCGATTTCCAAAGTCTTCCGGATGCTGCTCCAATCCTGCGTGCTCGCGGTGGGCGCTTATCTCGTCATACAACAGGAGGCGAGCGCGGGCATCATTATCGCCGGGTCGATCCTTAGCGCGCGGGCGCTGGCGCCGGTCGACCTCGCGATCGCGCACTGGAAAGGATTCGTCAACGCACGGCAGAGCTGGCAGCGCCTGAACAAGCTTCTGACGGCATTGCCCGTGAAAGACGTGCCGATGAAGCTGCAGCCGCCGGTGCAACGCTTGACGATCGAGGCCGTCAGCGCGACCCCGCCGGGCGTGCCCAAGCTCGTATTGCAGGACATTGCATTTGCCCTCGAAGCCGGCCAGGGACTTGGCATCATCGGCCCGAGCGGCTCAGGCAAGTCGTCGCTTGCCCGCCTGCTCGTCGGCGTCTGGCAACCGGTGCGCGGGAATGTGCGTCTCGATGGCGCGGCTCTCGATCAATGGGCCCCGGATCTTCTGGGACGCCATATCGGATATCTGCCGCAGGACGTGGAGCTGCTCGCAGGAACGGTGGCGCAGAACATTGCCCGCTTCGAGCCGCAGGCCGACAACGAAGCCGTGATTGCGGCAGCCAAGGCGGTCGGCGTGCACGACCTTATTGTCCGCCTTCCCTCCGGGTATGACACGCAGATCGGCGAGCAGGGCTCGGCCCTGTCCGCCGGCCAGGCGCAACGGATCGCCCTTGCGCGCGCCGTCTATCGCAACCCTTTCCTCGTGGTGCTCGACGAGCCGAATTCAAATCTCGATTCAGACGGCGAGGAGGCGCTGACCCAGGCGATCCTCGGCATCCGGGAGCGGAAAGGTATTGTCGTTGTCGTCGCGCATCGGCCGAGCGCAATTGCGGGCGTTGACCATCTTTTGATGATGAACCAGGGGCGTATCCAGGCGATTGGGCCGAAGGACGAAGTGCTGGCCAAGGTATTGCAACGACCCGTTTCGGTACCACGGCCGCTTAAAGTCGTCCCCGACAGCGGGAGTGCAAGCGCATGAAGATCCCGCAGTTTGTTTTCGTGATCAACGAGCGTCTCGAAAAATGGGTCACGCGGCTCCTGCCCCCCGCCGCGCCGGGAAGTGCCCGGGATTCCATTCACCGTCACCTGCTGGCCGGCGGCATAATCGTGCTGCTGCTCGCCGGAGGCGTCGGCGGCTGGGCGACGACGACACAGATCGCCGGCGCGCTCATCGCGCAGGGATCGGTCGTCGTCGATTCGAACGTGAAGAAGGTCCAGCATCCGACCGGCGGTGTCGTTGGCAAACTCCACGTCCAGGACGGCGACCGGGTCAAGGCGGGTGACATCCTCGTACAACTTGATGACACGATCACGCGCGCAAACCTCGCCATCGTAACGAAAGGCCTGGACGAACTGACCGCGCGCAAGGCGCGGCTCGAGGCCGAGCGTGACGGCGCGGAATCCGTAACTTTCCCCCGCATGCTGCTGGCTCACGCCGATGATGCTCCTGTCGCGATCGCCATCGCGAACGAGCGGCGGCTGTTCGAGCTTCGGCGGAACGCGCGGCTTGGACAGAAGGCTCAATTGCGGCAGCGAATCACGCAGCTCGAGGAGGAAATCCGCGGTCTGAGTGCGCAGCAGGAGGCAAAGGCCCGCGAAATCACCCTTATCGGCAAGGAGCTCGACGGCGTACGCGAGCTCTGGAAGAACAACCTCGTGCAGATCACGCGGCTGACCGCCCTCGAGCGTGACGCAGCCCGGCTCGAGGGAGAGCGCGCGCAGTTGCTGGCTGCGGTCGCGCAGACCAAGGGCAAGATTTCCGAGACCGAGCTGCAGATCATCCAGATCGATCAGGATCTAAGCAGCGAGGTCGCCAAGGACATGCGCGAAGTCGACGCCAAATACGGCGAGTTCGTCGAGCGCAAGGTCGCCGCCGAGGATCAGCTCAAGCGTATCGATATCCGCGCGCCGCAGGACGGTGTCGTACTGGAATCAAAGGTGCACACTGTCGGCGGCGTCATTCCCGCCGGCGACACGATCATGCTGATCGTGCCGGAATCCGACAACCTGCAGGTCGAGGCCAAGATCAACCCGCGCGACATCGACCAGATTCAGGTCGGCCAGTCGGCATTGCTGCGCTTTTCGGCGTTCAACCTGCGCACGACACCGGAAATCAACGGAACGATCACGCGCATCGCAGCGGACACCACGACGGATCAACGCACGGGCCAGAGCTATTACAATACCCGAATTGCGATGACGAAAAGCGAAATCGCACGGCTTGGCGAGGTCAAGCTCATCCCGGGCATGCCAGTCGAGGCTTTCGTGCAGACCGGCGAACGCAGCGTAATGTCTTACCTGATCAAGCCTCTCACGGACCAGTTCATGCGGGCATTCCGGGAAAAATGACCGGGGTGTCGCTTCGCCCGGTTGCAGGCAATTCTCGATGACGCGGCTTGCACGATTGGCGCGACGGATCGGTTTCGCCAGGGGGCTGGCCTTCTTACTGCTTGTCGGGCTGGCGGCGCTGCGGCTCGGCGATCCTATCCTGCTGCAGGAGCTTCGCGTCCGCACCTTCGACTTTTTCCAGGTGCTGCATCCGCGCGAGGCGACGCAGCGCCCGGTTGTCATCGTCGACATCGATGAGAAGAGCCTGAACAGCCTCGGCCAGTGGCCATGGCCGCGGACGCGCATCGCCGACCTGATCACGCGGCTCACCCAGATGGGCGCCCTGGTCATAGCCTTCGACGTTGTTTTTCCCGAACCCGACCGGATGTCGCCGGGCATCGCGGCGGATACTTTCCGCGATCTGGACGAGGCTACCCGCACAAAGCTGCGCGCCATGCCGAGTAACGATGCGGTGCTCGCGGACGCGTTTCGCAAGTCGCGCGTCGTGCTTGGCGAATCGGGCCTCCCCTTCCCCGGTGCCCAGACCCAGGGTCCTCAGATACCGATCGGAATCGCAACCATGGGCACGGATGCGCGGCCTTTCCTTCTCAATTTTCCGGGATTGCTGCGCAATGTTCCGACCCTCGAACAGGCTGCCAGCGGTCGCGGCCTTTTCACCATCCGTCCCGAACGCGACGGCATCGTTCGCCGGGTACCGGTCGTGATGCAGGCGCAGGGCACGATCATGCCGTCGCTGACACTGGAGATGCTGCGGGTCGTGAGCGGCAGCAGCACGGTGCTGATCCGCTCGGATCGCGCCGGCGTGCAGAGCGCAGCCGTGCCGGGATTTGTGATCCCGACCGATCGCAACGGCCAGCTCTGGATCCATTTCGCGCCGCATGACAAGGCGCGTTACGTGCCGGCCGTCGACATCCTCGAGGGTCGGGCGCCGGCCGACCGGGTGGCACAGCGCCTGGTGTTGATCGGAACGTCGGCCGTCGGCCTGCTCGACTCCAAGACGACTCCGGTCGATCCCCTGATGCCGGGGGTGGAAGTCCACGCCCAGGTGCTTGAGAGCATCCTGACGAATTCCGTCCTGTCCTCGCCGAACTACGCGCTGGGCGTCGAGCTGTTTGCAGCGCTTCTTCTGGGCCTCGTCATCATCTGGCTCGCGCCGACCTTGAATCCGCTCGTGCTGCTCGTGGTCGGCGCGACGATTGTCGCAATATCGATGGGCGCCTCGTGGTATTTCTACGTCCAGAATAGGCTGCTGTTCGATTTCACCTATCCGCTCCTGTCGAGCGTTCTCGTCTACCTCACGCTCGTATTCAGCAATTACATCAGCGAGCAGGCGCAGCGCCGCCGCATCCGCTCGGCATTCGGTCAATACCTTTCGCCCGCACTCGTGGAACAGCTTGCGCAATCACCCGACAAGCTCGTCCTCGGCGGAGAAGAGCGTGAAATGAGCATCCTGTTCAGCGACGTGCGCGGCTTCACGACAATATCGGAGCTGTACAAAAACGATCCGCAGGGCCTTACGTCGCTGATGAACAGTTTTCTTACGCCCTTGACCAACGCCATCATCGAGCACAAGGGCACGATCGACAAATACATGGGCGATGCGATCATGGCGTTCTGGAACGCGCCCCTGAACGACACCGACCATGAAATCAACGCCTGTAACGCCGCTCTTGAAATGCTCCGGCGCGTCGACGCGCTCAACAGCCAGCGCGAGCAGCAGGCAAGAGAAACCGGTCAGCGCTTCATCCCGATCAAGGTCGGCGTCGGCATCAATACCGGCCGGTGCGTGGTCGGAAACATGGGATCGGATCTGCGGTTCAACTATTCGGTGCTCGGCGATCCGGTCAATCTGGCATCGCGCCTGGAAGGGCAGTCGAAGAACTACGGCCTGCCGGTCATTCTCGGATCACGCACGGCGTCGGCGCTCGGCGACAAGTTTGCCGTGCTCGAGCTCGACTGCATCACGGTGAAGGGAAAAACCGAGCCCGAGTCGGTGTACACCGTCCTGGGCGGCGGCGAGATCGCGGGCAGCGACCGTTTTGGCCAGCTGCGCAGGGACGTCAACGATCTGCTCACGCGGTTTCGGCAGCGCGATTTTGCCGGCGCGGCGCAGTCGATCGAACGCTGCCGCAAGCTCGGCGAGAGTTTCGGCCTCACGCATCTGTTCGACCTTTATTCCGACCGCATCCGTATTTTCGAGAACGACCCGCCGCCCGCCGACTGGAACGGGGTCGTCGTGCTGGAGACGAAGTAGCCGCGGCCCAGGGCGCACTGCTTGTACACGGCGCGCTGCTTGCGGTTCCTGCCGCGTTGCGATCATCTATGTCCGGCCACGACACACGGTTGGACAGGACATGGCGAAAAACACCCGAAAACCCGCGCGCCGGCTGAGGTCGCAGCTCTGGTTCGACAACCCGGACAATCCCGGCATGACCGCGCTTTATCTCGAGCGCTACCTCAACTACGGACTGACCCCGGCGGAGCTGCGGTCGGGGAAGCCGATCATCGGCATCGCGCAGACCGGCTCGGACCTGTCGCCCTGCAATCGCCATCATCTCGAGCTCGCCGGGCGCGTACGCGAGGGGATACGCGCCGCGGGCGGGATCGCCTTCGAGTTTCCCTGTCACCCGATGCAGGAGACGGGCAAGCGCCCCACTGCCGCGCTTGACCGCAATCTCGCTTATCTTTCGCTTGTCGAGGTGCTTTACGGCTATCCGCTGGACGGCGTCGTCCTGATGACCGGTTGCGACAAGACAACGCCAGCGTGCCTGATGGCCGCGGCGACGGTGAACACGCCTGCGATCGTTCTCTCCGGTGGACCAATGCTCAATGGCTGGTGGAAAGGAGAGCGCGCCGGCTCAGGCACCGCAATCTGGAAGGCACGCGAGGAAATGGCGGCCGGGCGTATCGATGCCGAGGAATTCATCAAGATCGCTGCCTCCACCGCGCCGTCGGTCGGCCATTGCAACACGATGGGTACGGCTTCGACCATGAATGCGCTCGCGGAGGCCCTCGGCATGTCGCTGCCCGGCTGTGCTGCGATCCCCGCACCCTATCGCGAGCGTGCGCAAATGGCGTATGACACCGGCGTGCGCGCGGTCGAGATCGTTGAGCAGGACCTCAAGCCGTCAGACATCCTCACACGCAAGGCGTTCGAGAATGCCATCGTTGCAAATTCCGCAATCGGCGGCTCGACCAATGCACCAATCCACATCAATGCAATAGCGCGGCATGTCGGCGTGAAGCTTTCGATCGAGGATTGGGAGAAAGTTGGTTACGACGTGCCGCTCCTGGTCAACATGCAACCGGCCGGTAAATACCTCGGTGAGGAATATTACCGCGCCGGCGGACTGCCGGCCGTCATGCACGAATTGCTCAAAGCCGGGCGCCTCCATGCCGACGCCTTGACGATCAACGGCAGGACCATGGGCGAGAACGTGAACCGGGCCCAGAGCACGAATTCCGACGTCATCCGGCCTTACCGTTCGCCGATAAAAAAACAGGCCGGCTTCAAGGTGTTGAAGGGAAACCTGTTCGACTCGGCTATCATGAAGACCAGCGTCATCTCGGACGAATTCCGCAAACGGTATCTGTCCAATCCGAAGGACAAGGACGCATTCGAGGGCCGCGCCGTAGTCTTCGACGGACCGGAGGACTACCACCGCCGCATCGACGACCCTTCGCTGAAGATCGACGAGCATACGCTGCTGTTCATCCGCGGCGCGGGTCCCATCGGCTACCCAGGGTCGGCGGAAGTGGTCAACATGCAGCCGCCGGCGGCCCTGATCAAAAAAGGCATCACCTCGCTGCCCTGCATTGGTGACGGACGCCAGTCGGGAACATCGGGCTCGCCATCGATCCTCAATGCATCGCCGGAAGCCGCCGCGAACGGCGGCCTTGCTTTGCTGAAAACCGGCGACCGTGTCCGCATCGACCTGCGCAAAGGCACCGCCGACATCCTGATCCCGAAAGCGGAACTGGCGCGGCGCCGCGCGGCGTTGCAGAAGCGCGGGTACCGGTATCCGCCGAGCCAGACTCCATGGCAGGAAATCCAGCGCTCGATGGTCGATCAATTGGCACAGGGCATGGTTCTCAAGCCCGCGGTCAAGTATCAGCGCGTTGCCCAGAACGGCGTCGCGCGCGACAATCATTGAAAGGCGTTTTCCCGTGAGCGACCGATTGAAGGGAAAGCTGGCGCTGGTCACCGCGGCTGGTCAGGGGATCGGCCGGGCAATCGCCGAAGCGTTCATCGCGGAAGGTGCGAAAGTTATCGCAACCGATGTCGCCGGCGACAAGGTTGCTGGCCTGAAGGCCGTAAAAACCGCAAAGCTTGATGTTCTTTCCACCGAAGCGGTCAATGCTTTTGCAGAAACCGTCGAGAAGGAATTCGGCGCCCTCAACGTGCTGGCGAACGTGGCGGGCCATGTGCATCAGGGCACGGTGCTCGAGTGCTCGGAGAAGGACTGGGATTTCTCCTTCGACCTCAATGTCAAATCCATGCACCGCACCATCAAGGCATTCCTGCCTGCCATGCTGAAAAATGGTGGCGGCTCGATCGTCAACATGTCATCGGGTGTGTCCTCCATCAAAGGCCTGCCCAATCGGTACGTCTATGGCGCGACCAAGGCTGCCGTGATCGGGCTCACCAAAGCCGTCGCCGCCGATTTCATCACCAAGGGGATTCGCTGCAACGCGATCTGCCCGGGCACGATCGTATCGCCGTCTTTCGAAGAGCGTGTGCAGGCCGTCGCCAGACAGACAGGGGCCCCACTCGAGCAGGTGCGCAAGAATTTTATCGCCCGCCAGCCGATGGCCCGGCTCGGCACCGCCGAGGAAGTCGCAGCACTCGCTGTTTTCCTGGCATCGGATGAGTCGAGCTACATCACCGGTCAGCCGCATCTGGTCGATGGCGGCATGGCGCTCTAGCCGTCCATCCCGCCTGCCGCTGCTGGGCCCTACCCACGTCGGGCTTGCTTTTCGTGGGTCGAAAGCGGGATGATTTGGGCCTACACGGATGTTCCGGGGCGGCGGCGTCCGGGTACACGGTACTGACAACCAAGAAGAAAATGCGTTGGGCGGCCCTCACCGCCCGGGAGGAACGAATGGCTTCGGTCGCGATCCGCGACGTACGAAAGGCATTTGGCGCGACGCCCGTCATACATGGCGTCGACATTTCCATCCGCGACGGGGAATTCGTCGTTCTTGTGGGACCATCCGGCTGCGGGAAGTCGACCCTGCTGCGGATGATCGCCGGCCTTGAAAACATCACCGGAGGTGAAATCCGCATCGGCGATCGCGTGGTCAATCAATTGCCGCCGAAAGAGCGTGACGTTGCAATGGTATTCCAGAATTACGCGCTCTACCCGCATATGACCGTCGCGGACAACATGGCGTTCTCCATGAAACTGCGCGGTGCGCGCAAGAGCGAGATCGACGAGCGCGTCAATCGGGCTGCCGCGATCCTCGGCCTGTCGCAACTGCTGCAGCGTTACCCGCGTCAGCTGTCGGGCGGACAGCGCCAGCGCGTCGCGATGGGACGCGCTATCGTCCGTGACCCGCAGGTGTTCCTGTTTGACGAGCCGCTCTCGAATCTCGACGCCAAATTGCGCGTGCAGATGCGGACGGAAATCAAGGAACTGCACCAGCGGCTGAAAACCACGACAATCTACGTCACCCACGACCAGATCGAGGCGATGACGATGGCCGACAAGATCGTCGTGATGCACGATGGCCGCGTCGAACAGATCGGCGCGCCGCTCGACCTTTATGACCGCCCTGACAATCTGTTCGTCGCAGGCTTCATCGGCTCACCGGCAATGAACATGCTCAAGGGCCGTATCAGCGTGAACGGTGTCGCAACATTCGAAATGCGTGCCGGCGTTAAATTCACGCTCGGCAGCGCACCGAACGGAAGCGACGGTCGCCCTGCTATTTACGGCGTGCGGCCAGAGCATTTCTTCTTATCCGACGACGGCATCGACGCCGTGGTTCAGGTTGTCGAACCGACCGGATCCGAGCTGCAGGTGGTCGCCAGGCTCGGCGACAGTGAGATCATCGCCGTCTTCCGCGAACGGCACCAGTTCAAGCCGGGCGACAAGATCCGGCTTAAGCCAGACCCGAGGCTCATTCACCTATTCGACGAGACGACGGGTAAGCGTCTCGGCAACTGAAAACGAAAGGGAGGCAGATCATGACCTATTTTACACGCCGCACTCTCGTCAAAGGCGGGACGGCGGCGGCCGCGGCCGGAGCATTGACCGGTCCGGCACTGCTTGATTGGGCCAGGGCTTGGGCGCAGTCCTCACAATGGAAGCCGGAGAAAGGCGCGCAGCTGTCGATCCTGCGCTGGAAATATTTCGTGCAATCGGAAGACGACGCTTTCGTCGCCCTGATGGATTCCTTCACCAAGGCAACCGGCGTCAAGATCACGATCGCGCGCGAATCGTACGAAGACGTTCAGCCCAAGGCCTCGGTGGCAGCCAACACAGGTGCGGGGCCGGACCTTTTCTGGGGCCTTTATTCATTGCCGCATTTGTTCCCGCAGAAATGTCTCGATGTCACCGATGTCGCCGACTATCTCGGCAAAAAATATGGCGGCTGGGTACCGACTGCCGTCACCTACGGCAAAGGCACGGGCAACAAGTGGATCGCGATTCCGGTCTGCTACGCCGGCAACCTGCTCAATTACCGGGTCGAGGCGTCGAAAAAAGCCGGCTTCTCGAAGTTCCCGACAACGACCGACGAGTTCCTCGCCTATGCCAAGGCGATGAAGGCGCAGGGCACGCCGGGAGGCATGGCGCTCGGACATGCGTCCGGCGACGGCAACGCGTGGGTTTATTGGTGCCTCTGGGCCTTCGGCGGCAATGTCGTCGACAAGAACGACAAGGTCATCATCAACTCACCGGAAACCGAGAAAGCGCTGAATTTCGCCAAGGCACTCTACGAGAACTACGTTCCCGGCACTGCATCATGGAACGACTCGTTCAACAACAAGGCGTTTCTCGGCGGCGAAATTCACTGGACCAATAACGGCATCTCGATCTATGTCGCGGCGCAAAACGACGCGACCAAGAAACAGATCGCCGAGGACATGGATCACGCGCTCTGGCCCGTTGGCCCGGTCGGAAAGCCGACCGAATTCCACCTGATGTTCCCGCTGATGGCGATGACGTACACCAAGTATCCGCAGGCATGTAAGGCACTGATGGCCTATATGCTCGAAGCCGATCAATTCAATAAGTGGCTGACGGCATCGAAGGGCTACCTCACGCACTGCCTCAATGCCTACGATGCAAATCCGGTCTGGACCGCCGACCGCAAAACGACGCCCTTCCGCGACGTTGCAAAACGCACGTTGACGGCCGGCGGTCTCGGCTCGGTCGGTGAGAAGGCGGCAAGCGCCATTGCCGATTTCGTCGTGCTCGACATGTTCGCGGCCTATTGCACCGGCCGCGAAGACGCCAAGGGTGCGATCAAGATCGCCGACCGGCAATTGCGGCGAATCTATCGGTGATCGCCTCGCAGTCGCCGGTACGATTGCTGAAACAAGATGTCATGGCCGGATATCCGGCCATGACAGTTACGTTTAATGAGTGGATGAATGGCCGACATTGCATTGAAATCGTCAGGCAAGGCCGCGCTTCGTGAAGCGACCGCGTGGGACCGTCTCAAGACCAATCGCAACTGGCTCAGCATCTGGTTCATGCTGCCGGCGGCGGCATTTCTCATCCTGTTTCTCGCCTATCCGCTCGGTCTCGGCGTCTGGTTGTCTTTCACCGACGCCAAGATCGGTCGCAGCGGCATATTTGTCGGTGTCGAAAACTACGAGTGGCTCTCGGATGACAGCATCTTCTGGCTGTCGGTCTTCAACACCCTGCTCTACACGATTGTTGCCAGCACCATCAAATTCGCGGTTGGCCTCTACCTGGCGCTGCTGCTCAATGAAAATCTGCCGTTCAAGGCGATCCTGCGCGCAGTTGTCCTTATCCCTTTCATCGTGCCGACGGTGCTGTCTGCGATCGCGTTCTGGTGGATCTACGACAGCCAGTTCTCGATCGTCTCGTGGACGCTGCGCAATCTGGGGCTGATCTCCTCCAATATCGATTTCCTTGGTGACCCGTGGAACGCACGCTGGTCGGTCATTTTCGCCAACATCTGGCGCGGCGTACCATTCGTTGCGATCACGCTGCTGGCGGGTCTGCAGACCGTATCGCCGTCTCTCTATGAAGCGGCAACCATCGATGGCGCCACCGCTTGGCAACGTTTTCGTTACATCACGTACCCGCTGCTGACGCCGATCATTGCAGTGGTGATGACGTTTTCGGTACTGTTCACCTTTACCGATTTCCAGCTGATCTGGGTGTTGACCCGTGGCGGGCCAGTCAACGCGACACAGCTGATGGCAACGCTCTCCTATCAGCGCGCCATCATCGCTGGCCAGCTCGGCGAAGGTGCGGCAATTTCGACGGCGATGATCCCGTTCCTTCTTGGTGCAATCCTTATCTCCTGGTTCGGCCTGCAGCGCCGGAAGTGGCAACAAGGCGAGAGCAATGACTGACGCGCTCGCCAGAAAGGCATCCGATCCGCGCGCGGTACTCACCGCAACCGCTGACCACAGCGAGGGCATGAGCTATCTGCAGACGCTGCCACGACGCCTGGTGACGCTCTACCTGCCGCTTTCGATCATCCTTCTGGTCCTGCTGTTCCCTTTCTATTGGATGGCACTGACGTCCATCAAACCGGACGATCAGCTGCTCGACATGGACAAGGTCAACCCGTTCTGGACGACCGCGCCCACGCTGAAGCATTTCTACAATCTCCTTTTCCAGACGAGCTACCCGCTGTGGCTCTGGAACACGATGTTCGTCGCGATCGGCGCGACGATCCTGTCGATCATCGCCAGCGTGCTCGCCGCCTATGCCATCGTGCGCCTGCGCTTCCGCGGCGCGTCCTGGGTCGGAGGCGCGATATTCCTGGCTTACCTGGTGCCCCCATCGATCCTGTTCATCCCGCTGTCGACGGTCGTTTTTCAGTACGGACTGTTCGATTCGCCGTTCGCACTGATCCTCACCTACCCGACGATCCTGATCCCGTTTTCGACCTGGCTGCTGATGGGCTACTTCAAGACCATCCCGTTCGAACTCGAGGAATGTGCGCTCATCGACGGCGCGAGCCGATGGCAGATCCTGATGAAGATCGTGCTGCCGCTCGCCGTTCCCGGATTGATCTCCGCTTTCATCTTCTGCTTCACGCTGTGCTGGAACGAGTTCATCTACGCGCTGACGTTCCTCTCCACGACGGCGCACAAGACAGTGCCGGTCGCAATCGTCAACGAATTTGTTGACGGTGACATCTACCGCTGGGGTTCGCTGATGGCCGGGGCGCTCGCAGGCTCCCTGCCGCTCGTCATTCTCTACGCTTTCTTCGTAGAACACTACGTCTCGGCCATGACCGGAGCGGTGAAGGAATAGTGGCGTCTCAATCCGATTAGATTTTCCGACAATGAGGATTTCCATGTCGATCTCGCGCCGTACCCTGATTGCCAACGCTGGATGCGCGTTCGCGCTCACTTTGTTTCCGCGGGCCGCCTATGCGAAATATCCCGAAAGACCGATCCGGCTGATTGTGCCGTTTGCCGCCGGTGGCAACGCCGACATTGTTGGGCGCCTGGTGGGTGATCGCATCGCGAGCGCTCTCGGTCAGCCAGTCGTCGTCGATAACCGCGGGGGCGCCGGCGGCAGTGTCGGTGCCGAAGCCGTGGCCCGCTCCGCGCCTGACGGCTACACCCTGCTTGTCGGATCGAACGGACCGCTCACCGTCAATCCTTTCGTCCAGGCCAGGCTCGGCTACGACCCGCTGAAGGATTTCGCGCCCGTGGCGCTGACGAGCTACGTGCCGCACGTCATCATTCTCAGCAACAAGGTCGAGGCAAAGACCGTCGCCGAGCTCATCGCGCTGTCGAAGAAGGCGCAGATCAACATCGCCACCAGCGGCGTCGGCAGCGCCACCCACATGACGCTCGAGCGTTTCAAGGCCGCATCCGGTGCCAACGTCGTGCATGTACCATACCGCAGCGGCGGCGCGCTGATGCCCGACCTGATCGCCGGCAATATCCAGGCGGCGATGACGGAATTCTCCACCGCTCTGCCACTGCATAAGGGCGGCCAGGCACGTATCATCGCCATTGCGGCAAGCAGCCGGTCGAGGCTCGCGTCCGACATTGCGACTTTCATCGAGAGCGGCGTGAAGGATTTCACCGCACAAAGTTATATCGGCATTGTCGCGCCTGCCGGCACGCCGGCTGCGATCATTGCCGACCTCCAGAAAGCAATCTCCGCAGGCCTTGCCGGTGGTCCAGCGGCAGACAAGCTGCGCGACATGGGTTCGGAAATTGCTACCGCCGGGCAGATGACGCCTGAGGGCTTCGCCGAATTTATCCGCGCCGATTACGAGAAGATGCGCGAGGCGGCCAAGCTTGCCGGGATCACGCCGCAATGAGCGGCGTGCTGCCGCAAGGCGCCTGCGATTGCCACTGCCATGTCTTCGGGCCGGCCGCGCGCTTCCCCTATGCCGAGCCGCGAAGCTATACGCCGGACGACGCGCCGCTTGAGGCCTATCTTGCGCTGCTCGACCGGCTCGGCTTCGACCGTGGCGTTCTCGTACAGCCCAGCGCGTACGGCCGCGACAACCGTGCCATGCTCGACGCGCTGGCGCGCGTGCCCTCGCGGCTGCGCGGCGTCGCCGTTGGCGGCGCCGAATTGGACGCCGCGACGCTGGAGCGTTGGCACGCGGTCGGTGTGCGCGGCTTGCGCGCCAACGAATTCCGGCGCGACGGCAAGCCCTACTATCAGAACGGCGTGACGCTCAGGGAGATCGAGCCGCTGCTCCCTGCAATGGCCGACCTAGGCTGGCACCTGCAATTGTGGATCGATACCCGCGACCTGCCCGAACTGTTGCCTATGCTTGCACGCGTGAATTTGCCGGTCGTCGTCGACCACATGGGGCGCATGGAGCATCATCATGGCACCGGCCATCCCGGCTTCCAGGCCCTGTTACGCGGCGTCGAAGAAGGACGCCTGTGGTCGAAACTGTCCGGCACCTACAGGTTGGGCGCCACGCCGCCCGACTATGCGGAGGCCCGCCCCTTTCACGATGCGCTCGTCGCTGCCAATCCGCAAAACCTTGTCTGGGGAACCGACTGGCCACACCCGCGTCCGGAGGGGCCGGTACCGGACGCCGGACGCCTGCTGCAGGTTTTTTGCGAATGGACGACGCCCGCCAACCGGCAGGCCATCCTCGTCGATAATCCCGCGCGGTTGTATGATTTTCCCAGCGCCCAAGCTCATGGAGGGGCCCGATGAACCCGCGCGGTTTCCCGATCATCTCGCTCAGCGCGCTCGCGCTCATCGCCCTTGTAGGCTCGCCGGACACCGGCCGCGCTGACGATTATCCATCGCATCCGGTCACGCTGGTCGTGCCATTCCCGCCCGGCGGCAGCACGACGGTCATGGCCCGCAATGTCGCGGACAAGCTTTCGGCCTCGCTCGGCCAGCAGATCGTGGTGGAAAATCGCGCCGGCGCCGGGGGCACAATCGGAACGCGATCAGTCGCAAAGGCCGCTCCGGACGGCTACACGATCCTTCTCAGCTACACCGCCACGATGGCGATCGCGCCGGCCATGAATGCCAGCGCCGGCTATGACCCGCGCAAGGACTTTGCCCCGATCGGCATGATCGGGGCGGCACCGAACGTCCTTGTCGTGCATCCGTCCATGCCGGTGCATTCGATCCCGGAACTGATCGCGTACGCCAAGAGCGCCTCACCGCCGCTGCAATATGGCTCACCAGGCGTCGGCACGGTCAACCATCTTGCCGCCGAATATCTCGCGCTTGAGACCGGCATAAAGCTTCAGCACGTACCCTACAGAGGCAATGGCCCGGCCATCAGCGATCTGCTCGGTGGACATATTCCGATGATGTTCCTTCCGATTCCGGTCGCGCTCGGCAATGTAAAGGCTGGAAAGCTGCGCGGACTGGCAATCACAAGTGCAAAGCGCTCCGGTCTGTTGCCGGAGCTGCCCACGCTCGCGGAAAGCGGCGTGCCCGGGTTCGATGTGGCGCTGCGTTACGGGCTGGCAGCGCCGGCGGGAACCCCGCCTGCGATCATTGTGCGGTTGAACAAGGAGCTCAATGCCGCGCTCGCAAGCGAAGAGGTACGTAACCGACTTGCGACGGAGGGCGCCGAAGCGTTGCCGGGGAGCCCGGAAGACTATGCCGCCGATATCGAGCGCGACGAAAAGAAGTGGGGCGGCCTGGTGAAGAAGCTGGGACTGAAAGTGGAGTAGTGATGTCAACGCAATCTGGCGGAGAGGGAGGGATTCGAACCCCCGATACCCTTGCGAGTATGCCGCATTTCGAGTGCGGTGCTTTCAACCACTCAGCCACCTCTCCGGAGCCCGAGACCGGCCGCTAAAGGCCTGGAACGGACCGGCGCTATCTAACCAAGCGTGCCAAGACAAACAAGGGTCGCGCGGCATATACTGATGTCTTCGACCACGACGGCGGCGCAGTGAGCAACACGACTACAATCGACCCGATCCGGAAGCAGCTACCGGGCATCGCGTTCACGCTAGCCCTTGTCGCCGGCCTGACGATCATTTTGTTCCTGCTGGTCTGGGAGAGCGGGCTCGAGCACGGCTCGATCGTGTACCTGATCCCGGTGGTAATCGCGGCTACTCGCTGGGGAATCGTCCCGGCGCTCGTGGCCGCTGTCTGCGGTCTCTTCGCTTCAGCATATTTCTTCTACCCGCCCGCCTACAGCTTCCGCGTCAAGGACCCGCAGGAAGTTATCGACCTGTTCCTGTTCATTTTCGTTGCCGTGGCCGTCAGCCAGCTGGCCAACCGCCTCAAGCGGCAACTGGAGATGGCGCGACAGCGGGAAATCGACCTGCGCGATCTTTACGCGTTTTCGCGGCGGCTTGCTGTCGCGTTCGACGTCTCCGACATTCACGCGGCCATTGAGGATCATCTTGCCAGCATCATGCAGCGCAATGTGGTGCTGTTTGCGAGTGCACGTGAGGCGTCCGAAAGCAGCGGCCGGCGAGCCGGGATGATCGTGCCGCAGCGGGTTCTCACCGAGGTGGTCGAGGTTGCATCGGGCCGACGCGACACTGTCGGCGGTGCAATGGTTGCGGCCGAGGGTGGGGAAATCTGGCTCGTCCGCGCGGTGTCGCCGAAAAGTCTCGAGTTCGGCGTGCTCGCCATCAATCTCGGCCGCGAATCAAAAGAGCGCTCGGACGAGTTGCGCATCCGCGTCGACGCAGTACTGGCCGACGCGACCGCGACGTTGGAACGGCTCGGCGTTGCCCATGCGATCAGCGAAGCACGCATGCGCTCGCAGACGGATCAGCTGCGTGATGCCCTGATCGGATCGGTCAGTCATGAGTTGCGTACTCCGCTTGCTTCCATCCTCGGCGCCGCAACAGTGCTGAGCGCTGCTCCCGCGTTGCGCCAGGAAAAGAAGCTGACTGCTCTCGTTCACGACGTGCGTGACGAAGCGGAACGTCTCAACAACGACATCCAGAATCTGCTGGATGCCACGCGCATCAGCAGCGACGGCATCAAGCCGCACGTCGAATGGGCGGATCCGGCTGACATCATCAATTCGGCGGTGGAGCGCTGCCGTCATCGCCTTTCGGACCGGCAACTGGTAGCCGATGTGCCGTCGGATCTGCCATTGGTCCACGTCGACCCCGTGCTGGTGCAGCAGGCGCTGGTGCAGATTTTCGACAACGCCGTGAAATATTCCGAGCCCGGATCGCAGATAAAAGTCTCGGCGCGGACGCAAGACGGCCGGTTGAACATCAGCGTCACTGACAAGGGCGCCGGATTGACGGCGACCGAAGCGGCCAAGATCTGGGACCGGTTTGCACGCGGCGAGCGGCACGCAGCAACAACGAGCGGTTCCGGGCTGGGCCTGTGGATCGCGAACGCCTTCATCGGCGTCAACGACGGCAAGGTGACCGCAGCCAGCGAGGGCCCAGGACTTGGCACGACGGTTTCGATCGACCTGCCCGTCTCACAGGCCGCCCTGCCACAGCTGGAAGGCGGTGCCGATGAGTGAACCTTCTCCCATTGTCCTGGTCGTCGACGACGAAATCCAGATTCGCCGCTTCCTGCGGACGGGGTTCGAGCTCAATGGGTTTGTCGTCCACGAGGCGGGGACCGGTGCCGAGGCAATCCGCACCGCGACTTTGCGCCCGATTGATCTCGCCATCATCGATCTCGGCCTGCCCGACATGGACGGCGCCGACGTTGTCGAACGGATTCGCTCATGGTCGAGTGTGCCGATCATCGTGTTGTCCGTCAGGTCAGCCGAAGCACAGAAGGTGCATCTGCTCGAACTTGGCGCCGATGATTACGTGGTGAAACCGTTCGGCATGGCGGAACTGCTGGCGCGCGTTCGGGTCGCGCTCAGGCGACAGATGCGGGCGGTGTCCGGCGAGCCCACGGTCAAGGCCGGCCCCCTCATGATTGACCTCGCCGCACGCGCTGTATTTCTTAACGACAAGCGGCTGACTTTGACACCCAAGGAATATCGCCTGCTCCAGGTGCTGGCGCAGCACGCGGGCAATGTCGTTACCCACCAGCACCTGCTCAAGGAGGTCTGGGGGTCGATCCATGTGCACGACACGCACTACCTCCGCATCTTCGTGCGCAAGCTGAGGCAGAAGATCGAGCCACACCCCGACAGTCCAAAAATTCTCGTAACCGAGCTGGGGGTCGGATATCGCCTGGTGCAGTCTGGCGCAGAGGGCGATACGGCGGTCTGGTCTGACGGCGCACCGGCCAAGAGCGAGACGTAGGGCCGCGCATTAACCGCTCGCCTCGGCATCGGCTGGCTTTCTTGACAGGGCACGCGTTTCCCCGCCATAAGCATGGCGCGCGCGGGCCTTTGGGTCCGCGTGCTTTTTCGAGGGCAGATTTAAGCCCTTAAAAACAAACAACAAACCGACTGAAAGAAGCCGGTCCGGAACGGTCCGAGCACCGGGATCGAACACGAGGACGAAAGATGTTCGCAGTCATCAGGACCGGCGGGAAGCAGTACCGGGTTGCCGCCGAAGACGTGATCCGGGTCGACCGGGTCAATGGTCAGCCCGGCGAGATCGTCGAGTTCGGCGAGGTGCTGGTGGTGGGCGGGGACACGCCGCAGCTCGGCACGCCGACCGTTGCGGGCGCCACCGTTGCCGGCGAAGTGCTCCAGCACACGCGCGGCGACAAGGTGATCGCCTTCAAGAAGCGCCGGCGCAAGAATTCACGCCGTAAGCGCGGCTATCGCCACGAATTCTCGGTGGTCCGCATCACCGAAATTCTGACCGGCGGAGCGCGCCCATCAATGACCGCCGCGCCGCGGCCAAGGCGCGAGCCAAAACCCCGCACGGAGGCCGAAGCGGCCCCGGCCGCGGAGGCCAAACCGGCGAAGACGGCCGGAAAACCGGGCAAGGCCGCCGCAAAAAAGCCGGCCAAGCCGGCTACGAAGGGCAAGAGCAAAAAGAAGTGAGATGATTCCTTCACGGAATCGGTGTACAGAGTAACAGAATTCGAGAGACCATCAGAGAACGACTATGGCGCACAAGAAGGCAGGCGGATCTTCGCGTAACGGCCGCGACTCGGCAGGCCGGCGGCTCGGCTTGAAGTCGACCGGCGGCGAGATCGTGCTCGCCGGCAATATCCTTGCGCGCCAGCGCGGCACCAAATGGCATGCCGGCCGTAATGTCGGTGTCGGCAAGGATCACACCCTCTTCGCGCTCATTGATGGAAAGGTTCAGTTCGCAACGAAAGCCAAAGGCCGCACCTACGTATCCGTTGTACCGATGACGGAGGCTGCGGCCGAGTAAGACGGTGGACAAATCCGAGGTCCGCCGGTCATCCAGTCAAACCGGCGGGGCCTCGCAAGGGCTCTGAGAGGGGGAGACGGGTGACCGGCTCCCCCTCTCAACTTCTCAACCTGGAGCCCGTGCCATGACCCTGCTGGAAGAAATACCAACCGGAAGATTTCGTGAGTCGAGTATCCCCGTCCTTGAGACCAAGCGCCTTGTCCTGCGCGCAGCGCGTCTCGAGGACGCTAAAGCGGTAGCAGCGCTCGCCAACGACCGCCGCATCGCGGAGAACACCGCGCGCATCCCGCATCCGTACAAGGTGTCGGACGCCGAGCAGTTCATTGCCGGCGCCGGCAAGGATGGCGAAGCGGCGTACCTGATTACGCTGCGCGACGAGACGATCATCGGCGCGTGCGGGATCATGTTTCACTACGACCAGACGCCGGAGATCGGCTACTGGCTGGGCGTGCCCTACTGGAACAACGGATATGCGACCGAAGCGCTGCACGCCCTGATCGACTATGCGTTCACCGACCTGGCACACGATGCCCTCCAGGCTGGTGCGCGCGTGACCAACCCGGCATCCCGGCGGGTGCTGGAGAAATGCGGATTCCAGTGGACCGGTGTAGGTCTCTACCGGATCAACGCGATCAAGTCGTCGGCTCCGATTGACCGGTTCCGTCTCGAACGGGGAATCTGGTCGGCGCTCAAGACGTGGGGCCGGGCAAAGCGGGTGTCGTAACGGGGCATTGCCCGCAAGTCCGGCTGTCACCGCATGCAAAAGCGGGCGCTCCGGTAGCCGTCGGGGTTACCGGCGACCCGCCTTCGCGGCGCGTGGCTGGTAGTGTATGACGCCGTCATGAAATTCCTCGACGAGGCCAAGGTGTACATCGCGTCCGGCGCGGGCGGTAACGGCTGCGTGTCGTTCCGGCGCGAGAAATTCATCGAATTCGGCGGCCCCAACGGCGGCGACGGAGGCAAGGGCGGCGACGTCGTGGTCGAGGCCGTCACCGGCCTGAACACGCTGATCGACTACCGCTACCAGCAGCACTTCAAGGCGCAGCGCGGCGGCAATGGCATGGGCAAGGACCGCGCGGGCGCCAACGGGAAGGATGTCGTCCTGAAAGTGCCTGTCGGCACCCAAGTTTACGAGGAGGACGGCGAGACCCTGCTTGCCGATCTGACCGAAGTTGGCCGGCGCGTGATCATCGCGAAAGGCGGCAATGGCGGGTTTGGCAACGCGCACTTCAAATCGTCGACCAACCGGGCGCCGCGCCATGCCAATCCGGGGCAACCTGGGGAAGAGCGCACGATCCGGTTGCGCCTGAAACTCATCGCGGATGCCGGTCTCATCGGTCTGCCGAATGCCGGGAAGTCCACGTTCCTCGCCGCGGTCAGCGCGGCCAGACCGAAGATCGCCGACTATCCCTTCACCACGTTGCATCCGCAGCTTGGCGTCGTCGACGTGGACGGACGTGAATTTGTCCTCGCCGACCTGCCCGGGTTGATCGAGGGCGCGCACGAAGGAACGGGCCTTGGCGACCGCTTTCTTGGTCATACCGAGCGCTGCCGCGTCCTCCTGCATCTCGTCGACGGCACGGGCGAGAACGCCGGCGAAGCCTACCGGATTGTCCGCGGCGAGCTCGAAGCCTATGGCCACGGGCTGACCGACAAGCCCGAGATCGTCGCGCTGTCCAAATCGGATGCAATGACGAAAGAGGCGATCAAATCGCAGAGTGCAAAGCTGAAAAAGGCTTGCGGGAAAACGCCGCTGGTGCTGTCGGCACAGTCCGGCGACGGCGTGCAGGATGCCCTGCGTGCGCTCATGAAAATCATTGA
>Ga0070741_10008196_pt1 | contig 21136 bp, 20 predicted proteins | sample Coa_R1_4_FD_66440 | JGI IMG/M metagenome (GOLD analysis project Ga0070741, IMG submission 66440) | Surface soil microbial communities from Centralia Pennsylvania, which are recovering from an underground coalmine fire - Coalmine... | ecosystem: Environmental > Terrestrial > Soil > Unclassified ...
AATGTGTATGGAATGGGCACGGCGGTTCAGCGCGCGTCAGCAACGCCGGATATTTACGAAAAAGCCGAAGCGTATCGAATGCCTGCGACGCAGATTGATGGGAACGACGTTGAACTCGTTTATCACACGATTCAGGAATTTGCGGAACGCGCGCGACGCGGCGAAGGTCCGCAAATGGTCGAAGCAATGACCTATCGTTTTCGCGGTCATTCGATGGGCGACCCGCAGCGGTATCGCACGAAAGATGAAGTGGAACAACGGCGCCCCGATGATCCGATCAATCGCTGGGAATCGAAACTTTTGGAACGCGGTTGGACGACCGAAGACGAAATCAAACAACTTTTTGCGCGCGCGGATCAGCGGATTGCGGAAGCGGTACAATATGCTGAAGATAGTCCATTCCCCGATCCAAGCGAACTTTATACCGATATTCTGGTTGAGGAATAATATACATGGCGGAAATGATTCAAACGACCTATCGCGAGGCGCTCAAGGAAGCGATGCGCGAAGGGATGAAGCGGGATAACAACGTTATTATTATGGGTGAAGAAGTCGGCGTGTGGGGTGGCACGTACGCGGTTACACGCGGCTTGTATGATGAATTTGGCGGGAAACGGGTCATTGATACGCCGATTGCGGAAATGGGCATAGTTGGCGTAGCGACCGGCGCGGCGATGGGCGGGTTGAAACCAATTGCCGAACTGATGACAATTAACTTTGCTCTCATCGCGATAGACCAAATCGTGAACAACACAGCAAAGATTCACTCGATGTTCGGTGGGACGATGCGCGCGCCGGTCGTGATTCGTACCGCCGCCGGATGGGGACAGCTGGCAGCGACCCATTCACAATCGTTTGAAGCGTGGTTCGCGCATGTGCCCGGTCTCATCGTCGTGATGCCCGCGACGCCGTACGATGCCAAAGGTTTGTTGACGACAGCGCTCTATTCGCAAAATCCAGTGATCTTTATTGAACACTCCCGTTTGTACGGCGAAAAGGGCATGGTGCCTGAAGGCGAATTCACCGTCCCTTTTGGCACGGCCGAAGTCAAACGTAAAGGCAAAGACCTAACCATTATTACGTATTCGCGCATGGTGCATGTCGCGCTCGCTGCGGCGGAGCAATTGACAGGACAGGGCGTCGAGGTAGAGGTCGTGGATTTGCGTTCGCTCCGCCCGATTGATTGGGATACGGTGTACGCGTCGGTTCGGAAAACGCATCGCGCAATCGTATTGACCGAAGATTGGATGAGCTTTGGCGTGAGCGCGGAAGTCGCCGCGCGCATTAGCCGCGATATGTTTGATTATCTCGATGCGCCAGTGGAACGACTCACGCAAGAAGAAGTCCCGTTACCGTATGCTCCCAACCTTGAACAACTGTCCTTCCCGGATGAAGCGCGCGTAATAGAAAAAGTGAAAGAGATGCTTGCATAAGTCGTTAGACGTTAGACATTAGTCATTAGTCAATCATACACTGCTTGACAAACGACTAATGTCTAACAACTAATGACTAACAACTATGTCCACAAACGTCACAATGCCCTCGATGGGCTTTGACATGACCGAAGGCCAAGTCGCGCGGTGGCTCAAGAATGTTGGCGATACCGTCACGCGCGGGGAAACCATCGGCGAAATTGAAACGGAAAAAGCAACTGTTGATTTGTCCGCGCCAGTGGATGGTGTGTTCGCGCAAATTCTGGTGCAGCCCGGACAAACTGTAGCCGTGAATACACCCATCGCGGTCATCGCCGCACCGGGAGAAAATGCACCAAGTCAGCCTACGACTCCTACAACGCAAGCGCCGGTGCCCCAAGCCAGTGCTTTCCAAGCACCTGCTGCACAACCACCGACTGCTCCTGATGAAAAGGAGATGGAAGCCGCACCCGCTACGGCGACGATCACGCCCGATGAAGAAACAGGCACGCCCACGGCGCAAGCGCCAAGTTCTGAAGCTGCGGCGGATAGCGACGGTGACGGACGGATCAAAGCGTCGCCGCTTGCGCGCAACATGGCAAAGGCGGAAGGAATCGAACTGGCTTCTATCAAGGGAACGGGACCTGGTGGGCGGATTCTGGAACGCGATGTGCAGCAAATGATTGCAGCGCGCAAAACCGCAGCACCAACCGCTCCTAAACCGACACCTACCGCTGCGCCGGCACCCACGCCAAAACCTGCACCAGCACCAACTCCAACACCACAACCCACGCCTGCCCCCGCTGCTGTGCCCGCTATGACGCAAGCGCAAGAGATGAAATCGGGAGAACAAGCGTTGAGCCGAATGCGTCAAACCATTGCGCGGCGGCTGCTGGAAAGCAAAACGACAATCCCGCATTATTACCTCACGATGGAAATTTTCATGGGCGAGGCGATGAAACTGCGTGAGCAGTTGAATGCAATGGCGGCGAATGATGCGGAAAAGCTTTCGGTTAACGATGTAATTATTGCGGCAGTGGCGCGCACCTTGCGGAAGTTTCCGAACATCAACGGTTATTTCAAGGGCGACAAAATCGAGTATCACAATCAAATCAACGTCGGCGTTGCGGTCTCGGTGGAAGATGGTCTGTTGACGCCCGTCTTGCACAATGCCGACCAGAAATCATTGAAGCAAATTGCGACGGAAACGAAAGAAATGGTTGCACGCGCTCGCGCGAACAAGATGAAACCGGAAGACCTTGGGCCAGGCACGTTCACCGTCAGCAATCTTGGCATGTACGGCATTGAGGAATTTGCCGCGATCATCAATCCACCCGAATCGGCGATTCTCGCCGTCGGCGCGGTGAAAAAATTGCCCGTCGTCATGGACGATTCAGTTCAAATCGCGCAGGTGATGAAGGTGACGCTCTCCGCCGACCATCGTATCGTGGACGGCGCGATGGGCGCGCGGTTTTTGCAAGAGCTCAAGAAATTGTTGGAGAATCCGGTGAATTTGTTGGTGAGTTAAAATGGCTGGTTCAAGGTGTGAGAAAAGAGCGGCAGTGTACTGCCGCTCTTATTTTCGGTAGACGCTGTAGGGTTTTGGCGTATAATCGTGAGAAAGCAAGACAGAAAGCTTTGTGGAAATAAGATTATGCAGAAGCAATTCGTTGTCTCGGACCCAAATGTAATGATGGGAAAGCCTGTTATCGTTGGAACGAGAATTACAGTCGAACTCATCTTGGAGAAGCTTGAAGCAGGCGAAACTACAGAGCAAATTCTGGAAGCGCATCCCCGCTTGACTCGAGAGGCGATCTACATGAACTTTGTCGCTGATGAAAGTGTTGACCGTCTTCCCGATGCAAAGCCGAGAGGCACAATATGATTCGTATCACAGACGAAGATACATCTGAATTAGATGGTTATTTGTATCCTGCTTCATTGTTCGCTCCAATTATGCTGCCGAAAGCAGTAGAACGCGCCCTTGTCTCCGCTACGGGAGCACTGGGATGATTACTGATGTCGGGCACATCGCGTTCGCCGTTCACGATATTGAGCGTTCGCTGGCGTTCTATGAAAAATTAAGGATTCGCGAGGCGTTTCGCTTGAATCGTGAAGACGGTTCGTTGATCCTGATTTATTTGCATGTGGCGGGAGACCGCTTTATTGAAATTTTTCCCGGCGGTCCTGAACCGTCGTCCGAGCGAAAAGGCAGTTTTATGCACTTGTGTTTGCTGACAGATGATTTGCATCGGGTAATCGAAATTTTGAGGCAGAATGCAGTCGCAATTGAGCAGGAGCCAAAAGTGGGTTTGGATTACAATTGGCAGGCGTGGGTGCGAGACCCGGACGGAAACTCGATTGAACTGATGCAGCTGGACGAAAAATCACCGCAGCGAGCAAAAGCGCGGGCGGTGGCGGGTCAGATTTAGACAATACCTAACACATATTCTTTGAAAGTTATGCAAAAGCCTTCATCAATCGCTGCGGATTGGAGAAATTGCCCTGCCGTTGAACAAGAAGCAGAAAAGGTCAGCGGTGCCTGGGTTTTCAAAGGCACGCGCGTTCCCGTGCGTGCGCTCTTTGAAAATTTGCGAGACGGTGCAACTATCGAAGAATTTTTGAGTTGGTTTCCGGGAGTTACACGGGAACAAGTTGAAGCTGTCCTGAACCATGAAGTAGAAGCACTCAATATTTCAACCGCTCCATGAGGATGCTCTTTGATCAGGGCACACCTGTTCCATTACGCATGTTCCTCGCTGAACACATTGTTGATACTGCCTATGAACGTGGGTGGTCACAAGTTAAAGATAGCGAATTGCTAAAGGCAGCAGAAATCGCAGACTATCAACTATCGGTGACTACCGATCAAAACTTGAAGTATAAACAAGATTTACGTCAGAGACGACTTGCAATTCTTGTACTTTCTACAACATCGTGGCGGCAATTCAAGACGCACGCGGCGGAAATTGCTGAAATAATCAATGAGATTCAGGTGGCAGACTATAGAGAGTTTCGAATCTGAAAAGGATTTCTTGCATGGTAACTGAACAACAAGTATTGAGCGCATTGAGTCGAGTAGATGAGCCGGAATTGCATCGCGATCTGGTATCGCTCAAGATGATCCGCGATATTTCGATTCAGAACGACAATGTGAATTTTACAATTATCCTGACGACGCCCGCGTGTCCATTACGTGGACAGATTGATGCGGAGGCGACGGCGGCGGTCAAGGCAATTCCCGGCGTCAAGAACGTCAATATCAAGTGGGATGCGAATGTGCCGACCGATATGCGGATTAGCGGGCGATTGCATATAGATGTTCGCTCGACGATTGCGGTCGCGTCGGGCAAGGGCGGCGTCGGCAAGACAACGGTGGCGGTCAATCTCGCGGTCGCGTTGGCGCAGGCGGGGGCGCGGGTTGGGTTGCTCGACGCCGATATTTATGGTCCCAATATTCCCATCATGCTTGGTCTGGAACATCAAAAGCCGATGGCGCAGAATGACAAAATCATTCCGCTGGAAGCGTATGGCTTGAAATTGATGAGCATGGGGTTTTTAGTTTCGCCGGAACAAGCGATGATTTGGCGTGGACCGATGCTGCATTCGGCGATTCGCCAATTCTTGAGCGATGTAGAATGGGGTTCGCTCGATTATATGGTGATTGATTTGCCGCCGGGCACGGGTGACGCGCAACTGACGCTAGCACAAACGCTGCCACTAACGGGTGCAGTAATCGTGGCGACGCCGCAAGATGTGGCGCTGGCGGATGTTGTGCGCGGGGTTTCGATGTTCAAGCGACTTGAAGTTCCCGTGTTGGGTGTCGTAGAAAACATGAGCTATTTTGTGTGTCCGCACTGCGGCGAGCGTACGGATATTTTCGATCACGGCGGCGCGCATCGGATGGCGGATAAAATGGGCGTGCCGTTTCTCGGTGAAATTCCGCTTGATCCCAAGATTCGCTTGGGCGGAGATACCGGGTTGCCCGTCGCGATTACGGAACCAGATTCGGCGCTGGGCCAGGCGTTCAAAAATTTGTCGGAGCAGGTGGCTGCCAAAGTTAGCGTTTTGAACGCGCAAGCCGCGCAAGGCGAATTGATTGCGGCAGGAGCAATTCCAATCATCAGTCGTTAGCCCTCTTGTCACAGCGCGCTTTCGTGGTAAAATTTTTGCAACCTTTTCCGGGAGACAAGCGCATGTCCTCAAAACCAAACACGAAAGCGTCCAACGCTCTTCTTTCGCCCGACGAAGCGATTGCGTATTATGAAAATGCGGTCAAGTCGGAGGCAACCGCCGCGAATTATTTGGAATTGGGCGCGGCCTATTATGTTGCCCATCGTTGGGAGGACGCGCGCAACGCGTTTGAGAAGGTCATAGAGCTCGACCCAAGAGAAGGGTACGGATATTTTTATTTGGGCGTCTTGTACGCGGCGTTTGGGCAGCGCGAGCAAGCCCAGGCCGCGCTTGAAAAGGTCTTGCAAGTGAGCAACAATCAAATGCTCAAGGATCAGGCCAAGACGCGCATTCCTAACGTTCATAGCGTTGCGGATTTGGGCGACAATTAATTACGCGTTAGCAAGTCGGCGGGCGCTCTCGTGCGGAGGGACCCGCCGTTTTTATGTACGAATCACAAATCGTATTGACGATTTGGAGGATGAATGGCACACCGGACTGAAAAAGATTCGATGGGCGAATTGCAAGTGCCCGAAGATGCGTTGTGGGGCGCGCAGACGCAGCGCGCGCTGCAAAATTTTCAAATCAGCAGTTTGAAACAAAATCGCGCCTTTATTTGGAGCATGGCGCTCATCAAACGCGCAGCCGCAGAAGTGAATCGCGATTTGGGTTTGCTCGACCCCAAAGTGGCGAATGCCATTGTGGAAGCGGCGCAAGAAGTGATGGACCACAAGCACGCCACCCACTTTCAGCTCAATCCATTTCAAGCAGGCGCAGGCACTTCACACAATATGAATGTGAATGAGGTGATTGCGAATCGCGCGAATCAGCTGCTTGGGTATAACGTCGCGGACAAGAACAAGCCGGTCAATCCGAATGACCATGTGAATATGGCGCAGAGTACCAACGACACGATTCCGACGGCGCTGCGGCTTGGGACATTATGGCGGTTAGATGATTTGCTGCGGGTGATTGATGAGCTTGCGGACGCATTGGAGGCAAAAGCGCGCGAATTTGATGATGTAGTGAAATCGGGGCGCACTCATCTGCAAGATGCAGTACCGATTCGCATGGGACAAGAATTTAGCGGGTACGCGCAGGCGGTACGCAATGACCGTGAGCGAATCGCAACGGCGGCTGACCGCGTGCGCCGCTTGGGAATTGGCGGCACGGCGGCAGGCACGGGATTAAACGCGCATCCCGAATATCATCAGCGCATGATTGCACGTATTAACGAATTAACGAATTTTAATGTCCGCGGTTCGGGAAACTTGTTCGAGTCCATGCAGTCTATGGCAGACATTGCTGACTTTTCGGCATCGCTCAATACGCTTGCTGTGACACTTACACGGATTGCAAACGATTTCCGATTGTTAGCGTCGGGACCAACCACGGGATTGGATGAAATTCGCTTGCCAGCGGTGCAGCCCGGTTCTTCGATTATGCCGGGCAAAGTAAATCCGGTTCTCGCCGAAATGTTAAACATGGTCTGCTATCACGTCATGGGGAATAATCTGACGGTGCAGCTGGCGAGCGCGGCGGGGCAGTTGGAACTCAATGTGATGATGCCGGTGATTGCGTACGATTTGTTTGAGGCGATGGATATTTTGACGAATGCCATCCATGCGTTTACAACCAAGTGTGTGGTTGGCATCAAGGCGAATCGCGAAAAGGCGGAAGGTTGGCTCGCCAAGAATGTAATCATTGTGACGGCACTGAATCCGATTATTGGGTATTTGGAAGGCGCGGCACTGGCGAAAGAAGCGATGGCGCGGAATCTGGCCGTACGCGAAGTAGCGCGCGAAAAAATCGAACGCGGCGAATTGAAACATATCAATACCGGCGCACCCGTTACGCTTGAAGAAATTGACGCGGTATTGGGCGACCTGCGCGCCTTGACCGAAGGTGGTGTGCATGGTATTGGAGGCGGTGGTTAATTTCATGGACACTCTGCGTTCTTCCTCTTCCACCCGCGTGGATGCCAAGTCTCTTAAAGATCAAGATGTTGCACGTGCCTTGCGTGAGGCGATGCTGCTTACGCGACTGGCGCGTTTCGCCGCATCGAATTTGACGTTCACTCAAATTGTGTCGCAGCTCTTTCGAGAATTGTCGGAAGTTTTCCCCGTAGACCGTTTGGCGGTCGTCGAATTCAACGTAGGGGAACAGGAGTCTTCCCGCGTCTATTGTGAGACGGAAACGGCGGATGCTTCGATGCACGAGTGGCATCTGGCAATCGCGCGGGCGGTAGCACAATCGCAAACTCCAATCTGGCAACCAGGACATGACGCGCTTGCGAGTTGGGCGCAGGCATTGGGTTTGGAGCGTGCGCCAATGCGAGTGCAGTCCCTCGTGGCTGTGCCACTTGTTCAGCAAGGCAATGTTAGCGGCGCGTTGATTCTTGAATCGTTTCGAGCAGAAGAAGTCTTGACCGAAGCGGATGTGTCGCTTACGGCAAGCATGGCGCTTCCGCTGGCTCTCATTCTTGAACGCGAGCGCGCGCTAGACGATGCGCGTCGCCGTATGGACCAGATGGCAGCGTTTAGTGCGGTGGCTTCGACGGTGAATGAGTGGGTGGATGTTGAACAACTCGCGCGCCGCTTTTTGGCAGTCTTTTTGAACACGACGGCAACGAATTACGGCCTGTTTTATCTTTTAGAGAGCGATGAGGAAATGCGCCTGCTCGCGCAGTTCGGCGTGCCATCCGAATTGGTCGAAGGCGTGCGGCTCGGTCGCCTTTCGTTGCATCCCGATTTGCAGCGCGTGATGGCGCGCGGGCGATTATTGATTATTGATGATGTGCAACCCGCCCAATTTAGCGCGACTGCCACTGACCTTGCCTTGATGCTTCAGGTCAACACCGTCGCGCTCTTGCCATTACGCGTCAAAGGACGCGGGATTGGCGTTGTCGTGCTCGGTCAAAGTGAAGGTCGAATTGAAATTGCAGACCGCGAATTTGTCCAGGGGTTGGCGGACCAAGCCGCGCAAGCGATTGAAAACGCGCGACTGTTTGCGGAATCGCAGCGCCGCTTTGAGGAACAAAGCGCCTTGCGCGAATTGGCCCAGCGTTTTTTAAGCGCCGTTAGCCCCGATGAAGTCATTGAGCGAACACTGGATGCGTTAGTGAGTTTGCTGCCCGCCGATTATTATGAGGTGTTATTGCCCGACGCGGAAGGAACGTTCGTCCTCTACAATGGGCGGGGTTGGCGGCGCGGTGTAGTGGGACGCACGCGCACGGTCAGCGACCCGCACCTCCATGCGGGCTATGCGTTACGCGCGCAATCGCCGGTGATTATTGAAAACTTTTCGTACGAAACGCGTTTTCAAGCTGCGGACTATTTGATGCGGCATCAAGTGGTGGCGGGGGTGTGCGCGCCCATGCTCGCGGAAACCCGCGTCATCGGATTGCTCGGCGTTTACAGCCGTGCCTCGCGTCATTTTACGGAGGAGCAGAGCCACTTTTTGTATCTTGTGGCGACGCAGACAGCCATCGCGCTGGAAAAAGCGCGGCACTCGCAAGACGCGGCGCGGCGGCTTGACGAATTGATTTTGCTCAATGATGTGATTGTCGCGGCGAATTCGGAAATATCGCTCGACAAGGTGCTGAAAAGCATTACAAACCAGATTGGCGAGCTGCTTGGCAGTGACAATGTGCAATTGTACTTTGCAGCAGAAAATGCGGGTGTCCTGCAGCTGCGGCCGGCACTTGACCGAGCGGGGCGGGCGGGAGGTGCGAATTGGAGCAAGGCGCTGGCGGATTGGGTCGTGCGTACGGGCGAGCCGATATTGATTCAAGACCTGGCGCGCGATTTGCGCTTTAATGTGACTGCGCCCGAAGCGCACGCGTGTCTCGGTGCGCCAATGACGATTGGCGACCGGGTGATTGGCGTGATTGCGGTCGCGCAGCCCGAAGTGAATACCTTTGACAATAATGACCTGCGCCTGCTCACGACGTTAGCGGGACAAACCGCAGCGGCCATCGAACGCGCCCGTTTGTTGGATGAGACCGCCAAACGCCTCGCCGAAATCAGCGCGATGTTCGAGCTCTCGAACGAACTGCGCACCGCGACAACCGAATCGCGCTTGATGGACCTCGTGATTCACGCGGGGGTCGAAATGCTGCAAGGCGAAATCGGCTCGCTGCAATTGCTTTCGGAGGATGGCACTGCACTCCAAGTATGCGCGGTGCATAACATGGACGACTTGGGTTTGTCTATGCCGCGCGCGAGCGGCGGACTATCATGGGAAGTGTACGAGACTGGCGAATCGCTGGCGATTCCCGATTTGAAAAGTGATCCTCGCACCTTTCTGCCAGATCGGTTTAAAGGAGTACACAGTAGCATCATTGCGCCCCTGCGCACGCCTTCGGGAATTCTTGGAACGATGTTTGTTGGATTTGCTGAATCTGGAGAGCCGGGACAGGACAAGGTGCGCCTTGCGACCACGATCGCCAATCTCGCGGCACAATCGTTACAACGGTTGCGCTTGCATGAACAAACGGTTGAACAAGCGGCGTCGCTCGCCGCCGCGTTGGATGAATTAGAAACGTCGTATCAAGCGACGCTTCTCGCGCTGTCGGCGGCGCTGGACGCGCGCGACCGCGAAACCGAAGGACATTCGCAGCGCGTGACAAAATTCGCACTGGCGATTGGACGCCAGTTGAATTTGTCAGCCGATGAATTGACCAGTCTCGAACGTGGCGCGCTCTTGCATGATGTAGGAAAGATTGGCGTCTCGGATAATATTCTCCTCAAAGCGGGCCCCTTGACGCCCGAAGAACGGGCGTTGATGAACACCCATCCGCAGCTTGGGTATGAGATGCTCAAGGACATCCCGTTTTTGCAAGACGCGCTGCCCGTCGTGCTTCATCATCAAGAGATGTATGATGGTTCGGGCTATCCTGCTGGTTTGCGCGGAGAAGAAATTCCGCTGGGCGCGCGCATTTTTGCTGTTGCCGATACGTACGATGCCATGACTTCGAAACGACCGTATCGCAATGCCCTCTCTCACGAAAGAGCACTTGCGGAAATTGTGCGCTGTCGCGGTACACAGTTCGACCCGAAGGTGGTGGACGCGTTCGTGTCGCTGTTTAAAGAACCAAAGCGTGACCCTCGAATTGAATTCGACGGCTGAACAAGGTGGGGAAAAACCAAGCAAAGGAATCCGTACAAAAAGAGAGCCGCGTTATGCGCGGCTCTCTTTTTGTATGGGCGCGCCGGAAGGGGTCTCTTCGGGTAAATCTTCCATTGGACTCGGTTCGAGCGGAGGCATCACGCTACTATCTTGCTGAACAATGGCGGCCGTCAATTCGCTCAAGCGCTGCCGTCGTCGAATCAAGAACGCGCCAAAGGCCGAAATAATTCCCGCGAGCGGCATGGCAAAAAACGCGCCCCAGAACCCGGCGACCTTGACGCCGATGAGGAGGGAAATAATAATCACGAGGGGATGCAGTCCCAACGCATCGCCCATAATGCGGGGCATAATCAGGTTCACAATCACCACTTGAAGAATAATCAAGGGAATCATTACAAAAAAGATTTCGCCCGGATTGGTTAATAATGTGGCAATGAGCGGCGGCAAAAGCGAAAGCAGCGGTCCAAGCAGCGGAATCAGCATGAACAATCCCGCAAAAAGACCGGAAAGGAGCGCGGCTTGAATTCCGAACAACCACAAGATGATTGTAGTCCCGACCGCAATCGCCGCCGCCTGCAAAATTTGCGCCCGCAAAAATCCACCAAAGGCGCGGTCGGTCGTCAAGATGAACATGCGTGTCTCTTGATGCAAGCGGTCAGGGATTGTGTCAAAGACGATTTTGGTAAAGCGCGGACCGTCCAGCGCAAAAAAGAAGGACAATAAAATGACCAGCAGCGCGTTTCCAAGCAGCGAGAGAACGCTGGTCAAAATTGCGACGGTGTTTTGAAGGATCGGCGTGGCGTATGCCTGGAGGCTATTTAATGCGCTGCCAATTATATCTTGCACGCTCGTCGCAATATCCAGCCGCTCCAAGAGGCCGCCAAACATATTGACGAGGGTCGTTTCCAGAATATCGCCGCGACTAAGCTGTGGGACAATCGCATTGACCTGCGCGAGAATGGCAGGAATGAGTGCCGCGATGATTATAAAAACAAGAATTGCCAGACCCAAGTAAACTAATCCTACGGCCAATGGGCGCGAGACGCGAAAATGCGAGATTTCATAGCTAATGCGCGAAGCTTGATTTTTCGCAAACTGCTTGACGAGAGACCTGGGCAGGGGGCGGTCATTTAATCGTTCTACGAGCGGACTAAGCGCATACGCGACGAGCCAGGAGAGGATGACGATCAGAATAATGTCCGAAAATCCGCTCAAAAAATCAATCGTCACCTGCGCCAGATACGACGCGGCGATGATGACCAGCAGAATAATTAGGATGTTGAGCCAGGTAGAGCGCGGCATAGGAATCATTTAGGCAGAACTCACCGAATCCAAAACCGTACCCCAAAAATGTTCTTCTCGAAAAGCAAGGCGTCGCAGTAATCGGCTGGCATGTTCGAGTTCAGGCGGATTGCTCGCCTGCGCGGTCTGTTGCAAATGAGCAGCGAACGAATTCCACGCGTCGGCAACCTCATCAAGCTCTGAAATCAACGACTGTAGCGGTGAGAGATGTTGCGTTGCCTCATTCAAAAATGCGACATACATGCGTCGGTAAAGCGCGTTGTTGGCAAGAATTTCTTCACTCATTCCGAGCAGGCATTCGCGCCAATCGGCAATCGCTTGGTAGTGCGCGAGTTCTTCTGCCAACATTTCCATACCGAGCAGCGCCGTAGTCGGCGCGCGGTCAAGATTGAACCAGAGGGCATTTTCGCGCAGTGCCTCACGTAACGCGGCTTGCGGCGATTGTTTATAGTGTATTGTACGCGCCGTCAATGTATCGCGCAAGCAACGGTGGATACCGGAAATCCAATGCGTGGGGGAGGGTTGAGGGCGGCGAAAATATTCAAAATAAACGCCCGCGCCCAAGCCCAACGCGAGCGCGGGTGAAAGCGCGTGACCTTCTGCGAGTTCGTCCAGCTCGGTCTGCTTCACAAGGTCTGTCATTCAAAAGAATTATAGCATAAGGGAATAGGTACTCTTGATTGAAAAAACAGAGAAGGGACTGCAAAAGTGCAGTCCCTTCGTTTTTATTGCATTTTTAGCGGGCCGTGTCCCTCGTATTGATGACAGGCTTCGCAGACGGGAATGATGACTCGATTAAATTGAAAGCCGTTTAACTCGCTGCCTTCACGGTGGGCGATGTGACAGGCGGTGCAGGTGAGCGGCGCCGCGCCGGGCTGAAAATATTTGTAATGAAAGTGATTGTCTATGATGAATGGCTTTTCGGGTTGATCGGCAAATTTCTTAACCTCTGCTTCGTGGCATTTTAGACAGGCTTCGTTCTGGACATCGAATACAACCTGTGCGGGTTGGCGCGCGGTGTGTGTGAAATATTTGATGGCGTCAAACGCGGCGAGGGAGAGAACAATGCCGCGCCCGACGAGTCCTTCACCGACGTGACAATCAATGCAGCGAATGGTTGGAACTTTTGGGGAGATGGATGATTCGGAATGGCGATAATGGTACGAGGCGAGGTCGGGCGCGGTGCCCGTCAGCGCGGCGTCAAAGCGCATGAGATAAGTCGTTTCGGGTTCGGTGTGACAGGAGCCGCAGAAGCTATTGTCCTTCTCCATTTCTGACGACACATAGACCCCGCCCGCCGTTGCGCCAATACCAAGTACGATTACGGCAATGATTGCCGGAACCAGATAGTGCCAATGCAAGACGCGCGAAATGAGGGAACGCATCACGAGCTTATTGAGCAACTTTATAAGTTGCTCTACGCTTTTGCATTGACTACGATTTGGTGAATTGCGGACGTGCCGTTCGGGAATGTTCCACCTAAGAGACTTACGGATTGCTGCTCTTGCGTCTTGCCAGAGTTGGTCGTCACGCGCGCGAGCAAAACATCCGCGCCGACAGGAACATCACCTTGCCACGCCCAATTCGTCCAGACATACGGGTTGGGCCCGCGCACCAGCGTTGTCTCCTGCCACGTCTTGCCATTGTCAAAGCTCACGTCAATCTTCGCAACGCCGTCATTGCCGTCGGCAAATCCTACGCCGCGAATTTGCAACCCCTTGGCCTGAACCGCATCTCCATCTTCGGGCACTGTAATTTGCGAATTGGGCAAAACGAACGCGTCGTTCGACCACCCCTGCGCTTCCCAAAAACCGAGAAAGTGATCGTCAATCGCCGTCATGGTCTTGAGCCACTTGGGTTGCTTCATGCCATAACGTCCGGGGAAAATGACGCGCAGCGGATAGCCATGTTCAATCGGCAGTGGTTCACCGTTCATTTCAAACGCGAGCAACGATTTTTGATCCAAAACGGTTTCGAGGGGAACCGAAGTCACATAGCTGTCGAACGCTTCGATCTTGACTTCTTTGGTCGTCGGTTGGATACCCGCTTTTTCCAAAACGTCGGCGAGGCGCACCGCTTTCCAAATCGCGTTGCCGATGAGTGTACCACCGACAGGATTTGAGATGCATTCAAAGGTACGCATCTCTTCAAAGGGGTTAAACTGTTTGATGTCGTCTAGAGTCAAGGAAAGAGGATTGTCAACCAAGCCTGTAATGGTGAGCTTCCAATTGTCCGGCACTTGGGGACGGAGTTGAAACGCCGATGTAATATAAAAATCTTTGTTCGGCGTCGTCATTACGGCATCGCTCGACGATGGAGTAGGTATTTCGCCACTCGTGCCCGTGCCGACTCCCGGCAGGCTCGTCGGACTGTTCGCACTGGGCGCGCCCGTCGGAATTCCTTGCGCGGGAGAAGTTGTAGGGTTTGTCGCTGTATCTGTCGCGCGCGAGCAGGCCGCGGCAAAGGCCGCGAGCGCAGCAACACCGCTCAATTCAAGCGCGCGGCGGCGCGTAATTTGGATTGGCTTGTTATTCATAGTCATTCACTCACTGTTCAATTATGTATTTATCAATACGTTCCGATTCAACTACTATATTTTCTTGACCTTGCGTCTGCGTGAAATAATTCTTAACAGACTATTAAATGGCCAAGTAGGACAGAATTTTTGCGAATCAAGTTTGCACAACTTGGCTTACGAATGCGACGCGCCCTTTTCGAGTTTCAGGTCAATATAGAGCTTTCCGTTTTCGACATGCGATGGAAAGCGGTCCAAATCGCGCGGGGCAGGCCCAGCAAGATATTTTCCTTCGCGCGTCCACTGCGAACCAGCGCACAATTCGAGAAAGGTCTGAAGCGAATCGTCCCAGTCCACAATACACTGACGGGGAATCAATAACGCTTCTTCGGGACGCGTGCTGCGCGCAAAGAATACAGTAAAGTTTCCATTGGCATCGCGTACGACCTGCAAAGGTAACGTTTGTATTTCATGGTTGGCGGTATCATCGAAAAAATTGGCATTGACGAATTGCTTGTTGATCGAATTGGGCGGGAATTGATCCACGTCTCCAACCGCAATCGGCACAGGAGGTACGGGTTTGAATGCTGAATAGACAATATAGCACAATACCAATCCACCGATGATGCCCAATCCTAACCAGACGTACAATAACAGGCGAGTGATTCTTAACTGACGACGATCCGATTCATCCACTTGATCCATTGATACCCTCTACGTGATGCGAGAACGAGGCGCGCGGGATAACCATGTTCTTGACTCAACGGCTCATCCCCGACATGCGTGGCAATCAGCGCCTCTGCTACATCTTCCTTTGATAGGAGAACGAGCGCCCCATTCGCCGCGTACACCGAAACCGAGTTCCATTCCTCTAATCCCGCGCGTTGCAACAATTGCTTCATACTGACTCCACGCCAATTTTGGGTAGATGCCCAGCCGAGCGTGCAGTCGAGTGTTGCAGTTTGTGATTCCGTTGCCAATGCAAGCAGGTCGGCGTAATTCAATTCCGTTGGTAAGGATGCGCCTTCCAAGCGCAGCCGCCAAGTTTGAATGTCAATCATGGGCGGCGTATCGCCATTGGTGACGGGAAATTCATTGCCGCGAAAGGAATTGATCACGCGTGAGCCGCTAAAGCGGCGCAGCCAATCACTCATCCCCGCCGCGCCGTCTAATGCAATCCATCCGACGATACCGAGCGCGCCAATCCCAATCAATTCCAGCGCGTGCCGCCGTGTGAGTTCAGACCGAACACGGCCGCGCGAGATATTCGCAACGCGTAGAGCAGGCAAACCGCGCACCCACGAATGCCATAGAAAAAATGGGACGAGCGCAACAGCGGTGTACCAGTGCAGCGCCAGCGGGGTGATAACCAAGATGAGTTGAATCCAAAACGGCAACAGGTTAAGCGTCCACGCCAGCACCGCGACGAGCGAGAGAATCAGAAGTAGCGTTAAAACAATTCCGCCAAGTGTATGGACATCGCGCCACGTGTCATTCCGAACGCGGCGAAGCAATGCGCGTTCGATAATGAGTGTTTTGGGCAATAACAAGATGCATAACGCCGCGCCAAAATAGCGGTGCGCTTCATAGAGCCAGCCCTCCGCCGCGCGATTTGTGGTAAAGAGTGCTGCACCTGTCGCAATCAACGCGAACGTGACAACATATAAAGCGAGATTTACAATCCGACCCGTCATTCTTCTTTCCCACTATTATTTACGTCATCCGAGTTATTAAGAAACTACGAATCTGCGCGAATCTACGCGAAGGATTACGACTCTTAAAAAATCTATATCAACCTTCGAAGTCTCAAGACCTCGAAGGTTTTACAATGGACCTTAAATATCTGGATAGATTTGCAGTTTCGTCTGTCATTGCGAGCCGTCCTTGCGAAGCAATCTCCACTTGGAGAATTGAATAGCTAGGAGATTGCGGCGATGCAATACATCGCATCCTTCGATTCCGCTACGCTCCGCTCACGATGCTCCTCGCAATGACAGCTGCTGACCTACGGCATTGTCGCAGTGTCATCCGAAAATGCCCAGAGGGTGGCTTCGGTCAAATTGGCGCGGGGCGGGAGGGTGACCGCTAGATAGACTAACTCTGCTACATCCTCTGTTTGCAAATCGTCCCTGGCATCCTCCTCTTTGGATTCGGTATTGTTCACGACGCCGGGATTAATAACCGAAACGCGAATCCCTTGGTCGCGCACCTCTTTAACCAGCGCGTGCGAAAAGCCGCGCACTGCCCATTTGGTGGCATTATACCCCGTCGCTTCAACCTCACCGATAAGACCGGAAACCGATGCGATGTTCACGATATGGCCGCTGCCGCGCGCGAGCATCGAGGGCAAAACGAATTTTGTCGTTAGAAAGGTTCCTCGCACATTCACGTCAAACATTTCGTCCCAATCAGAAAGCGATAGGTTTTGAACGGGCGCGTACCGCCAAAGTCCTGCATTGTTCACGAGAATATCAATCCGACCGAAATATCCCAACGCTTTCTTGATGGCGCGTTCCACCTGTTCCGCATCGCGGAGGTCGGTCGGAATCGCCATTGCCTCGCGTCCGATGGTTTTGATGTCCATAGCGAGCGTACTTAATTCTTCCAAAGAACGCGCCAGCAGCACTACATCGCAGTCGGCTACAGCGAGTCGCCACGCAATGGCGCGTCCGATTCCGCGTGATGCGCCAGTGACGAGAGCGATTTGTCCTTTGAGAGGGCCCATACTACGAGTCTAGGACACTTTTTCCTTTTGACCAAAACAATCGAGCCGCGAAACGCGGCTCGACGCTTTATTCTTGCTCGCTCGCCAGCTCTTCAATTGCCTTTTGGACAATCGTTTCTCGTTCGCCCTTAAATGCCGTGATTGTGCGCCGTAGCAAAAAGATAAAGCCTCCGATTTGGATGATGATGAGGACAAGGTGCGCTTTGTATTCGATGAAAATGATAGGCAAGAAAAAGACGAGCGCCACTTGGAGCAGCGCATTTCCAATCGTAAACGGCGCAGTGCGAAGGAGCGCATGCTGACGCTGCCATGCCGTGTCAAACAAGCTCGTGGCGGCTTGCCCCGATGTGCCTTTGCGTCGTTCTTCAATGATACGTAGGTCATAATATACGATTGTTGCACCAAGCATAGCACTCACGGCGGTCATGGCGTACCAGCCGAGCGGGTCTTGTAAAAAGTGCATCTGGATGGCAAGCACCATCGCAAAAACGATATAGAGCAGATTGTGGAAAATATCAATCGGCCAGCCGATAAATGAAAGGGAATGAGCGATGACCTCCGTCCAAAGGTAGAGAATGAGAACCAAGCCACTCACGATATACAGCATGTATTCAAACTTCAGATCACGCAAAATTGGCGTCGCAAAATCCATCAACGGAAAGAGGATGACGCCGACCATGACGCTGATGAGTGTGAATTCGATGGCGATGACGAGAGAGCCGAGATTTCGTTCGGCGCGTTCACGAAGGGCTTGCTCAATGGAAGGTTTAAGCGGCGATGCCATACTGTTTCGATTCTCCGATGAATCATTTTCCATTTCGTGCGGGCGCGCGTTTGAGCGCAAGAGTGGTTGGCGCTTCGAGTCCTGCCATAATCATCGGCAGCGCGCGGCGGGCGAATTCTGCTGCCGACTCTTTTCGCGCGCCTTGATTCCACCATGAGGACGCCGCATAGATCGCCCAACTGCTGACTGTCGCGCGCAGTTCAGTCTCGTTGCGTGAGATGGAACTATTGGCAAACGGTTTTAGCCAACTTATGAGAACTTGATACAGGCGATTTATGATTTGCTTTTCGAGCAATGAATCGAATTGACCGCGCAGGGTCGGCGCGCAGTGGGCATGAATATCGGTCAAGAGTTCGCAAATTGTTTGAATCAGCAGCTGTACGTTCATCGGGTTGAATGTCGCGCCGGGCGGCAATTTTTTGTATAAAACTTGATCCACGAGCTCGGCAAAGGATTCGTCCAACAAGGTGTATTTGTCTTCAAAATGCGCGTAAAAAGTGGCGCGATTAACTGTGGCGCGGTCGGCGATTTCTTGTACGGTGATAGATTCAAAACTTTTTTCGGAAAGCAGTTCTCCAAACGCTTTTAGAATCAGTTCACGTGTGCGCCTGGCGCGGGGATCCACCCGCCCTTCGACAGGTTGTTCTTTTATCAACATTTTTGCTCCTTTGTCGCTTAAGCAACAAAAATGCGTTTTTGCTTATTGACCCAGCCAAGTTTTCTGGCTATATTATAAACAACAAGTGTTGTTTAGTCAACGGGTGTACTGTTAAATAACGAATGTTGCATAACGAACCGTTTCAAAACGTTTTCCTACAGGAGAGTTGATATGACGAATCAAACCATGCAAGCTGCGCGGATTCACGATTACGGAGGTGCAGAGCAAATCAAAATTGGGCAAGTCGAACGCCCGACGCCGCAAGCAGGTCAAGTGCTGGTGCGTCTCAAAGCAGCAGGTGTGAATCCTGCGGATTGGAAATATCGTTCAGGAATGTTCAAGCAGTATGTGCCGCTTCTGTTCCCTTGGATTCCCGGAATAGAGGGAGCAGGGGTTATCGAAGCGGTGGGACCTGATGTGAAAAGTTTGAAAGTGGGGCAACGCGTATTTGGTCCGATCAACAATTCATATGCCGAATATGCGGTCGTGCCAGAGACCGAGCTAGTCCCTGCTCCAGAGGGTCTCTCGTTTGAACAACTCGCTGCCGTGCCTATTGGCGCACTGACAGCATGGCAGGCAGTGATTGAGGAAGCGGAGATCAAAGCCGGCCAGACGGTGTTGATTCACGGCGGCGCAGGCGGAGTGGGGGCGTACGCTCTTCAACTCGCGCACTGGAAAGGCGCGCATGTCATTGCAACGGCGTCCGCCGCAAATGCGGATTTCGTGCGCTCGCTCGGCGCAGAGACGGTGATTGATTATCAAAAGACCAAGTTTGAAGATGTCGTAAAAGATGTAGATGCGGTGATTGATACCGTCGGTGGCGATCTGGTCGAGCGTTCTATGCGCGTAATCAAGCCGGGCGGAATTTTTGTTACAGTTGCGGCGAGAGTTGATCCTGAAGTGGGCGACGCGCACAATATACGTGCAACCAGTTCACGGCGCGCCGATGCGGAGAAATTAAAGCAAATCGCAGAACTGCTTGCGTCGAAACAGCTCGTTCCAGTTGTGGGAAAAACCTTTCCGCTATCGCAAGCACGCGAGGCGCAGGAATTGAGTCAGACAGGGCATGGACGAGGACGAATTATTTTGGTGACTGGTTAATCGGATGCTCAAAATGAAAAGAGGTGGGCAATACCCGCCTCTTTTCATTTGATTCTCTCACGCCGTCATCGCTTCTTTCAAGCCTATTGGCATGGCGCTCTCTAGTTCATCCACTATCGCGGGTTCAATTTTGACCGCGCAGATTTTGTATTCGGGAATTTTCGCTTGCGGATCAACGGCGTCAATGGTCAATGTATTGGCTGCCGCTTCCGCATAGTGGAACGGTATAAAGACGACGCCCGGCGCGACTTTTTCGGTGACGTGGGCGCGTACGACCACAGAACCGCGACGGGATGAAACGCGCACGGGCGAACCATTCGCGCAAGGGATGCGCGGCGCGTCCGCCGGGTTAATTTCGACAAACGATTCGGGCGCGGCGAAATCAAGATTCGAGTGACGTGTCAATGTGCCGCCGTGCCAGTGATACAGCACGCGGCCTGTTGTCAGCGCAAAGGGATACTCGGCGTCGGGTTCTTCGGCGCTTGGCTGATAGACGAGTGGAAAGAATTTGCCGCGCCCACGTGGGAAAGTTTCTTCAAAGAGAAATGGCGTACCGGGGTGATTTTCATCGAGACAAGGCCACTGCAAGCGTTCGGTTTCGAGGCGGCGGTACGATTTGCCTGCATAGGCAGGAACGAGCTCTGCCATTTCTGCGAACAGTTCTGACGGATGTTCATACCCCCAATAGGTGCGCCCGGCATAACCCAATTTTTGCTCTAGCTTGGTTGCGACCTCGCAGACGATTTCCCAATCGGCGCGCGACTCGCCGAACGGCTCGAACGCTTTGCGGACGCGCTGGACGCGGCGGTCCGTATTGGTGAACGTGCCGTCTTTTTCGGCAAAACTCGCGCTCGGCAAAATCACGTCGGCATAGCGCGCGGTTTCATTGATGAACAAGTCCTGACAGACGAGAAATTCTAAATTCTCAATCGCGTGATGGGCGTGGCGCAGATTCGGTTCGCTCATCAAGGGATTTTCGCCCATAATGTACTGCGCTTTGACTTGCCCTGTGCCCCACGCGTTAGCGATTTCGGTTGTCGTCAAGCCTCTGCCGACAGGTGGCGCATAGCCCCACTTGTTGCGAAATTTTTCCACAACCTCTGGATCATCGGTCGGTTGATAGCCCGGATAATGCCAGGGCATTGCGCCCGCATCTGATGCGCCCTGAACGTTATTTTGCCCGCGCAGCGGATTCAAGCCCGTACCTTTTCGCCCAATGTGTCCGGTCAAGAGGGCAAGGTGAACGAGGGACAGCGCATTTTCCGTCCCGTGCGTATGTTCGGGGATACCGAGCGCCCAATAAATTGCACCGTTTTTGGCTGTCGCGTACATGCGC
>Ga0070741_10008197_pt1 | contig 21134 bp, 11 predicted proteins | sample Coa_R1_4_FD_66440 | JGI IMG/M metagenome (GOLD analysis project Ga0070741, IMG submission 66440) | Surface soil microbial communities from Centralia Pennsylvania, which are recovering from an underground coalmine fire - Coalmine... | ecosystem: Environmental > Terrestrial > Soil > Unclassified ...
CTGCATAAAAGCAGCTGGTTTTGACGTTAGGGCACATGTCAATTTTTTGCGCCGCACGGCGCAAAAAATTGACATGTGCCCCTCTGAATTTTTAGGATTGACATTTACCGCTAAACCAGGTATATTTTCTCTCGGAGTAGATGTTTATCGGTAAACAATATATTCTACCTTTTGTTTTCAAGTAGCCACCTGGTTAGTGTGACATAAGGCACGGGAAGTCTTTTGCACCTTGTTCCTAACCCATATGCATTCACAAATCACCTGAAGGGGGCACGGCGCAACTCTCGCAGCGAGTGCTTCGCGCTCATTTGAATGTAAGGAAATATATTTCGGTCATTGCGTAGATGATATGTCATGGGTGACGCAAGGCATCTGCGTAGAGTGTCTATGTTTGCCTTCCTACCAAGGATGAGAAGGGAGAACAACACTGTGGTGACAAAACGATTCAGGTTATTTCTGGTTTCTAGCGCAATCGTCCTGCTCCTGACTATGATGATCTATAGCCAGCCAACTCCTGTATATGCAGCTTCCACTCTTTCCATGCTAGGCGCAGATGTTTCGTCGTTACAACGTGCTGAGGATCTTGGTGCCAAGTATTACTATTCCAATGGTACACAGGGCGATCCATTACAGATTCTCAAAGATAATGGAGCAAACTACATCCGCTTGCGTATCTGGGTCAATCCGGCAAGTGGCTACAACAATGAAAGCAAGGTCCTGGCGTTTGCGAAAACCGTCAAGGCGAAAGGTTTGAAGTTGATGATCGATTTCCACTATTCGGATACCTGGGCCGATCCTGGTCATCAGAGCAAACCAGCTGCCTGGGCGAGCCATGGCATTAACCAGCTCCAGACGGATGTGTATAATTACACGTATGGTGTCTGCACAGCGCTGAAGGCGCAGGGAACGACGCCCGATAGCGTCCAGATTGGGAATGAGATCAATGTTGGTATGTTGTGGCCGGATGGCGAGGTGATTAACAACAACTTTACGAATCTCGGCCTATTGCTGAAATCAGGCTACAACGCTACGAAAGCTTGCAATAGTGGGACGCAGGTGATCATCCATACGGCAGATGCTGACAGTGACGCACATGCACGTTGGTTCTATGACGGTATCAAAGCTCAGGGCGTGAATTGGGATATAACGGGTTTATCGTACTATTGCTACTGGCATGGCTCGATGTCGAATATGACCAGTGTGGTAACGGATGTGAAGTCGCGTTATGGGAAAAATGTCATCATCGCTGAAACGGCCTATCCGTTCACGGCAAGTAACGCTGATAGCACAGCAAACAGTGTGAGTAGTTCGACGCCATGTTCTGGTTATCCCGCGACCTGGACAGGGCAGTATGACAATTTCAGAGATGTGCTGGCCGCAGCTCGATCTGGTGGAGCGATAGGAGTATTTTATTGGGAGCCAACATGGATAGCGACGCCTGGCAATGGTTGGGACCCGAATAATATCTCGGGTTCGGGTGATCAGTGGGATAATCAGACGCTCTTCAACTGGAGCGGTGTGGCGAATCCTGCTATAGCGTTGTTCAAACCATGAATCCATTATGAGTATTATCAGTTGATTGAGCAATGCACTGATCAGGAGGAGACCGGCTAGCCGGTTTCCTCCTGATCAGTGCATTCTTATCTCCTGCTATTTGCTCAATGGCGTATCTAGCTTCTGGGGTAAGTCATCGATTAGCAGGGATTCTGGCAGAAATGTTTGACAGAGCACATGGCTGTAACATATCCTTTTAATAACAGTGCATCGTTGCACTCGTAGAAATCACCTCCTCTTTAACAGGGATGCATCCCTTTTTTTGTGCCACTGGTGCCACTGCGTGATATTTTGTTGTTTTAATGCGCTTTTTTAAGATCCGTTTTTATAAAATAGAGCAAGTTAGGAGTATCGATGAGCTTTCTGGCATATCCTGTTACTGAGAATCAGAAGAAGATCGTTGCGATGGCTGGGGAATTGGCGGATACGTTTGCGAAGCGTGCCGCTAGAGACGATTGGGAGGGGCGTTTTCCACGTGAGAATTTTGAGGATTTGCATCGCGCGGGCTATTTAACGCTGACTGTACCACGCGATTTTGGGGGATGGGGCGCTTCTGTGCTTGATGTCACGCTGGCACAGGAACGGCTGGCGCGTGGCGATGCCTCGACGGCGCTGGTTGCGAGCATGCATCTGGTACATATTGCTCGCCTGGCATTGGGGATTAGTGGCTCCAATGCAGTGTTTGAGCAGATTTGCCGGGATGTTGTGCAGGAGGGCGCGATGATCAATGCAGCTGCTTCTGAGCCTGCCACAGGGAGCCCAAGCCGGGGCGGGCGTCCGACGACGGTTGCACGGCGTCAAGCGGATGGTTCATGGCGCATCAATGGGCGCAAAACATTTACGACGGGAAGCTATGCCCTGAAGTATTTTGTTGTGAGTTGTAGTCTAGAAGATGAAGCACCTGCAGGATTGAAGCCGCTGACCTCCGATAGAGGAAGTTTTCTGGTGACCGCTGGGACGCCTGGACTGTACATCGAAGATACCTGGAATACGCTGGGTATGCGCGGTACTGCTAGCAATGATGTTGTGCTGGAGGATGTGTATGTCGGTCCAGTGGCGTATGTGGAGGAGGTGCTGCCAACGAGTGTGGGGAAAGGGCGTCCGGCTGCGTGGGGCTTTTCTACTGTCGCGATCTATCTGGGTATCGCTCAGGCGGCACGGGATGCTGCGGTGCAGTTTGCCCAGAAGCGGCGACCCAATTCGCTGAATCAGTCGATTGCCAGTGTTCCACATATTCAGGAGAAGGTGGCGAAGATGGAACTGGCGCTATTGCAGAGTCGGGCAGTGCTTTTTGGGATTGCCGAACAATTTACGAATGCGCCCGATAGCGTGCATGATAGCCAGTTTTCGGCTGCGAAATATCTGGTGACTAATCATGCTGTTGAGGTGGTTGATCTGGCGATGCGCGTGGTAGGCGGAGCGAGTTTGTCTCTGGCCTTGCCTTTGCAGCGTTATTATAGGGATGTACGGGCGGGGTTGCATCAGCCGCCGATGGATGATGTTACGATTGGTCAATTGGCAAGACATGCTCTAGAGGTAAAAGAGAATACACAACAATAAAAATATGCAATACGCACAAAAATGGTTTTTGTGCGTATTGCATATTTTTATTGTTGTGTATTCAGGTGTAATGTTGGTGCGCCGAAGTAGAGTTTGCCCTGACTGGTGTCAAGGTTGGTGACTTGCACATAGATATGCCCGCCTGGTCCGATGTAGGCTTGCAGGTTGGTGGTGGTAAAGCTGTCCTCTTTGAGCGTAATGGTATCCCATGAGGCGGTTTGCCAGTTGTAGAGCAGTGCTTGCAGATGGCTGGTGATGCCCGATGAGTCTGGCGCGGGTCCAAAGGGATGTGCCCAGAGGTCAGGTTCGGTGATGGTCAGGCTGTGCACGGGCTGATCTGTCTTCTGGGGCATGGTGAGTTCAAAGGTTATGCTACCATCGGTCATGGTATAGATGCCTGGCAAGCTTAACTCTGCATCGTAGCTTTGCACGTCTGCGATCTGCCCGGAGATAAGGTCGGGCGAAGCCTCCGTGTTGGATAGGTTGACGTTTACCGGCATCTGTAAGAAGCTCTCGCGCCGTCCCACTGGATGCCAACCGTTGATGGTAACGTCGTCGGTGACAGGTTGATCAACCCAGGCGATTAAGGTGGCCGGTGCATTGTCCAGGATCAGTGGTTCAGAACTGGTCATAGCAGGATTGGGGACGCGACCACCCGTGACGTAGATGGTATTGCGGTCTGTGATGGCATGATACTTGCAGGGATTCTGACATGGTGGGAAGGAAAAGCCGACTCCATTGAGGGCCGACAACAGAGCCATATGGCGCTGAAAGTCGCTCTGAGCCGGCCAGGCTTTGTTGGTGTAGGGGAAGTAGGACTCGGCTACGCCCGCATGTCCATCGATTTGATCGGCCAGAGTCTTGCCGGATTGTGGAGATGCGCTGAACAATGGCAACTCCACCTGTTGCGTTTCCCCAGCTTCCAATCGCCCAACGCTTGCGAAACCGTGAGGGAAGAGGATGTAGACATCGCTGAGCGGCGTATTGAGCGTGTTTTGGATGGTTCCCACCAGCTTGTTGTTGTGTACAGAGAGGTCTGTGGCAATACTGCCGGGCAGTTGTATATCCTGTTCTGAGAGGGTGTATTGCAGCGACCAGGAACTGACCCCTTGCAGATTCAGGTTCGTATCATTTGACCCGGCTACAACGGTTGCCGGAGTGTCTTTTTTGGCTGCAGTAGGGTGGTTGCTTAATAGGGAAAGAAATTGTGTCGCTATTGGTTGTGCCAGGCTTTCTCCAGGAATGTGTAGATTAACATTACCAGCATCAGGAACGAAGATGCCTGAATAGGTGGTACTATGCGCGGAAGACCCATTCTGGTTGACTTGAAGTATCGAGATGCTGTTATCTGTGATCGATGCATTGCGCTGAAAGAGCGAGAATGGATAGGTGAGTAGAGTGAAAAGCACAACGCTGCCCACCAGTAAGCGCCAACTCCACCAGCGAGGCAGTTTTAGTTTCCTCATCAGCAGGATACGCAGTGGTCCGAGCAGCAAGGCATAGCCGATCAGGCAGGTGAACAGGACGTATGGGCCGGGCAGCGTCTCGGGTACGATCATATTGAGCACGCCTGCACGCGTAAGCACCTGACCAGGACCGCCATAGTAGGGATCGGCCGAACTGGGAGTGAGCACGCTGTCACCCAGCGCTCGGATGAGAAGCAGACGCCAGAACTCGTTGATACCAGCCCAGTTGCCCATATTAGCATTGGCAGGATCGAAGGCAATATAACAGATCGTTCCCTGTCCCTGATGTGCCTGCACAATCAGTGGAGTTGTACCGGAGGCCAGTAATGTTTCGGTGTGAGAGAATGCCTGATTGGAACGCACTGTGGCCGTGCTAATCACAGTGGGGGTAGTGAGAGCCGAGGTCAGGAACGATTGTTGCTCAGGAGATTGTAAGGCGGGATTATTCCCTGACCAGAGTTGTGTGCCTGCTGGTAGGGCACTGATGCCATGTATCTGCACAGGAAGCAGGCTCGCCGGTAATGAACCCAACGTGCTGTGCCATTGTGCACCACCAACCTCGACGAGTACGCCCCCACGATTGACCCACGTCTGGAGAGCGAGCAACTGGTCCTGGTGTAATTTTGAAGTATCGAAATTTTCCAGAATGATGATATCGAAATTTTCCAGGACCGCATCCATCGTAGGGAAGGAAGAAGCATCCAGCGATGATAGGGTCAGAGCCTCATCATTGGGAAATAACAGAGTGTTCAATGGATCAAAATCAGCGTTTGGAGAGGCGAGTAAGCCGACAAAGAAGCTACCAGGGATGACCTCGTGTGTGCTGCTAACAAGTTGCGAAGCTACCGTTTTACCGTGCTGATCGCGCAAACTAGCGGAAACGCCGCGCGGCGTAGAGTTACTCAGGAAGAAGGGAGCATAGAGCGTAAACTGCTGGTGTGCGCCCTTTGACAGGCTAATGGGTTCTGCAAACTGCCAGGGTGAAGGCTGTTTGGCGATTGGCGCACCCCAGAAGCCCGCCCCTGCGACTATACTGACTGCGAGAGTACCCTGGAAATCTGAGCCGCTATTACCCAAAGCAATATGTATGGGCGTCCAGTAACCGCTCCTAAAGCTCATATCCTCGAAGCCGATATCGACCTTCAATGTCGGTGGGTTACTAGAATCTGAAGCTGCTTGTGCCAGGGCATGGGCTGGAGAGAGCCAGAGGAAAGATGCAAATGCAAGGCAGCATCCTAGACATATGTGCAGTGTGGCTTGCAGTAGAAGCCTGATATTGTGATAATTGAGCATGGTCCTGCGCCTCTCATCCTGATAAGCAAAAAGATACCCTGATAATATGATATATGATACTACGTTCTGGGGCAGTCTGTCCTGGGTAACCTCAAAATATTTTTTTGAACGGGAGGGGCGCTACCGTTCAGCCCCTTATACATACCTACTTCTTGAACGAATTATACACTACAGTAGGTGCAAAATTCATATAAAGCCATCACTGCGAGCCAATACCGTTAAAATCAAGAGAGATTTGTTCATATCATCACTGATAGTTTACACGTGCCGTAAGATGGTGCGTGTTGTCTGTGCGATAAACCCCCAAAGGGGGTATGGTCGGCGGACGCGATAATGCAGATGAACAAATTAATCTAAGAATGATCGTGCTCATGACTCTCAGATTAATTTGTTCATCTGCATCATCTGGTCCCTATGCTTTCCAGCTATTTTAACGGCATTGTCGCTTTGCGACAGTAATAGGGATATTATACCGTATGAAAGGCATTAAGATCTGCCAAGGGCAACTCTTCTCTGAGCATGCTCAAGAGTGTAATGATAACCTCTTTGGACTCTGCGGGTACGAGTTGAATGCGCTCCTCCAAAATGTTGATACAGCGCTGGTGATTGCGCACGAGATACGTGAGATCGTGATCTTTATCTGGGAGGGCCTTACGCCCGATTTTGAGCGCAGCGTGGAAGCATTCGTTGGCACGCGAGAACCAATCATGGGCATAATCAGGATTGTTGGCAGCTCTGCCTTGCTCTTCAGCGACTTCTCCAGCGGCATAATAAAGTTCCATCTGGCCGAGATAATTTTTCCGTGCTACCTGGGTAGAGAGATTGGGTAAGTGCGGCAATGATTGCGCAAAGTAGCTGATCTCTGTGCCGGGAGGATTGAGTATGTTCTGGAGCGCCTGCCAGGGGAGACGATTATCGATGAGGAGGGCGAGCGCCTGTGTACAGAAATGTGAGGCGAGAGAGCGTTCGCGAGTGGAGGTATCGTCGTATCCGCTGAGTCGTGCAATAGTTGCGCGCTGTATATGAACACGAATAAGATAGGACAGTGCGGTGTAGAGGATATTGTCCTGATCAAGCGGGTTGGCATCAACCTCGATGGATGCTGAAGAAGAGGCCAGGGTGTCGTTCTCGGCAAGGAGTACCTGGCGACATTGTTCCTCGGCCTCGTTGAGCAGGTCTGTGTAGAGTATAGAACGTGGTGAATTGGTAGCTAGAGTAGCAATCAGGCGGCGGTGGGTACAGAAATCTAGCAGGAGCATTGCATGCGTGAGACGTACAAGACGTTCGCCTTTGCGGTCATGGCTGGCCTGATACAGAGCTCTGCTTTGTAGAAGATAGCCCAGAGCATACTGGTATGTGTGCTCCATTTTACGCTCCATCTCCCCGTCTGCCAGCAGGGTTGCTGAGAGATGAGCAGATGTAACCTCTTGATAGAAGGAAGCATACAAACTGTAGCCCAATCCTATATATAACTGTGTGGCCAGTTGCATATTATGGGTAGCACGCAGAAGCTTGCGCGCCTGTTCATAATGCTCGCTGGCGGCATGGTGGGAGCCCAGGGCACAGTAATCGTTGGCGCAATGCAATTCGACCAGCAAGAGAAGATCGGTGAATGTCCCCTGTTCTGCTCGTTCTTGCAGCAAATGCTGAGAGCGCTTATGATAGCTCAACGCCGTATGATATTCTGATATAAGATAATAGGTTGTGCCGAGAGCATCGAGGATGGCGGGCTGATATTTTACCGGAGCCAGAGCAAGTGCATACTCAAGGGCAGCCAGCGCTGTCGTATGATCATCCTGTTGCTGGGCGACCAGACCCTGTAAGAAGGCATAACGGGCTTGTTTTTGAGGTGGCTGAGAGGCAAGGCTCTCTTTGGAGAAGGTGCCAATGTTTCGTAGCTGGGGAAGCGTATGTAGTTCCGCGCCTTCTAAAACAAGATCCAGCAAGATCACTGTTTCCATTTCCTGCTGTTCATCTAGCAGGGGGACATGTGAAGTATTGAAGGAAGAAAGCTGTTTGGCTTGCTCGCTTTGTTGCAGCAACTGCTCAAAGTAGTCGATGGGCTGATTGAGCTGCTCGGCAAAAAAGCGCAGGGCCTCAAGCGATGGGAGGATCTTTTCGCGTTCTACCGCACTCACATACGATTTTGAGAAACGTTTTCCACCCAACTCTGTTTGGGTAAGGCTGCGCTGGCGGCGCAGTTGCCGGATGTGTTCTCCTATAAGCTGCTGCATGTTCTTTCCCTCTAGTGAAACTGCTCAGGTCAGCTTGCCCACAAGGGCGTCGCTACGCGGTCAGCGACGCCCTTGTGGGCAAGCTGACCTGAGCAGTTTCCCTCTAGTTATTGTCATCTCGTTTTTACATGAATACATGCCGAGCGTGTTCTTGTATCGATGGAAGACTAGCTACCGGAACAATACATAAAACAGAATTCATTTCCTGATTGTATAGGAATTATGTCGGCTCGTCAAGAAATTCTTATGGAAATATAAAGAAATATTTTAGCAACTGCCAGGTAAAACAGCAGCCGAGTTGTAAGAGCGTGATGCGTTTGTTAATGTCTTAGAAGTGATACGTTTGAGACGGATTGAACGTTACATGCGTATCTGATAGGAGGGGGAGCGGGCGATCGCAGGTGAGTGAATTCCCAAGAATTCTTCAAGATTAAATTTTTGCTTGTTGGAAGAAGCGCATGGAAGAAAGGCTGGGATACTGCAGACGCAGTTTTATGTAAATAGGAAAATATGCCAACGCATAGGGTCTTATCGCCCACACGGGGCGGCGCTACGTGTGGGCGATAAGATCGAAAGTGTACAAGCATGTTAAGGAAGCGCCTGTAAGGAGAAAATGGTGCCTGGACATGATATTATCGTGATAGGGGCTTCTGCGGGAGGAGTATCAGCTATACGAAAACTAGCGCAGATATTGCCGAGAGACCTTCCTGCGGCAGTATTTGTTGTGCTGCATATCCCAGCGGACTCTCCCAGTTTGCTGCCAAAGATCCTGATGCATGCTGGAGCGTTACCTGCTGTTCACGCGATGGATGGTATGGCGATTGAGAAAGGATGTATCTACGTTGCACCGCCGGATCGTCATGTGATAGTCGAGCATGGAAGTATCAGTGTTGTACGAGGACCGAGGGAAAATCGTCACCGACCTGCCATTGATCCGTTATTTCGTTCAGCGGCCCTGGCCTATGGACCAAGAGTCATCGGAGTTGTGTTAACCGGGGCTTTAGATGATGGGACTGCAGGATTGCTGGCGATTAAGCGGCGTGGTGGCCTGGCGGTCGTGCAGGACCCGAAAGAAGCGCTTTACCGGAGTATGCCGGAGAGTGCGCTGCATCATGTACAGGTGGATTATAGTGTAACATTAGCGGAAATGGGACCACTGCTTGTGCGTCTGTCTCGTCAGAAAGCGGCGGAAGAGGCAGCATATCCTATCTATGAAGATTTGCGGAAGGAGGTGGGCATATCCAAGATGGAGAGAGAGGTACTGAAAGAAAGAGATAACGCGGGAACCCCTTCTGAATTCTCATGTCCAGAATGCGGAGGGGTTTTGTGGGAAATACAAGATGGCAAATTGCAGCGTTTTCGTTGTCGGGTTGGACATGCGTTCACCGCCGAAAGTGTGCAGGCAGCCCAGCAAGATAAGCTGGAGGAAGCGCTCTGGACTGCCCTTAAAACGCTGGAGGAGCAAGTGAGTTTGTCGCGTCGTATGTTGCAACATGCGACGCAAAATGGTCACGATTGGTTGGCTCGTACATTTGAACAGAGGATGTTGGACGCAGAACAGAGAGCGAACACTATTCGTGATGCCTTGATAGAACAGAAGGAGCCGCAGTTTGTGGATGAAACGGAGGTCAGCGAGCAGAGTGGTTAAAGAATAATACAGTGCATCTGTGTTCCAGGTGGAGAATGTTAAGAATTCTTCTCAACAAAAATTTTGCCCAGGAGAAAAATTTTTGTGGGTTAAGGAATCTCTTGACATTTAAGAGGGATAAGCCTATAGTTATGGGCGTGTGTAGCGGCCAACAGCTTATTATTTCATGTACACACGAGAAAAAGCAGTTTTTCATCTGTACCCATACGCATTCACAAACCCCCAAAGGGGGCACGGCGTCCCTAAAGGGACTAGCGCTTCGCGCTCATATGAATGCAAGGAAATATATTTGAGAAAAGGCTACCCGCTCATGAGCGATGTGGAGGAGATAGGTTCTGTCTCTGGTGATCTGGTTGTTGTAGGCTCCTCTGCGGGAGGAATCGAGGCACTCTCGATCCTGGTAAGTACGTTGCCAACGGATTTCCCCGCGCCAATAGTGCTGGCTCAACACCTTGATCCAAATTATCACAGTACGCTTGATCTTATTTTACAGCGACGAACCCCCTTGCCGGTTGAGGTTGTAACGTCCAGTAGTACGCTGCAGCCGGGAACAATCTATGTCGTACCAGCGAATCGTCATGTTGTGATTAAGGATCATCACGTTGAAGTGCAGGAGGATCGCCTCAAGCGCCCCAGGCCATCGGTTGATGCGTTGCTTTCTACAGCAGCCGAAGAGTATGGCGAACGCTTGATCGCGATCATTCTCACCGGCTCTGGTTCCGATGGGGCGGTGGGGGCGGTAGATGTCAAAAATGCTGGTGGTACAATTATTGCGCAAGATCCACAGACAGCTCGTTATCCATCGATGCCGCTAGCCCTGCCTCCAACTATTATCGATTTCGAGGTCAACATTGAGCAGATTGGGCCTCTGGTCTATGACCTACTCAGGGGGGTCAACATTCCACAAACAGAAGACAAGACAGAAGATGTGTTGAGGGTGATACTTGAGCAAGTGAGTCGTCAGGCCAGCATTGACTTCCGCCCATATAAGACCTCGACGATCCTGAGACGCATTGGCCGGCGTATGGCTGTAACGCATAACCGAACGATGCGCGACTATGCCGAGTATCTCAAAAGTTATCCGATAGAAGTTGGTGAGCTAGTCAAGGCATTCCTCATCAATGTAACTCAGTTTTTCCGTGACGCTGAAGCATTTGCCTATCTGAGAAGAGAAGTCCTACCAAAGCTGATTGCACGTGCTCGCGAACGCGATAAAGTCCTGCGCTTCTGGACCGCTGGTTGTGCCACGGGCGAGGAACCCTACTCCTTAGCCATGATTCTGACGGATATCTTAGGGGCTGAGCTGCCAGAATGGAGCGTCAAGATCTTTGCGACCGACCTGGATGAAGCTGCCATCAACTTTGCACGTCGAGGACTCTATTCCGAAAACCTCTTGAAGGGGCTGCCCGCTGAGTATCGTGATCGTTTCTTCGAGCGCGTCGATCACGGATATCGTATTTCCAAAACGCTACGTCAGATGGTTATTTTTGGGCTTCAGGATTTGAGCAGGAGCGCCCCCTTCCCGCGTATTGACCTTGTGCTTTGTCGCAACGTACTCATCTACTTCACGCCCGAATTGCAAGACTATGTGCTCAACCAGTTCGCCTTCTCCCTCAGTCTTGGTGGCTACCTGTTTCTGGGCAAGGCTGAAACGGTACGTCCTACACAGTCGTTTTATGAGCTTGTCAACAAGCATTGGAAGGTGTATCGTTGTACCGGTAATGCTCTCCCTTCTGCACGACGACAGACGATCTCAGATCTCAATAAACCGTTCCTGGAGGGCGGACGCTCAATGAATTTCTCAAACAAAAACGTTGGCAAACAGCCCGATCAGGACCCTTCATCCCCTCCGCTTGAATTTGGACAACTGCGACGTTTTAACGAGCTGCTGTTGCGGTTTCTGCCCATTGGAGTTGTGGTGATTGATCGCTCATACCGCGTATTGACAGCCAATGGCTCTGCGCGGAGACTGTTGGGATTGCGTGATACTGCTATCGATCAAGATTTCTTGCATGCTGTGCGTGGTATTCCATATCAGGAAGCGCGTACAGCTATCGATAGCGTCTTTCGCGAGCGCAATGCTATGACGTTGCCCGAAGTAGAACTGAGTGTGACATCTGGTGGCAATGGGCGTTTTTTGAGCCTTGCCATTGCGCTCATGCAACTCGAAGCAGGCTCTCTCGACCTGGCTGCGATCAGCATCACCGACGTGACCGAGCAAGTGCAGGTGCGGCGGCAATTGGAAACCGTGCAGACTGAGCAGGCGCAATTGATGAACGAACTGAGCGCGACAAACAAGCGTCTGAGCGATGTCAACAAAGAGTTGATGGATGCCAACGAGGAGTTGCAGGTAGCCAATGAAGAATTGGTGCTGACTCACGAAGAGTTGCAGGCGAGCATTGAAGAATTTGAGACGACCAATGAGGAATTGCAGGCCACCAACGAGGAGTTAGAGACCAATAACGAAGAATTGCAAGCCACCAACGAAGAACTGGAAACAACCAACGATGAGTTGCGTGCGCGTACCAATGAATTACAGGAAATGACGGCAATTCTCGAAAGTGAGCGCATGCGGCTTGCTGAGATGGTAGAGCTTGCGCCATTTTATATTCTCGTCTTGCGGGGGCCTGGCTTGATAGTGGAAGCGTATAATCCACGTTACGCGCACCTGATTGACAGTCAGGCGGTGCAGGGCAGGCCGCTCGAAGAGGTCAGCAATCTTTTCTGGGAGGATGAGGCGGGTATCAAGGTTGCTCGTCTCGCCAGGGAAGTCTACAGAACGGGGGAGGCGCATACGATCCTGCGCATGCCCACGCACTTACCGAGTGGGCCAGGTAGTCGTACAGAACATCTTGAAGAGCGCTACTTTGTGTATACCATTGTAGCCTCCCATGACGCCTCTGGCCGGGTAGATGGGGTAATTATTTATGCTCTGGACGAGACTGAGCAGTGGGCACGGCAAGCGGAAGAAGAAATTGAGCGGCTCAAACTGATCTTTGATAATATGCCGTCAGCCGTGCTGGGGTTGTATGATGCCCAGACGGCAAAATTGCTGCGTGCTAATGCACGGTATCTTGATCTGGTGGCGCGAACAAAACTGATTCGTGAACCTGATAAGATCATAGGTCGTACATGGCATACGCTGACCTTTGTAGCCTCTGGTGCCCAGGCGGACGAATACTGGAACCAGGTGATCACAAGCCACGAGGCGCTGCGCTTGCCGGAGGTGCACCATAAAGCAGGACCCAACGAGACAGAAGCGGTCTGGGATTACAGCCTCATTCCCATTATGGATACTGAGGAGCTGGAAACGGTGCGTTTTGTGCTTGCCTCGGCAATAGAGATCACCGAGCAGGTCCAGGCGCGCAAAGAACTGGAGGATCTGGACAAGCTCAAGAATGATTTCTTGTCGCTGGCCGCCCACGAATTGCGTAATCCCCTGAGCACTATTCAGGGCAATGCGCAGATGCTCCAGCGCTTGCTGCAAGGGCAGGCATGGTCTTCTGATAAAAAGCAGACGGCCGAGCAACGTACCACCCAGGAAATGACATTGCTGGAGCGCATTGTCCACCAGGTCAGTCAGATGAATAAGCTGATTGGTGAGCTGCTTGATGTTGCGCGTCTTCGCGGCGAGGTGTTTGAGTTACAGAAGCAAGAAAAGGTCAATATCGTGTCGCTGGTACGGCAGGTGATTGAGCAACAGCAGACGAAGGATCGCGAAATCGAGTTGCTGGCAGAGGAGGAAGATATCCCTGTTACCTTAGATCAAGATCGTATCGAGCAGGTGTTGAACAACATACTGATAAACGCGATAAGGTACAGTCCAGTTGATCAGCCTATAACGGTCAGGATTGGGCTGCGTGCTGAGAGTGCAACCGAGGTAGTGGTTGCAGTGCAGGATCGTGGCCCCGGCATTGAAGAGCAAGAGCAGGGGCATATTTTTGATCGTTTCTATCGAGTGTACCCCACTGAGCATGCAAATCCAGGAGGGCTGGGGTTGGGTTTATATATTTCTAACGAGATTGTGCGCCGACATGGTGGGCGTATGTGGTTAGAAAGTAATGTTGGCCAGGGTAGTACCTTCTATTTTGCTTTACCCCTATAATTTTTTCTTCGTGAGTCGTTCCCTAACTTTTCAGATGATCACGCGGAGTGCCCGCAATAATCTTTAACAATTTAATTTGGTGATAGGCACGAAGGGCCGATAAATCGGTGATGGGCACGATAAATCGGCCCCTACGCGATAAAAAACGCTAGCGTTTTTTATCGCGTAGGGGCCGATTTATCGTGCCCATCACCGATTTATCGGCCTTCTAACTTAACATGAAATCCCTTCATAAAACAGAAGTTTTCTCCGATAGATATTATCTGGTAATTATAAAAAGCCTCAGAGATATGTGGCGGGGTTGCATCATCTGCTTCTAAAAACGTTGGAGCGTGCGGCCCCAGAACTTGAGAAAAGACCTGCTCGACTCGCTAGTGTGTGAGTACGAAAGGGTGTTGAGGGATAGATCATGAATACCAGGCTTTCAATGCATCCATCACGGCAGCAGAGATTATATGGCTATTTGAGCCTGGCACGTATTTCCAATAGTCCGACGATTATTAGTGATTCCCTGGTTGGAGCAGCCTGTGCAGGAGTGATCTGGCCGGATGGTACGGTGGCGATTGTGGCGTTGGCTATGCTGCTCTTCTACATAGCCGGTGTGTATTTGAACGATGTACTGGATTTTGCTGTCGATTGTCATGAGAATCCACAACGCCCACTGCCTGCCGGTCTGCTTTCTCGCACTGCGGCAACGACGATAACCGTAAGTTTGTTCTTCATCGGTAGTACGCTGCTTAGTAGTATTGGTTTGCTCCCGTTTTTGAGTGGGCTGGTTCTGATTGCTTTTATACTCTGCCACAATCTCTGGCACAGAGGCAACCCGTTAAGTCCGCTCTTCCTGGCTGGCTGTCGTGGCATGGTTTACGTCACGGCCTTCCTCGCCTGTTCGTCGCGAGATCTGATAAGTGTGCTGATTCCTGTTAGCCTGTTAATGCTCTATGTGATCGGTCTGACAAACCTGGCTAAGGCCAGACATCAACCAAGGGCGATCAACGTTGGTATCAAGTTAATCCTCTTTTTGACGGCGGCATATGCTATCTGGCGTGCACCTTTTGCTGCGCTTCCACTCGTCTTATTCTTCACCGTATGGGTGACGTACAGCGCCTTTTTTATACCACGTATGAAAAATAGAGATGTTTCTTCCTATCGTGCGAAGAAACATGCATCTGAGCGCATGGTTGAGCGTTTGATAGCTGGTATAGCCTTGCTTGATGCGTTAATGCTAGTAACTGTGGGGAGCGCTGCAGGAGTAGCCGTGGCGCTGGTCGCATTTGGGCTGACGCTCTTTTTGCAGCGTTATGTGCGGGGATCCCGATAGTACTTAACAGCTAATAAAATTTCAGAAAATAATCCACCAATGCGCTCCAAGGGCGCATTGGTGGATTATTTTCTGAAATTTTATTAGCTGTGATGGATACGGTAAACCAGTTCTTTCAGGGCCGGGAGAAAGGCTTCGTCTGACAACGACACTTATTATATAATAAGAAAAAAGCCTCCGAAGCTTTTCAGGTGGAGGATGTAGCAATACACATGCAATCGGGCGAGGGGGTGCCTCAGTGGTTGCTACAAATGACCATGCTAGAATAGGATGCGATATGAAAACGATTACTGTTACCACGAAGAGAAAAGATCAGGTGATAGATATTACGGATACGGTAGAGGGGGTTTTGCGAGATCAGAAAAGGGAGAGTGGTATCTGCGTTGTCTTTGCGGCTCATACTACGTGTGCTCTGACGACAGCCGATTTAGATCCGGGCACCGATCTTGATCTGCTAGAGGCGCTGCGGCGTCTGCTGCCGAAGATGTCTTACCGTCACCCACATGATCCTTCGCATACGCCCGACCATATCCTTTCGTCGATTATAGGTCCATCGCTGGCTGTGCCGTTCGCAGATGGCAGGCTGCTGCTGGGTACGTGGCAGCGTGTTATACTGGTTGAACTGGATGGTCCGAGACAACGTACTGTGCATATTTCCTGGATGTGAGCAATGCGCAGGAGGTGGCGTAATTGATAGAAATGTATGCATAGAAAGGATAAAAAATGACTGCAACTGGCAGGGATTGTAATGTTCTGATCGTAGCGCATTTCAAGGAACATCTGGTAGAGCGCCTTCAGAGTCTTTCACCAGGACTACATATAGTATTACATCCTGGGCGGGATGGTGAGACTGTTCCTGCTGAGGTATGGCGCGACGTAGAGGTTGCTTATACGTTTGCTAATCACTTGCCTGAACCTGAGCAGGCCCCTCACCTGCGCTGGGTGCAACTCTTTTCGGCGGGTGCCGAGAGGGTGCTGGATCATCCATTGTTTCATACAGAAGTACGTTTTACCACGACCAGCGGTATCCATGCCGTTGCTATTGCTGAGTATGTGCTTGCGACAACGCTAGCCTGGTTCCAGCGCCTTCCAGCACTGTTGCAATGGAAGCAGCAACATGAATGGCATGCCTGGTCGTCGGACATAGAGACACGTGAAGAGATACAGGGTAAGACTATCGGCATTGTGGGATATGGCAGTATTGGTCGCCAGGTTGCGCGTCTGGCGAAGAGCTTCGGGATGCGTGTGCTGGCGATGCAGCGTAGCAGCGATCATCGGGATACGGGCTTTACCCTGCCAGGGCAGGGTGACCCGGAGGGCGTCTTGCCGGAGCGCTACTATGCGCCTGAAGAACTGCACGCGCTGTTGCACGAAAGCGATGTTGTTGTGATAGCCTTACCGCTCACACGGCAAACACACTATCTGTTTAATGCAGAAGCTTTCAATGCGATGAAGCCTTCTGCATTTCTGATCAACATTGCGCGGGGTGATATCTGCGATGAGGATGCACTGATCGATGCCCTGAGAGAAAAGAGAATTGCCGGGGCGGCCCTTGATGTCTTTCACCGTGAGCCGTTGCCTGCTGATAGCCCCTTATGGGATTTGCCCAACGTCATCATGAGTCCTCACGTCACGGGCTGGCATGCGGAATATGTAGAGCACGCTGCAATGGTCTTTGAGGAAAATCTGCGGCGTTATCTTGCCGGTGAACCCCTCATCAACGAAGTCCATAAAGAGCTTGAATACTAAGAGGAGAAAACACAAAAGTCGTTCAAGTCCCGCAGAGCGGGATTTGAACGACTTTTGTGTTTTCTTTTAGTTGATGCTCTTACTCAATCGTCTGTCCACCTCTCCTGGAAATTTCGGTGAGCCTCACGGCACGCAAGATATAGAGGTAGGAGTAGGAGTGGGCGTGGGCGTAGGCGTTGGGGTAGGAGTGGGTGTGTGAGTAGCCGTAGCCGTGGCAGAAATGGCAGTAGCGGTGGCGTTGGCTGCAGCCGTGGCAGTAGCATTAGCCTCAGCCGTGGCAGTAGCATTGGCTGCGGCAGTGGCGGTAGCATTAGCTTGAGCAGTGGCAGTAGCATTGGCTGCAGCAGTGGCGGTGGCGTTAGGCGTGACAGTAGAGTTGATGGTAGGAGTAACAGTATCAGCGCCTTGAACGATAACAGTGGCGGTAGCAGTAGCAGTAGCAGTAGTGGTAGCAGTAGCGGTAGCGGTAGGAGTGACTGTGCATACCGGTGTAGCGGTGGCAGTGGCGGTATCCGTAGGAGTGACGGTATCGGTGACAGTGGCAGTAGCGGTATCAGTAGCCGTAGCAGTGTCGGTGGCGGTGGCGGTGGCAGTGTCAGTAGCAGTGGCGGTATCGGTGGCAGTAGCAGTGCCAGTATCGGTGGAACCAGTATTGGTAGAGCCGGTGTCAGTGGAGCCAGTAGAGCCACTATCGGTAGAACTGCTAGAAGAACTGGTGTCAGTAGAACTGCTGGAAGAACTGGTGTCGGCCGTCGTCGTGCAGTTAGAAGTCGAAGTGTTTGTAGAAGTCGAGGTAGCGGTAGAAGTCGGAGTGGGTGTGGGCGTAGGGGTAGCAGTGGCAGTAGAAGTCGAAGTAGTAGTAGTAGATGTTGCAGTAGTAGTGGTAGTAGGTGTGGTGGTAGTGGTGGTAGTGTTAGTGGTATTAGATGTACAAGGGTTGGTAGTTGTGTCAGATGCGGTAGAAGCGCTCGTTGAGGGCGGAGAATTGTTTATGCTGTTATTAGTGGGTGCATTGTTGGACGATGTTGTGTTAGCAGTATTAGCTACATTTGCGTCTGAATTATTCGTAGGGAGAGATTGAGGAGTATCTGTTGGATTTACGTATGCTGATGGATTCGGCGGATTTTCTGACCCTGTAATAGCTCCATTACGGCTGGCTATTACCTTTGCTGACGTTGGTGGTAGCGGAGCTATGGATGATGTGACACCCATCAGCGTAACGAGCAGAAGCAATCCTGTACCTAAGGCACGTTTCGTCAAAACCCGTGTCAAAACCCGCGTAAATAATAAGCGCACAAACATCGTACAATTCTCCGAATAAATCCGAATAAATATCAATAACGCCTCGGGAAGTCATGCGCTTAGATGCGTGAATGATAGATCCACCTTTTGCTCACGGTAACGGTGGGATAGCCTAGCGTGGTAGGGGAATCACCGTGCTTTACCAGAAAAATGGTTTGTAGATGGATCGTTTATGAATCTCTCGTTTTCGTTTTCGTGCCAAGAGACGCATCTGAAACGAACTGGACTTACCGGTTGTAAGCAAGGGTTGTACCGCCATTGCTGTTGTAGCACCCAAAAAACAGCTATGATTGGCTATGCCTTATCCCCCTAGTAAGAGTCTAACATATATTTTGACTTGCGTCTACCTCTATCGCCCTCGAAAATACGAAAGTCCCGGGAGAATGAATAGAACAGTTTTTTCCTGCTCAACCCGCACAAAGAGCGGGTTGAACAAGGAAAAAAGTTGTTTTGATGTGGGCAGAATCAGGCAAATCTGAGCAAATAATGGATTGAGCCACTGCTAGTTTCTCCAGGTGGAACCTCCAGTAGATGGGCCATTTCTCGGCGTTCTGGCCCCTGGTTGTGAAAATTGACTGCATCGGTTGAACATGTCTGATTCTCCAGGCAAAAGTATGGAGTTCCGCCGGGAGCATAGATGACGCTATGAGTAAAATCATCCGTTGCTGCTATGTGTACTTGAAGCCCGTGCATCCTATAGTCAATAACGAAATCCTCATGTTTATGTAACCCAGTGTATACATGATCGAGTTTTAGATTGCCCACGGGCTGGAGCTTGCGCAGATCGTACATAGCGTACATGATCTTATTGACATCGAAGAGCCTGCCAGTGGGTAAGAGTTCGTCGTCCGCTTCCATCACAATATCGGCTGGCAGGCTTACCAGCGTATCATCCAGGCCGCCGAGCAGTGAAAAATATGGGTGTAGTGCGAAGCCGAACGGCAAAGTCTGGTTACCATTATTATATACGTGATAGGTTACTGTGAGGCCATTTCTGGTCAGTCTGTATGTCAAAGACAGGCGACTATCGAAGGGGTAGGAGGAGTAATACGGGCTTGCGGGGTTGATATCGACATAGGTCATGACGCTCACCGCATCTTGTTCGACCACGGGCGGCTCATATTGCCATACGCGATCAAGGACGAGGCCATGAATGAGTACCGCGTTGCCCTGTGGTCTGTGAACTGCGGCGAGCGAATAGTCCTTTCCCTGGTACGAATACCGCTTATTCCTGATCCTGTTGGGCAGAGGCCAGAGCACAAAATTGCCAGTAAAATCTTTGCGCTTGAGTAATTCCTGCTCGCAGTAAATGATTTCGTGCTCGCCAACGCGGAAACGAAACATGTTGCTGCCCAGTTCCGGGGCAATGCTTACAGTAATGCTGTGGGCAGGTTTTTCGTGGTTCTCATAGAGCAGCGAAATAACGGTAGAATCGAGGGTGGTGTCTCGTCCTACCTCTGCGGCGAAGGGACCTGAATCTGCTGCTATGCGTATTGTTTCCGAGCTTTGCCAGTTTACATCTGTCATATACCTGTATATCCTCTCGATTCGCTGGAGTTATCCCGAATTTTCTTTCATTTGTTTGCCTCACTGAATTCCCGCCTGCGGCGGGCGCACACGGGAAGATATTTTCTTTCAAAAAACTGCCTTCGGCAGTTTTTTGAAAGAAAATATCTTCCCGCTCATTTTGGCAGTTTTTTTGAAAGAAGTTGTCTTCCTGTATGTACCCCGGCGCTTATCTGAAACGGGCTCAAAAGATTCGGGATGACTCATGTATGAGTTATCTTCTTATATCTTACCACCGGAAGCGGGAGGGGGTCATATTAAGGAGCATGGATCTGCTCATGTGAATATAAATTGACAGTTGCATCATATTGCAGATATTATTAATTCTACAAGCATTGCTGTGTTGTAGGGTGTCCCTGTACGCTTGTATTTTTTACACATCTCTGGTCTATAGGCCTTGTACATCCTCTCTGTATTGACATGAATTGCCAGTAGTCAAAAGGCCGGTTACGACAGCAATGATGGAGAAATTTGTGTCAATGGATATCTTGCACACCTCTCTTTTCTCATCGGGTAGCCAGAAGATTATAATGGGCGCTGGTTTTCATAATGTAGGCGGTAGTGGTGTTTTGCGTGCCTCAAATGAAGCGATGGTCAGGCAAGTAGAGCTGCATTATGGTGAAAGGTGTGGACATCTCCCGCTTGATGCACAAAATATTAGCGTCCTCGTACATTTCCTTACAGCAGATGTGCGTACGCAAATGCAGTATCTCAGTCAACTTTTTGGTAAAGAGATTATTGCTCGTACCTTTGACGAATTCAAGGCTGTGACAAAGTTTAGCGCGGAGGGTGCGCCGCAGAGTATGTCCAATGGGAATGTTGCTGAGACACAGGCACTGGTAGTGCCATATATTAATGTTCCTGAGACGCAGGAATATGTGCGCAATGAACTGGGAGCGCAAGTATGGGGCATACCAGGGCAGATGACCCATGTGCTGAAAAATAAAGCCCTTTTTTATCAGCTTGTCGATGAACTGGCTGTAGATAGTTTTCGTCCTCCTGACTATACCATCGTGAATGTGCAGGATGTGGCGAAAGAGGCTGAGGCATTTCTGCACAGAGTAGAGGATATCTATAAAGAAGCGGGTGTAGCTCAAGATTATCCACTGGGGGTGGTGTTGCGTGCGGCTGAATCGGATGGCAACTATGGTTGTTGCCTGTTGACTGAAAAAGCTGGTACGATTGTCCTCGTACAGAACGGAGACCCTGAATACATCCATTACTATAGTGACTGGCGCGAGGCATTGACGCAGGCGCAAGGGTATCTGATAGCCACTATGTATCCCCCTAAGGAGACGCGTATTGTCATCAGCCGCTTTCTGGACCTGGCCGATTC
>Ga0070741_10008198_pt1 | contig 21134 bp, 20 predicted proteins | sample Coa_R1_4_FD_66440 | JGI IMG/M metagenome (GOLD analysis project Ga0070741, IMG submission 66440) | Surface soil microbial communities from Centralia Pennsylvania, which are recovering from an underground coalmine fire - Coalmine... | ecosystem: Environmental > Terrestrial > Soil > Unclassified ...
CCCAGGAGCCATTTACGGTGGCGCGAGCGAGCTACATCGGCGGCTGCACATCGACCTCCTTCCTGGCCGCCGCCTTCCGCTTCCGCCTGCCCGCCACTGGATCCATCCCGCACGCGCTGGTGCAGTGCTTCCCGAGTGAGGAAGACGCCTTCGAGGCCGTGGCGGAAACCTTCAACCGCTACACGCTGCTGCTCGACACCTACGACGTGCGGCGTGCGATCCACACGGCCGTGCGGGTGGCGCGGCGCGTGCGCGACCGGCTAGGCCACCGCCTGGCGGCCGTGCGCCTCGACTCGGGCGACCTGGTGGCCGACGCGAAGTACGTGCGCGCCGCGCTGGACGAGGCGGGCCTGCACGAGGTGCGCATCCTGGGCAGCGGCGACCTGGACGAGTGGCGCATCGCCGACCTGCTGGCGGCAGGCGCGCCGTTCGACGCCTTCGGCGTGGGCACAGCGCTGGCCGTGGGCGCGGGCGGGGTGGAGCAGGGCGTGGAGGGCGGCGCGCTGGGCGGCGTCTACAAGGAGGTCGCCTACCGCGAGGCCGACGGCACGATGGCGTATCCGGTGAAGGTTGCGGGGCCGAAGACGACCTGGCCCGGCCGCAAGGAGGTCTACCGCGTCGGCACCTTCGAGTACGACCTGATCTGCCTGGCCGACGAGGTGCCGCCCCCACGCGCCGAGCGGCTGCTGCGGCCGGTGGTGCTGAATGGGCGCATCGTGCCGGGCAGCCTGCCGCCGATCAGCGAGGTCTGGGAGCACGCCCGCGAGCAGCTTGGGGCGCTGCCCGAGCGGTACAAGGCGCTGAACGACGCGCCGCCCTATCCAGTGCGCTTCTCCCCGAGCCTGCAGGCGCTCCGCAGCGAGGCGACCACCGCGGCGACCGACGAGGAGCGCCGCGCCGTCGTCGCCGAGGCGCCGACCGCCGTCCCCGGCGAGAGCGCACCCGCCGACGGCGGCTGAGCGCCCGGGGCCAGCGTAGCGCCGGCCCACGGCGCACTGCCGCCGCGGCCGGCGCAGCCCCTCCCAGCAGGTCGGTCTCCCGGCGAGACCCCGGCTGAGCTAATAACCGAGGCCGAGATGTGCAGCGGATTGAAGAAGACGAGGTTCCAGCTAGCGCAGGCCACAAGCGTGGCGAGCTGACCGGATAGCCGGCCCTAGCTGCGATCAGCCGATGACTTCAAGGACCCCAGCCGGGCCATCAAGAATGATTCGTAGCCGATTCAGCACGTCGCGGCCCACAATGACCTCGTCGCCGAGATCGTCAGCGACGACCTCGATGCTCGGGAGGCGCAGGCCAGCGATCTCAACATCCAGTACGTGGGTACTTACCGCAAGGCGATCACCTCACGGGCTGCGCAGGTACCTGAGCGCGGCTACCTCTGCGCCGAGCGACTCGATGTGCCGTACTGGCACAATCGTGGCGTCAGCGCCCGTGTCCAGTAGCGCCGTCAGAGGCGCGCCGGCGAACGCCGTCCCTGGGAGGGCCAGACGAATCTCCATCATCGGCGCGGGCGGAAGATACTCGCGGGAGTATCCGAACCTCATGGTGTGATTCGTCCCGTAGAGCGCGTCCGCCGCCAGATCTCATCGACGGGACTCTCGCGCACCTGCCTGAGCAGGACCGCCGTCCTGCCGAATCGCTCTCGCACACGACGATGAAGCACCGCGAGATCGCAGTCATGGTCGACCAGGTATCCATTGTGGATCGCGACCCACTGGCCCAGAAACTGATCCCGGATGCTGCTGTGCATCCGCTCGTAGGCCGCCGTTTCCCGCTCGATCTTTTCCCGCTGCAGGCGATATGCGTACTGGCTCACGGCCTCGTTCACGAGGTCGTTCAGCGTTCGTGAGTCCTGCCCAGTGTTGTTCTCAAGCATCTCGCGCAGCTCTGGGCGCAGGACGATACTATCTGCCATGGAGATTCCCGGTCACCAGCGGCTGGTAGACTAAGCACCGGCGCGTCCGCACTGGGAGTATACCAGCGCGGCGGCGCCGGATAGAATGGGTTGGCGAGTGCTGTCATGAGCGCGTGGAGCGTCGCTCGGGAGGGCTTGTGAGGACGTTCTGGCTGGAGATGCTGGGCGGCGAGGTCCGCTACTACGACGCGGGCGGGGTGCGGACGCGCTGCCTGGAGGCGGGCAGCGGGCCGGCGCTGGTGCTGCTGCACGGGACAGGTGGCCACGCCGAGAGCTGGATCCGCAACGTGATGCCGCTCGCCGCGCGCTTCCACGTCTACGCCCTCGACATGGTGGGCCACGGCTTCACTGACAAGCCGGACCTGGCGTACACGCCGCGCGATTACGCCCGCCACGTCGTCGCCTTCCTCGACGCCGCCGGCGTGGCCCGCGCGCACGTGAACGGCGAGTCGCTGGGCGGCTGGGTGGCGCTCTGGCTCGCGCTGGAGCATGCGGACCGGGTGGAGCGCCTGATCTTGAACACCGCGGCGGGGCTGAAGCTTTCCGAGGCGCAGCAGATCGTGCCGCCCCAGCGCGCGGAGATGGCGCGGCTCACGAAGGAGGCGGTCGAGAACCCGAACCCAGATACGGTCCGCCGCCGCCTGGAGTGGCTGGTGAAGGACCCGGCCGACATCACCGACGAGCTGGTGCAGACGCGCCTGCGGATCTACGCCGATCCCGTCACGCGGCGGGTCATGCCGCGCATTCTGGAGGGCGCGGCGCTCGGCGGCGGCGACAAGCCGAACCCCGACGTCATCACCCCGGACCACCTGCGGCGCGTGCCGCACCCCACGCTGGTGCTCTGGACGAGCGACAATCCCGGCACCACCTGGCAGGAGGCCGAGGGCGCCGCCGACCTGCTGCCGCGCGGCCAGTTCCGGCTGCTCGGCGACTGCGCCCACTGGCCGCAGTACGAGCAGGCCGACGAGTACAACCGCGTGGTGACGCAGTTCCTGGGCGGCAGCGCATAGCTGCCGCGCATCGCCGCGTCCACAGCGCGTTTCCCGTTAGCGCCGTTTGGGCCCCGCGCTCCTGCTCGATCTGTTCCTGGCGGGCAGCGTGGTGGCCACCGCCACGGGCCGGCTCGCGCGGCCAGCCACCACGCCGACGGGACGGGCCCTGCGCGCGCTGTTGGCCGCGGGAGCCCTTGCGCCGGCAGCTTACGTCCTGGCAATCCGACCCTGGCTGCAACACTGGGGCGCCACCGCTGCCGAACAGCACCAGCCGCTCCCGGCGACGATCTGGTGCCCGAGCCGGCGGCCGAGACCACGCGGGCCATTACCATCCACGCGCCAGTGAACGCGGTATGGCCGTGGCCCCGCGGCCGCCACGTAGACATTTTCCCTTTAAGAGTTCTCTGAGTAGAATGCCTTGGGGATCCCAATATCGCTCATGGAGGGGGAGGGGAATGGCCACCTTCCAAGTAGTCCCGCTGCAGGAGGCGCAGCGCCTGGTTATGGCCCAGCGGCGGCTCACGGAGGCCGAGTACCGGCAGTACGTGCGCGCGTTGGATGCGAATACGGCCGGCCGCATCGAGTTGAGCGACGGCGACCGGCCGATCAGCGTCCGGGCGCGCCTGAAAGCCGCGGCGAAGGCGGAGGGCAAGACGCTCGACATCCAGCGGCAGGGCAACGCGCTGGTCTTCTGGCTGACCGAGAGCGGCGACAACCGATAGAGAGGGCCGCGCAAGTGTAACGCGCGGGCAATTCTTACGTTTGACTATATAGAAGGGCAGGGGGAGAGAGTGAGGTGCCGACTCACTCTCTCCCCACCTGGGAGGGGGACCTGGGCCGCCTGCGCGGTCCAGATGCCCTCACTATACCATCCCCGCCGCCTCCGGAGCAGGGTTAAGCGCTCGTTCCCGGTCAGTCCGTATTTTTGTGGCCGACGGCTCCGCGGGGACACCTGGCGCCGCGCCTCGTTGGCCCACGGTCGTCCCGTCAGGCGTGGCCGCTCCGATGCCGTCGCATCAGCCGAGGGCGCGTACCGCCGCCAGCACCCTGGCCACGGTGGCGCCGAGCGAGCGCGCGGTGTCGACCCGACAATGGCGGGCGGCGGGCAGCTCATTCCACGGCTCCCACTCGGCCGCGAGCTGCTGGTAGACCGCCCAGTCGGCGTCCGACACTGTGGCTGCCTCGCGCGCGCGGGCCGCCAGGCGGCTCCGTGCGACGTCCGGCGCGCAGGTGCACTCCACCGCCAGCCAGGGCACGCCCAGCGCCTCGGCGACCGCCACGGCCGCCGCGCGGTGGTCCGCACGGCGAAACGAGGCGTCGAGCGCCACGGATACGCCCCGCTCCAACCAGTGGCGCGCCGCCTCGCCCAGCGCGGCGTAGGTCGCCGCGGTGGCCGCCGGCGCATACAGGCCGGCGCCGAATCCCGCCGGGCGCCGCGTCGTGGGCGCCAGCCCCGCCCGCTCCTTCCGCACCACGTCCGAGTTCACCACGACGAGCGCCAGCCGTCCGGCCAGCGCGCGGGCGAGGGTAGACTTGCCGCTGCCCGGCAGGCCGCCGAGCAGCAGCAGGAGCGGGCGCGGCGCCCCGGCCGCGTAGGCGTGGCGTGCGAGGTCGAAGTAGCCGCGGGCAAGGGCCCGCTGCGCGGCGCGCCCGCCGGCGCCGAAGGTGCCCTCGTCGGCGGCGATACTGGCCACCAGCCCGCGTACCGTGGCGCGGTAGCTCTGGTAGAACGGCAGGAGCGTGGGCAGATCAGCGTCGCCGCTGGCGGCCACGTAGGCGTCGACGAAGGCCACGCGCAGATCGGCGCGACCGTAGTGGTCGAGGTCCATGGCCAGGAACGCGACCTCGGCAGCCACGTCGGTGCAGCGCAGGCGGCGGCTGAAGTCGATGCAGTCAAAGAGGACGATCTCCGGGGATCCGGCTTGTTCGTGCGTCCCCGGCAGGATGCAGATGCTGGCGGCGTGGAGGTCGCCGTGGCCGTCGCGGATGCGGCGCTCGGCGACGCGCCGCGCGAACAGCGCACGGTGCTCGCGGAGAAACCCCGTCGTCCACTCGCGGAGGTGTTCGTACCCGGCCGCGTCCAGCGTGCGGCCGACGTAGGGGGCGCAGCGCGCTAGGTTGCTCAGGACCGTGTGGCGCACCGCGCCTGGGCGGCCGTAGCGGGCGACGCGCGGCCCGGACGCGGCGTCGGCGTGGAAGGCGGCCACGCGCCGCGCGATCTGCGCCAGCAGGGCGGGCGTCGCGACGCCGGTGGTCAGCAGGTGCGTCAGCATGCCCTCTTCGGGGAGGCGGCGCATCAGCACGGCGCGCTCGAGCACCCGCCCCCGGCCCCCCACGCGCACGGCGCCGGCCCGCGCGACGATGGCGACGACGCCCAGGTACACGTCGGGGGCAAAGCGGCGATTGAGCGCGACCTCGCGCCGGCAGTAGTAGGCGCGGCGCGCGGGCGTCGAGTAGTCCAGGAAGCCGAGCGCCACCGGTTTCTTCACCTTGTAGACGCGCTCGCCAGCGAGCAGGACGTAGGAGATGTGAGTCTGGCGCAGCTCGACGGCGGCGGGGCGCGGCGGGGGATAGGCCGCTGGGTCGAGCAGGGCGCGGATGACCGGCGGCAGCGCGTCGGCCGCCCTGTGCGGCGTCCGCCTGCCGGCCCCACGCGCGGCAGCCCGGCCGGTGTCGCGGTTCATACTGCCAGTGTATTCGGTCGGGGAGCGGATAGCAGGCGCCGTGGCGCCGTGGGTCCCGGCTGGGTGGCGAAACGATCCCCGGCCGGAAGCGCCGCACAGGGGCCGGCTAAGTAGATGGCCGTGGTTGGTCTCAACATCGCCGCCGTAAACGGCGGGCCAGTAGACCCAACTGTGGCCCGCCGTTCACGGCGGCGGCCGGAACTGTATTGTGACTACGGCTAGCAGCTTAGTTGCTGAGGGAAACGGACGACGCCGAGGCCGATGGGGCCGCGTCACCGGTGCCGCCGGCCTCGACGTTCAGCGCGTCCAGCCGGCGCTCGGTGTTGGCGACGATGGTCTGCAGGCGCGCGAGATGCTCCGCCAGGTGCGCGAGCAGCGCCGGCTCGTGCGCCACTTTGCGCGCCCGCTGGAGCAGATGTCGGGCGAGCAGCAGGTGCTCGAGCGCCAGCAGCAAGAGCGCCCGGCGACGCGCGGGCGAGAGGGGGCTGGCGGGGTCGCGCGCCTCGCGCAGCCACGCGAGCGCGCGGGTCTGATGGGCGGCGGCCTGCTCGACGCAGCGAGCCAAATGGCGGTCCGTCGCCGTGCTAGCGAGGGGTCGAATCATAAGCCCTGATCGCCTCGGCAATAGAGTCCGTCAGGCGTGGGGAAGCAGGACGAATGCTCCGCGGATGCGGCCGCGCATTCTCTATGGAGACGCCCCTTCACCCCGGGAAGTGTACACGGCGATATGGAGCCGGGAGAATGCAGCGGGCTTAGACTTCCCTTAGAAGTCGGCAGCCGGTGCGTTCTGTGGCGCGCTGGCGCGGAAGCTATAGCCGACGCCGCGCCGCGAGAGGATGTAGCGGGGGTTGGAGGGGTCGGGCTCGATCTTCTGGCGCAGGTAGGTGACGTAGAGGTGGACGTAGTGGGTTTCCTCGGAGTACTCGGGGCCCCAGACTCGCGCGAGGATCGTCTCGAACGGCAGCGTGCGCCCGGCATTCTGGACGAGGTGGTAGAGCAGACGGTGCTCGGTGGGCCGCAGCCGCAGGCGACGCCCGTCGACGATTGCCTCGCGCTCCGCGAAGTCGATCTGCAGGCGCTCGTCAACGGTGACCAGCCCCGACGGCGGCGCCTCGCTACCGAGGGCGCGCCGAAGCACGGCCTTGATGCGCGCCGCCAGCTCGGCGGGGCTGAACGGCTTGGTCACGTAGTCGTCGGCGCCGAGCGTCAGGCCGCGAATGCGGTCCGACTCGTCCGAGCGGACCGTGACCATAATCACCGGCACGCCGGAGAGCGCGCGGAGGCGCTGGAGCACGTCGAACCCTTCCAGGTCGGGGAGGGCCACGTCAAGCAGCACCAGATCGGGCAGCTCGGTGCGCACCGCCTGCAGCGCCTCTTCGCCCGTCGAGGCTTCCACCACCTGGAGGCCGTGCTGCTGCAAGCTGACGCGCAGAAAGTCGACCATCCGCGGCTCGTCGTCCACGGCGAGCACGCGCGGCGGCCGCTCCCCGGTGGCAATGCCGGACGAGGAGAAGGGGTGCTGTCGCGGCTGCACAGGGCCCTCGCTTTCACGCCGTCTGCCGTCGCGCCCGGAGGAGCGAGCGGCAGCCGGGCGGCCAGCGTTCGGCGCGCCGACCGGCTGGGACAGCGGGCGCGCCGGGCGGCCTTTATGGACGGCAAGAAGCGTGCCAGCCAGAAGGGGCGGACGCACCATATGGTACCACGCGTGGTGGTCGGCTGGCGGCTCCCCGGCAGGCCGTTAGCGGCGCGAGAGCGAGATGCCGCGCGCCGTGTCAGGCCCGAGCGGGGCGCCTTCCTCCGAGAGGTTGTTCTGCGCCAGCAGCCAGGCCACGACGCTCCAGTACTGGTCGGACGTGAGCGAGCCGGGCGCGTCCTGGGGCATGGAATCAGCGGTGAACTCGTACAGCTCCTGCGCGTTGCGGAAGCCGGTTAGCGCACGCGGCCCCACGACTAGCGGGGCATCGGGCGCGCTGCGGCCGCCGCCCTCGCCGCGCGCCCCGTGGCAGTTGGCGCACGACGCCGCGTAGACCTCGCCCCCGGCGGTCACCTGCTCGGGCGTATAGGCCCGCACGGGCGGCCCGGCCTGCGCCACCCAGAATCCCACCGCCAGCAGGCCCGCGGCGCCCGCGCGCCACAGGCCCCAACCCCACGGCTCACGCATCACCCTGTCCCCCTCCGTTGTGTTGCTCCCGCCGCGCGCTGCCGGGCTGGCAGCCAGCGACCGGGCACCCGCCAGCGCTATCGCGCCGACGCGGCGTCGTGCCATTATGCACGATTGGCAGGCCGGCGCAAGCCGCGATGGCGCCGGCACGGCGGATTCGCCAGGGTTGTTCTCGCGCCCCGTCGCGGCGGGCGCTGGCGATCGCCACGCGAAGGCCCGAGTATTGCAGTGGTCTACGGCGAGACGCGCCGCCGATCGGCCCATTGTCTCTGGTATGCGAGACGTAAAGACAGTACGGTGAGTATGATGAGAGGTGGGAGGGTACGATGAGCGGACAGGATCTCAACTGGCTGATCGGCGGGCCACAGGGCAGCGGCATCAACCTCTCGGCCGAGACCTTCGCCAAGGCTTGCACGCGCGCGGGGTATCGAGTGTTCGCCAGTATTGAGTACCACTCGAACATCATGGGCGAGCACAGCTACGAGCGCGTGCGCATTTCGACCGAGGACCGGGGCTCAGCGCTCGACGCCGTGCACGTGCTCGTAGCGCTCGACGCGGAGACGCTCGTCGGCCCCCACCACGGCGAGTTCCCGGAGCACCGCGGCCACCTGCACGAGCTGGTGCCGGGCGGCGGCGCCATCTACGACGCCGCGATCAAGCTAGACGCCGCGCACCTGGAGCGCGACGACATTCGCCTCTACGCCGTGCCATTCGACGAGCTGCTGCGCCAGACGCTGCGCGAGTTCGGCCGCGAGGACCAGGCGGCGCGCCTGCGCGTGATGACGAACACGATCGCGGTCGGCGCCTCGCTGGCGCTCATGGGCTTCCCTACGGAGCACTTCGTCAAGGTCATCCAGGAGGGCTTCAGCGGGCGACGCGCGGCGCTCGGCGAGATGAACGGGCGCGCGGCGACGCTCGGCGCGGAATACATCCGCCAGCACTTCCCCGAGCCGTTCCCGTTTGCGCTGCCCAGGGCAGAGCCGCCCGCGCGCTCGCCGATGTTGATCCGCGGCATGCACGCCGCGGCCATCGCCAAGCTGCAAGCGGGGCTAACCTTCCAGTCCTACTATCCCATCAGCCCCGCCACCGACGAGAACGTGTACCTCGAGGCGCAGCAGCGGAACTACGACCTGCTAGTCGTGCAGACCGAGGACGAGATCTCGGCCATCAACATGGCCGTGGGCGCCGCCCACGTTGGCGCACGCGCATCCACCTCCACCTCCGGCCCCGGGCTGGCGCTGATGGTGGAAGGGCTTGGCTTCGCGGCGATGACCGAGGCGCCGGGCCCGGTGCTGATCCTCTGGCAGCGTGGTGGCCCGAGCACGGGGCTGCCGACGCGGCAGGAGCAGGCCGACCTGCGCTTCGCCCTGCAGCCGGGCCAGGGCGAGTTCCCCACGATCGTCGTCGCGCCGGGCGACGTGCCCCAGACGGCCGAGGACTGCTTCGAAGCGTTCAACTGGGCGGACCGGTACCAGATGCCGGTGATCGTCCTGGTGGACAAGCTGCTGTCCTCCGCGTTCTGGACGCTGGACGCGCTAAGCTTCGAGGGCTGGCGGATCGACCGCGGGCCGCTGGCGGCGCTGCCGCCGCTCCAGGGCCGCGGCGGCAACGGCCAGCACGCGGACGGCAATGGGGCGGGCAAGGCCGCCGACTACCTCCGTTACGCCCTCGTCGCGGGCGGCGTCTCGCCGCGGGCGCTGCCCGGCCAGGAGGGCGGTATCTTCTGGTCCACCACCGACGAGCACGACCCGCGCGGCCACATCACCGAGAACGCGCAGAACCGCATCGACATGATGCGCAAGCGCATGGGGAAGCTGGACAAGGCGGCGGCCGAGATTCCCACCGACCGCAAAGTGCGCCTGTACGGCCCGCCGGATGCCGAGTACACGCTGGTCGGCTGGGGCACGACGAAGGGCGCGATCCTGGACGCGCTGGCCGAGCTGGCAGCTAGCGGCGGCCCGCGCTGCAACTTCCTGCAGGTACGGCTCATGCGGCCGTTTCCGGCGGCGGAAGTGGCGGCGGCCTTGCAGGGCAAGCAGGCCATCCTGGTGGAGAACAATTACACCGCGCAGCTTGGCGCACTGATCCGCGAACAGACGGGCATCGACCTGCCCGTGAAGGTGCTGAAGTACGACGGCCGACCGTTCTCGCAGGAGGAGATGGTCGAAGGGCTGCGCCAGGCGTTCGGCCAGCGCGAGGGCCGCGTGGCGGTGACACACCTGTCGGCGTGAAACCATGGAGCGGGGCTACCGGGTGGCCCGCGCATTCCCGGCGGCGTTCGGCTCCAGGGTGAGACCCACGAAGCCAGATGGCGCTCGGGCCAGAGGAGAGGACGATGGCAATCGAGACGCGGCTGACGGCGCGCGACTACAAGACCGACGTACACAACAACTGGTGCCCGGGCTGCGGCGACTTCGGGATTCTGTCGGCGATCCAGAGCGCGCTGGCGCAGCTCCGGATCCCGCCCCACCGCGTCGCCGTGTTCTCGGGCATCGGCTGCTCGGGCAAGGCGCCGCACTACATCAACGCCTATGGCTTCCACACGCTGCACGGCCGGGCGCTGCCCACGGCGACGGGCGCCAAGCTGGCGAACCTCGACCTGACGGTGCTAGCCGTTGGCGGCGACGGGGACGGCTACGGCATCGGCGCGGGCTACTTCGTGAACTCCGGCCGGCGCAACCTGGACATCACCTACATCGTCTTCGACAACGGCGTGTACGGCCTCACGAAGGGCCAGGGCTCGCCCACGCTGGCGCGCGGCCTGCAGACGAAGTCCATGCCCGAGCCGGCGCTGCAGGACGGCATCAACCCGATCGCGCTGGCCGTCGGCGCGGGTTACACCTTTATCGCGCGTGGCTTCGCGCTCGACGTCAAGCACCTGACCGGTCTCATCGCCGCGGGCATTCAGCACAAGGGCAGCGCCTTCATTGACGTGCTGCAGACCTGCCCGACGTACAACGACCTGTACACGAAAGAGTGGTACCAGGGCGCCCGCGACAGCCAGCCGCGCCTGTACAAGCTGGAGGAGCACGGCTACGACCCCGTCGTGCGCGACGCGAGCAACCAGGAGGAGATCATCGCCAAGAAGCTGCAGGCGATCGGCAAGTCGTACGAGTGGGGCGAGCGCATCCCGCTCGGCATCTACTATCAGGCGCACCTGCCGACCTACGAGCAGGAGGCGATCGAGCGGCGGCCCAGCCTGGGCCAGACGCCGCTGGCGGCCATGAAGCTGGATGGGCGCGACACGAGGCCCCTGTTCGACGCCCTGCGCTAACCGCTCGCGCGCGATTTTCACGGGAAGAGCCGTCGCCGCCCGCCGGTGGGATGCCACTTTGCGCAGGCGCGGGCCTCGTGCCCGCGCGCGGCCTGGCGGCCGCGCGGTTGCGATAGCTAACAGGCCGGGGAGGAAGATCAATGGCCGCGCAGATCGAGCCCGGCGCGATGGTCGAGTGTACCGATTACCCTCTGGGCGCGGTGGAGCGCGTGGCCGACGACGGCGCGCTCGTCGTGCGGCCGGCGCGCGCCGACTACCTGCTGCAGATTCCCCGCAAGCTGGTCGCCAGCGCCGACGCCGGCCGCGTCCGTCTGAACGCCACGCTCGAGGACGTGGAGCAGTATCGCCTCAAGACCGAGCCCGCCACCGCGGCCCCGCGCGACTTTGAGGTGCTCGGGCTACCGCCCGGCGAGCTGCCCACCTCGCCGCAGACGGGGTAGCGAGGTCACACCCCCGCGGCTGACCGCGTGCCGAGGCCGAAGAGGGCCTGGGCGTTGTGGTACAGGATCTTCTCCTTGGACTCGCGTGACAGGCGCGGGTGCTCGCGCAGCCGCACGAGGTTCTTCGGGAACTCGTTGTCCCAGTGCGGGATGTCCGAGGCGTAGAGGAAGTGCTCGTCGCCGAGCAGGGCCACCGTCTCGGGCAGCAGCGTCTCCTCGGCCTCCAGGCTCACGTAAACCGGCGACTGCTTGAACAGCGCGCTCGGCTTCATCGGCAGGTGCGGCGCCTCGAACTCGCCGCGCAGCTCCCAATGCTCGTCCAGGCGGTCCAGGTAGTAGGGCAGCCAGGTGGCGCCGATCTCCAGGAAGGCGATCTTCACGTGCGGGAAGCGCAGCGGGATCGCGTTCCACAGGACGCTCGTAAAGTGCAGCATCAGCCCCGCGGGGAACGTGTAGCAGTGCATCTCGCCGAAGGTGCGAAAGCGGTCGCCGCCCACCTCGGCCGACGACTGGCGGTTGCCGTGGATGCACAGGGGCACGCCGAGCCGCTCCGCCTCGGCCCAGACGGGATCGTAGATCTTGTCGCCCAGGCCGAAGGGCAGGCCCATCGACAGGATCTCGAAGCTGACGAGGCCTAGCTCCTCGACCCCGTAGCGCAGCTCCTCGGCCGCCGCGACAGGATCCTGCATCGGCAGCACGCCGACGGCCTTCACGCGCGGCGAGATCGCGCTGTAGTCCTTCGCGAACATCGTGTTCGCGGCGCGACAGAGCGCCCTGGCGAACTCGACCTCGCGCAGCTTGGCGATGTTGCCCGAACCGGTAGGAAACAGCACGGCGGCTTCCATACCGTGCTCGTCCATCGTCTTCAGCCAGAAGGCGACCTCTTCCTCGGGCGACATCTTGGCCACCGATTCCTCGCCGCCCAGCGTGCCGAACAGCAGGTTGTCCCACGGCTGGTCCGACGGCCAGAAGCTCGTGCCGCGGCGGCTCCAGGGCTCGGGCAGATACTTGCGGATGTCGCTCTGGCGCTCGACAACGTGGCCGTCGGCGTCGATAACGGGCAGCTCGTGGGCCATCGGGTCCCTCCTTTCGGGCGGTGAGGCCGCCGGCACAGCCGGCCGGCGTGGTCCAGTCACGCGCGGACGGCGCATTATACTCGCGCCCGCTCCCGCTTGCAGCGTTGCCCTCACCCCGGCCCTCTCCCAGGGGGAGAGGGGGTAAGACGCCCTCACCCTGGCCATCTCCCAGGGGGAGAGGGAACGGCACGCGGCGGCTGGGCATGGCCCGCAGCCAATCCGCTACAACGTGCTGCAGACCGAGCATGAGTACGGGAGGGATTGCGATGGGGTTGACGCTCGACCAGGCCGCGCGGATCGTGGACGCCGCGCTCGCGAAGGGGCGCGCGATGAACCTGCAGCCGCTGTGCGTCGTCGTGCTCGACGCGGGCGGCCACTTGAAGGCGATGAAGCGCGAGGACGGCGCGGGCATCCTGCGCGCCGACGTGGCGATCGGCAAGGCGTGGGGCGCGCTGGGGATGAACGCCACGAGCAGCCGCGCGCTCGGCGACCGGCTCAAGGACCGCCCATCGTTCCTGGCGGCCATCGGCATGCTGGCCGAGGGCAAGGTGATCGGGGTGGCGGGTGGCCTGACGATCTACCAGGGCGACGAGGTGGTTGGCGCGGTGGGCATCTCGGGCGCGTCGTCGGACGAGGACGAGGAGTGCGCCCTCGCCGGCGTCCAGGCGGCGGGCCTCACCGCGCGTCCGTGACGTTATCCTCGCCCCGGGGCGGCGCGCGGCTGTTATAACCTATCGTGGCCTGCACGCCCCCGTGGCGAACAGCGTGATGATGCCTGGTGGGCCGCCGCCGGGCGACCCACCAGGCATTTCGAGCGATAGGCATTGAGAGTGAAGGTAGCGGATCCCATCGAGCGTCGCCGGGTCATGCGCTTCCTGGCCACGGCCGTGGGCGCGGCCCTCATCGTGTTCGTGGCCGACGCGCTGGCCAAGCAGGCGGTGACGGCGGCGCTGGCAGACGGCGACGCGCGCGAGATCATCCCTGGCTGGCTGGTGTTGACCTACGTTCGCAACACGGGCACGGCCTACGGGCTGCTGGCGGGGCAGGGCTGGCTGGTGCTGCCGCTGTCCATCGCGGCGGCGATCATCGTGCCGCTTGTGCTGTGGCGGGGGGGCTTCTGGCGTGGCCACCCGGTCCTCGGCGGCCTGAGCGCCGGGCTCATCGTCGGCGGCGCGCTCGGCAATCTGGTCGAGCGCATCTCGACCGGCGCCGTAACGGACTTTCTGAACGTGCCGGCGATCGTACTGTTCCAGGTGTTCAACCTGGCCGACGCCTCAATCTGCGTCGGCGCGGCGCTCCTGCTGCTCCTCGGCAGCACCGAGCGGACCACCGACCCCGCGCCATCCGAGCCCGCCGCGCCCGAAGCCCGGTAGTTGCGCCTCGCGTAGCGGTGGCGTATCCTCCGAGCGCGGCCGGCACCCCCGACGTTGTGGCTCGCGCGCCGCGATGCGCACCGGGCCTGGGTCGGACATGGACGTATGGAGTGGCGCGAACCCGGGATAAGGAGTGAGGCGCAATGGAAGAGCGCGTGACCTTTGAGTCCGACGGGCTGAAGCTGGCGGGCGTGGTCCACACGCCGGCCGATCTGCGGCCCGGCGAGCGCCGCCCGGCGTTTCTCGTGCTGCACGGGTTCGGCGGCAACAAGGACGGCGACGGCTCAGTCTGGCCGGCGAAGCAGCTCGCGGCGTGGGGCTACGTGGCGATGCGCTTCGACTACCGTGGCTGCGGCGAGAGCGAGGGCAGGCGCGGCTGGATCATCTGCCTGGAGCAGGTCGAGGACACCAAGAACGCGGTGACCTACATGCAAAGCCGGCCCGACGTGGACCCGGACCGCGTGGCGCTGATCGGCAGCAGCTTCGGCGCGGCGGTCGCCGTGTACACCGGGGGCGTGGACCCACGCGTGGCGGCGGTCATCTCCCAGGGCGGCTGGGGCGACGGCGCCCGGAAATTCCGCGGCCAGCATCCCACGCCCGAGGCCTGGGCGCGCTTCACGAACATGCTGGAGGAGGGCAAGCGCCACCGCGAGCGGACCGGGGAGTCGCTGATGGTGCCGCGCTACGACATCGTGCCGATCCCGGAGCACCTGCGCCACAACCTGAACAGCCAGTCGATCATGGAGTTCCCGGCAGAGACGGCGCAGAGCATGTACGACTTCCGTGCCGACGACGTGGTGGCGAACATCGCCCCGCGGCCGCTCATGCTGCTGCACAGCGCGAAGGACTCGGTGACACCCACCGAGCAGTCGATCGAGCTGTTCAAGCGCGCGCAGCCGCCCACCGAGCTGCACCTGATGACCGACGTGGACCATTTCATGTTTGGCCAGGAGAACCCACGGGTCATCCACATCATCGCCGACTGGCTGGAGCGCTACCTGCCCGTGCGCGAGGCGGCAAAAGCGTAGGGGAAGCTCATCCGCGCTGGCGGCGGGCGGCCCGCTCTAGCGCATGACGAGAGCGATGGAGGAGGATAGCATGCGGGGGAGCGCGGTAGTCGGCTGGATGCTCAGCGTCCTGCTGCTGTGGCCGCTCGCGGTCGGCTGCGGAGGCGCGGCCCCGTCGAGCCCGGCCCCTACCACTGGTCCCGCCGCCAGCGTCGTCGGCGCCCCCGTGGCCCCTACGGTCGCGCCGACGCCCGGAGCAATGCGCTTTCGCGTCGCCTCGATCCAGCCGCCCGTGGTCGGCGCGCACCTCGTGCCGTACTGGGTAGGCATCGACTCGGGCGTGTTCCGCCAGCAGGGCCTAGCGGTTGAGCTGGTGACGCTGCAAAGCGACCAGGTGGCGCTCACCGCGGCCGCCAATGGCGAGGTGGACGTGGTGCTGGGCACGCCCAGCCCCACCCTTCTGGCTGTGATAGCGAGCGGCGTCGACGCGATGATCATCGGCGCCACGCACAACGCCTTCGACCAGCACCTCATCGCCGCCGGGGACATTCAGTCAGCAGACGACCTGAAGGGCAAGTCCGCGCTCATCAGCGCGGAGGGAACTCTGAACGACTTCCAGACGCGGGAGGCGCTGCGGCGCGTCGGGGTGGATCCCGACAGCGAGCTAGCGGGCTGGTGGACCGGGGCGAATCAGGCCGAACGGGTGAAGAACCTGCGGCTCGGCAACGGTCAGACGATGGTCATACCGCCGCCGCTGAGCACCACACTGGTACACGAGGGGTTCACGGATTTCGGAGACTTGAGCGAGGGGCTGCCGTGGCCCGGCGTCGCCATCATCGTCAGCCGACGCACGTATCTGGCGCGATTCGATTACGTCCAGCGCTTCCTGAAAGGCCTGCTCGCCAGCATCCAACGGACCAAGGCGGATCCCGACGCCGCCAAGCAGGCAATCGCTCAATACACAAAGATCGACGACCCGGATGCCCTGGACGAGGCCTACGACATCTACGGCGATCGCCTGTTGGAGCGAGTGCCCTACATCTCGCTGGAGGGACTCCAGCGCGCCATCGACTTCGCCAACGAGACGCGTCCGCAAGCCCGCGGGCTCCGCCTCAGCAACCTCGTCGACCAGACCGTGCTCCAACGCCTGGAGAGCAGCGGCTACGTCGATCAGCTTTACCGCTGACGCACCCCGCGCTGCCAGCGGGCCGCCGCGCGGCACCGGGCCGGCGCTCAGGCCGCGCTCGGCAGCGACTCCTCCACGAATGGACCAGACGACGGCCCGGCGATGCCGTGCTCCAGGCGCCCCTGCTCGGCCAGCCAGCGCAGGAATCGCAGACAGGCCATGTTCACAGGCCGGTCGCTGTCACGGAACATCTTTAGCTCGCCGTCGAAGCTTTTTGCGTTCTGCATGATCGCCCTCCTCCAGGTCGCCTACTGTCTTCTATACGACTGGTGTGCCACCAGTGGATCGGCTGCTGCTTCCTATACAAGTAGTGTGCCAGCGCTTGCGGCCCGTTGCAGTAAGGGATCTTACACTCAGACCGTGAAGTGGCTCACAGGTTGAACGGCCCCCGCCGGCCCCGGATCCGCGCCCGGGCGAAGCTACTGGCCGGAGATGCAATGCAGCTCCGGCCGCCGCCGTGAACGGCGGGCCTGCAGACGCGACTATGGCCCACCATTCACGGCGGCGCTGTTGAGGCCGACCGCGGCCATCTGCTTAGCGGCCCGGGCAGCGGACCACGACGTTCTTGCCGATAGTCTCCGCCTCCGCCCAGGTGAACACCTGCTGCAGGCGGTGCAGGCGGCGCGCGGTCCGGCGGTCGCGGAACAGGTTGAAGACCGCCAGGCCGCCGGGTGTAAGAAGGCGTTTGATCGCGCGCAGCACGGGGCGCGCCAGCACCCCGCGCTCCAGCTCGGCGCCACGGTAGAGGTCGACGCAGACGTAGTCGAACCGCTCGGCGCAGGCGGCCACATAGGCCAGCGCGTCGCCCTCGACGACGATCAGGGAGGGCAGATCGAGGCCGAACTCCGCGCGCGCGAGCGCCAGGACCTCCGGGTCCGCCTCCACGCCCACCATCGGGACCGGCCCGAAGCGCCGCACCAGCAGGTGGGCGATGGTGCCGCCGCCCAGCCCCAGCAACAGGGCGCGCCGCGGGCGCACGTCCGGCAGCATGCTCGGCCAGTAGCCCGGCCCCAGGTGCGGCCCCTCGACCGCCACCGACTGGACCACGCCATCCACGAGCAGCGCCCGCTGGCCCTCGTCCTCGACCACGCGGACGCGGGGCGCTGCCGGCGGCTGGCCCTGGCGGCCGCCCATGCCGCGTGCCGCCATGAGACCTCCTGTGCCTACGATGTGTAGCGGACGTGGGAAATGCGCTGCCTCGGAGGCTAGCAGAAACCGCCCCGGCGAGATTGTCCGCAAAAGTCCCGCCCAGCGAGCCACAATAGAGAGGAGTAGAACGCGCGGCGCGGGATGCGCGTAAGGAGGTCGCGATGCGACCGATATGGCGCTGGGGACTGGCGCTGGGGCTCGCCTGGCTGGTGGCGGCAGCACTTTGGCTGCCGGCGGCCGCCCAGAGCGGCAGCGTCGTCGCCCAGCGATACGACGTGGACCTGACGGTCGAGGACGGCGGCGCGCTGGCTGTCGTCGAGCAATTGACGCTCGCCTTCAGCGGCAGCACGTTCCGCCATGGCTACCGGGACATTCCGCTGGGGCGCGTCGAGGCCATCCGCGACGTGCAGGTGCGCGACCCTGACCGCGCCTACCAGCCGGGCGTCAACCAGCCCTACACGTATCAGACGAGCCGCAACGGGGACGCGCTGCGTATTGACTGGTGGTTCCCGCCGACGACGAACGCGACCCGGGCCTTCGAGATCAGCTACCGGGCGGAGGGCGCCCTGCGCGTCTATCCGGATGGCGATCAGGTGTACTGGCAGGCGATCGGCGCGGACCTCACCTATCCCGTGGAGCAGGCACGGGTGCTGGTGCACCTGCCGGCGGATGTAAGCGCCGAGCAACTGAAGATGGCTGCTTACCCCGAACGGCAGCGGGTGACCAGTCGCCAGCTCGACCCCCGCACGGTCGCCTTCGAGACGAGCGACCTGCGCCCCCAGACCGGCCTGGTAGTGCGCGTGCAATTCCCGCACGGGCTGGTGGCCGCGCAGCCGCCCTCCTGGCAGGCCAAGGCCGACCGCGAGGACTTCCTCGCGCAGACCGTCCGGCCGGCGCTGAACTTCGTCTTTCTCGTGATCGGCCTGCTCATCCCGGCGGCGGGGCTCGCGAGCCTGGTGCTGCTGTGGCGCACTCGCGGGCGCGATCCCGAGCTGGCGCCCGGCCCGCCTTCGATCAGCACGCCGCCGAGCGACCTGCCGGCGCCCCTAGCCGGCACCCTGCTGGACGAGAAGGCGGACGCGCAGGACGTCGTGGCGACGCTGGTGGACCTGGGCAACCGCGGCGTGCTGCGCATGACAGAGGTGGAGGAGCCGACCTGGATGGGCTCGACGCGCGACTACGAGCTGGAGCGGCTGGACGGGGACGCCTCGGCGCTGCGACCGCATGAGCGACTGCTGCTGCTGACGCTGTTCGGGGAGGGCAACCGCGTGCGGCTTTCCCAGGTCCGCGCCACATTCGCGGCGGCCATCCCGGGCATCGAGTCCGCGCTGCACCAGGAAGTGGCCGCCGAAGGGCTGTTCGTCGAGAACCCCGACACCGTCCGCGCGCGCTATCGTCAGGTAGGCGTGCTGCTGGCCATTGCTGGCGCGGTGGGCGCCATCTTCGTCGGCGGCTGGCTGGCGCCGTACACCGACCTGGGCTGGCTGCCGTTCGCCGGGCTGCTGGTTCTCGGCGGCGCGCTGCTCTGGCTGGCGCCGCACATGCCACGGCGCACCCGCGCCGGCGCCCTCGCGGCGCAGCGCTGGGCCGCCTTCCGCCGCTACCTCGCCGGCCTCGCCACGGGGCGCGACGCCGCGGGGCGCGAGGAGTTCGAGCGCTACCTGCCGTATGCCGTGGCGTTCGGCCTTGATCGCCCCTGGATGGAGCGGTTCGCGGCGGTCGGAGCGCCCGTGCCGGCCTGGTACCAGGGCGGCGGGCCGATCATCATCGGCAGCCCGCCGTGGTATCCCTGGGGCTACGGGGGCTGGTACGGCGACGGCGGCGGGCACGGTGGCGCCGGGGGGCAGGGCGTCCCCGCGCCGGGCGGCCACCCGGGCTTCGGCGGCCCACAGCAGGCGAGCGACAGCCTGGCCGACATGCTGGGGCGCGCCTCCGACGTATTCTCGCATGGCGGGGACGGCGGCTGGAGCGGCGGCGGCTTCGGCGATTTCGGCGGCAGCAGCGGCGGCGGGGGCGGCGGCGGGGGCGGCTTCGACTGAGCAACGGGAGGATTTGATGGCGCGAGAAGCCGGCGACTCCGCGGGCGGCGCCCGCGATCCGGGGGCCGCGGTCGGCGCGGTCGGCCCGAACCGCGCCTGGGCGCTGGGGTTGATGGGCCTCGGCGTGGTCCTGGGCGGGCTGCTGGTCCTGTGGACGGCCGCCACCGCGGCGTCGGGAGAGCTGCGCGCCGGCGGCGTGGTGTTCGCGCTCATCCTGGTCGCGGTGCTGGCGCTGCCGCCGCTGGGCGTGGGCTACTACCTGCTACGGCGCAGCGTCGTGGAGGAGCGCGACACGGGGCGGTTCGAGGCGCGTCGCCGGCTGCTGGAGAGCGACCGGCTGTTTCGCCAGCAGGCCGCGGCCGATCTGCGGGGCATCGCCGAGCGGCTGAGCGGGCAGCCGAGCGTGGCGGAGCGGCTGCGCGAGCTGGCGGCGACCGTCGAGAGCGCGCGGCGCGACGAGACCGCCTGGTACGAGGCCGACCCGCTCGCCGACGAGGACTTGCCCACGCTGCGGCGCTACGAGGACGCGCTCCAGGCCGAGACGGACCGCCTGTCGGACCTGGCGGTGCGCGCGCTGCAGGGCGAGGCGGGCGCCGCCGCGGCGCTCCCGGCGTCGCTCGACCGCTGGGAGCGCACGTTCCGGCAGCGAGAGGCGCTGCTGCTGCGCGGCCGGCGCGGCCCGGCCATCGCGCCCGAGGCGCTGCTGCGGGCGCGCACGCCGACACGCGGCGCGGCGGCGCTGAACGCGCTCACGCTCGACGACGCGGTGACCGTCGACTTCGAGAACTACCTGGTGCAGGGGGTGCTCAGCTACTTCGCCGAGGGCCGCACCTGGCACCTGTACGTGCTGCGGAGCGGCAGCGCCGAGCGCTGGCTCTGGGGCTCCCCCGGCGGGCTGACCTGGGCAGTGCTCGATCCGCTCCCAAGCCCGCCCGCGGCCGGCGCGCCCAGCGTCGAGAGCGACGGGGCGGCGCTCGCGCTCGCGGAGAGCGGCAGCGCGACGGTGGACGTCACCACCACGGCCGGCGCCGAGCAGGGGGTGGCCGTCGAGTACTGGCGCTACAGCGGCCCCGACCGCCGCATGGTCTGGGTCGAGCGCTGGCCGCGCGAGGTGCGCGCCGGCGCGGGCCGCGAGACGCTTCCCGACACGATCGACGTCTGGCCCCACGCCGCTCCTGAGCCATAAGCGCGGCGGCCTGCGCGCGGCTAGCGCGGGCGCTCGCGCCGCGGCGTGGCGCGGGCCGGGGCGGGGTTCTTGGCCGCGGCCAGCACGCGGTCAAACTCCTGAATGAACGCCTGCGTGAAGCCGGGGTCGTCCACGATCAACAGGTTCTCGTCGTTGTCGCGGTTCGCGCCGTCGCTGAAGTTGAACGAGCCGAAGAGCGTCGTGCGATCGTCGATCACGAAGACTTTGTGGTGCATCGTGTACGGGTTGCCGTCCTGGTACACGTCGATGCCCGCCTGCTTCATCTTGCCGTACTCGCTGAAGCGCGTCTCCGAGCCGGTGCGCTCGAACACGCCGCTCACGGACACACCGTTCTGCGCCCGCTGGATGACGGCCTGCCCGATGGTGTCCTCCGTGAACGAGAACGCCAGAAAGCGGATACTGTGCTGCGCCTGGCGAATGCGCTCGGCGACGTGCGAGGCCACGTTGTCCTGCGCCGAGAAGTAAGTCTCGATGCGGGCGCCGTCGATCGTGACGACCGGGTGGGGCACCCCCTTGGGCTTGTTCGGGCCGAACTGCTTGGCCTCGAACATCTTGCGGAACTCGGCCGTGTAGTTGTCGGCCAGCTCGCGCGAGCGGATGCGCACGGCGTTGTTGTTCAGGCGGTAGGTGT
>Ga0070741_10008199_pt1 | contig 21133 bp, 19 predicted proteins | sample Coa_R1_4_FD_66440 | JGI IMG/M metagenome (GOLD analysis project Ga0070741, IMG submission 66440) | Surface soil microbial communities from Centralia Pennsylvania, which are recovering from an underground coalmine fire - Coalmine... | ecosystem: Environmental > Terrestrial > Soil > Unclassified ...
TTCCGCGCCCACGAATCCGTTCCGACCTGGCATGGGTCTCGACCCGCCCTACCTCGCAGATCGCTCAGCCCAGCTAAACCGGTTCGACAAATACCTCACAGGATTCCCGACCTTCCCGCGCAATGTGAGGCTGACCGGCCTGCGCGGTGTCGGCAAGACCGTGCTCTTGCAGCACTACGCGGCGGCAGCGGAGGCGCGCGGCTGGGTCGTGGTCCGCCGTGAGTGCAGCGAGCACCTCCAGACTGAATCCACATTCGCGCTCGCGCTGGTTGAGGATTGCAGAAGTGCCGTCGAGCATTCGTCCCGGACCCTCGCTCTCCGACAACGATCGAGTGCCGTCGCACGTCGTGCGCTCGACATGCTCGGCGGCCTGACCGTAACGCTCGAAGGGGTCACGCTGGCCGTCAAGCCACCAACATTCGCGACGGGCCAACCGGCCATGCTCGAGGATCGGCTGTTTCAGGCTCTCGAGCTCGCCTGCGAAGGGGCTGCGGCGGCCCACCATCCAGGTGTCCTGTTCTGTTATGACGAGGCCCAGGTCCTCTGCGACACGCCACGCCGCCACCAATTTCCACTCGGTATCTTCCTCGCGAGCGTAGCCAGGGCACAAAGGTTGGGGCTGGCGGTGATGCTGGTCGTCTGCGGGCTACCCACATTGACCGACAACCTTGCCCGCGCCAAGAGCTACTCGGAGCGCATGTTCCAAGCGGAGCTGCTCGACGCCCTTCGCCCACCTGAGGACGTCCTCGCCTTCACACGCCCGATCCAAGCCGCCGGCCGCAGCGTCGACACGGACGTGGTCGAGTCGGTTCGGCGCGACACAGGGGGCTACCCATTTCACATCCAGTTCTTCGGAGCCCTGCTATGGGAGGCGTGCTCCCCGTCGGCGACCATTACCAATTTGGACTTCGAGCGCCACCGGCCGACGATCCTTCGGGCGCTCGATGGTGCCTTCTTCGACGCCCGCCTGGCACGGACTTCCGGACTGGAGCGGCGCGTTCTTGGGGCGGTCGCGGCCGGGGGCGAAGTCGCCTCCCTGCAGTCAGTGAGGGAGGGCGTGAACTTGCCCAACCGAAGGATGCAGCCACTGATTGCTGAGCTCGAAACTAAGGGTCTTCTCTACCGGCCGGAGCGCGGCCGGCTCGCCTTCACCGTTCCGCTGTTCGGCGATTACCTGCGGCGCAATAGAGGTGCAGCCTGATGAGTGGGATCGCCTGCGGAGTGCACTGCGACGCATGTCCCGCCGCAGCACGTTGCGGCAAGAAACCCAACTTCTGCCTTCGCGGTCGATGCGAAGACTGCGCTGATGCGGAGCGGATGATGGCGGAACGCCGCCGTGTTGTCGAGCACCTGGGCGGCCTCGACCTCAGGTGGTCGCGACCGGTGCGCCACCCCGCTCTGCCCGAGCTGCCGGATCACCTTCCTGTCCTGGTCCAGGCATACGCCGATCCCTTGGATGTGCCGTGGGTCGCGCTGCACGGCGGCCGCGTCTTCGGCACGGCCGGGCGGTGGGTCACTCGGAAGCACCGGCGGCCGGTTCGCGAGGTCTATCGCCTCGGGCCGGACACCAAGGTCGCGCTGCAGCTGTACGTGGAGGACCGGGTGCTCGAAGGCTTCTGGGTTGCGAGGCGTCGCATCATCGCCGACCTGGCCGGCATGGGTTTCGATCTGGTGCTGACGCCGAACTTCTCTGTGTGGCGGGCGGCCAGTCGCTGGGATCAGATCGTCCAGCAGAGAAGATCGATCGCTGTCTACCACGAGCTCGTGGAAGCTGGGGTCCGCGCTGTCCCGGATATCGGCTTCAGCTTCTTCGAGCCGGATGGCCGGCTGTGGGCGGACTGGATCAATAGCCAGCCTGACCTGCGGGCGGTGTCGATCTTCTGCGGCGGCCGCAAGATCCACGCCGAGGTGCGCGCGCATCGCGAGACCGTTGAGGACATCGCGCTCTTCCACCGTGCCGTGAGGCCCGATGTCACCTTCATCCTGGGCGGGATCCACGCGAGGGAGCGACTCGTCGATTACCGGCGCGCGGCTCCACATCGTCACCTCGTGATCTGCAACGGGATGGCATACGGCCTGGCGCAGCGCCGCCGGTTGCTGGGGCGAGTCCACGAGTCGGTGGCGCGATCGGCACGCGAGTGCTTCCTTCTCAATTGCGCCGAGAACGACCGCGCCTACGCATCGATCCTGCGCGGGCTGGAGGCAGCGTAGTGCCATCGAAGGGCGGCCGCGGCACGACGACCACCAACCCAGCGGTCGGACCACCTGTCGTTGCGGGACCAGCAGTCGGACGAACTCGCGAGGAGTGGGATACCGCCGGCTTCACGGTGGCCGAAATCGGACGAGCCCTGCGCCGCGGCGTCGACGTCGAGCGGCTCAATGAGCTTGCAGCTCGCGAGGATGGGTTGGTTCCGGACGAGGCGGAGGAGCTGTACCGCTATCGCCTCCGCCGGGTCCAATCCCGGCTGCGTCAGTTGGCCCGCGCCAGCGCCCGCGCCGACGAAGAAGGGATCCGCGCCACCATCGACGACCTCGATAGCCGGGTGACCGAGCTGCGCCGCCTCGAAGAAGAGCGGCAGCGTTCTGGGCTGGCGATCGGCTACGAGCTGGAGCTGGACCAGCGGCAAACCGCCATCGACCAACTTCTGGAGTTGGCTAGGCGAAGGCCACCTGGGTTGGTCGCCGGTTCCGATGTGGCGCCCGCGCAGCCTACGGGCGATGTGCGATTACCGCCGATCGCCTTCCAGGCGGCGCCGAACGACGTTCCCGTCTACATCCTGGCGCCGCGCTCATTGCCGTCGGACGCGCTCGTTCGCAACGTCGAGGCGGTGGCACACCAGGGCGCAAACCTTCACGTCGTCCATGACCCTTCCGAGATCCCCCGCGGGCAGGAGTTGCCTCCGCTGGTGCTCAACTGGGGCGGGAGCGACTCTCTGCCCTCGGACCTTGTGGCGCTGAATCGGCCAGACGCGGTGCGCATCGCGTCTGACCAGGTGGAGTCGGTGCGCCGCCTTGGTGAGCTCGCGCCGCGGACGGTGCTCCGACCCGACGACATGCATCTACTTGAGTCCGATCGCGTTGTCGCCAAGCAGCGTCGGGGAGCGCGGGGCAGCGGGAAGGCGGTCATTGCGGCCGACGCCCCATGGAGCGAGAGGGCTCGTTACGACCTCTTTCAGGAGTTCATTCCCGACCGAGCCGAATACCGCGTTAGCGTCCTTAACGGTCGCGTGGTGTCGGCCTACGCGAAGCAGCCGCCAACGGGCGCAAACCTCGAAGACCTCCGACCGGAGTGGACGCATCAGCTGGTCACCACCCTGCCGGCGGCGGTCGTGTCGACTGCGCGGGAAGGCGCGCGACGGATCGGGCTCGATTACGCCGGCGTCGACGTCATCGTCGATCGGCGGACCGGCCGAGCCCTCTGCCTGGAGGCGAACGCCGCCCCCGGCATGTCGGAGCAGACCCTGAGCAGCCTCTACGCCCACCTGCAGCAGACACTGCGCCGCCGGCTTCGGAGAGCAAGCTGAACGATGCCAAGCAAGGGCGCGAGCCGCACCACGAACCACTCAGCGACGGCGACCATTGCACCAGTTGCGGGCCCCGCGGTCGTGGTTCGACCGTCATCGGCACAGGCCGTCCTTGCGGAACCGTCGCCGATCCAGGCAGTGGTCGGCGCGCCATTTGCGGCCGGGGCCGCCGGGGTACCGGCCCAGGCAGCGACGGTCCAAGCCGCATTTGCGCCGGACATCGAAGACCCCGCCGTCGACACCCCCGAGTGGGCCGATGTCTACGCGCGGTCCGTCGAGCGCCACCGCGACGAACGCGAGAGGATCGACCGCGAGCAGACCGAGGCCCAGCAGCTCTGGGAGCAGTTCCTGGAGGCCCAGGGCTCAGAGGTGCCCGAAGGCGAGCGGTCGTTGACAACAAACGATGAACTGCACCGCCAGTTACTCCAGCTCGCCCGGACTTCCGGCGGTGAGTACGAGAGGGAGAACGTGATCGGGGATCCCAACCAGACCTTCGGCGTTGAGATCGAATTCGACGGTGCCGATGCCAACGCGGTGGCGCGTGCTTTTCACGCCGCAGGTCTCGCCTCCACGCCCAACCTGCAGGGCTACCACTCCTACCGCGAGCCAGGAAAGTGGGTGGTCGAGCACGACAGCACGGTCAATGGAGAGGTCGTGAGCCCGGTATTGCGCGACACGCCCGAGACCTGGGCGCAGCTGGAAAGGGCCTGCGCCATCTTGCGTGAGAACGGCGCAACAGTCACCACGAGAACTGGTGGCCACGTCCACGTTGGCGCTGACTCGGCGGGGATGGACCACGACGTCGGCCGGTTCCGCCGCGTCGCCAACGCCTGCGCGTGGGCAGAGGACCTGATGTACCGCCTCGCGGCTGCGACCGGACGAGGTGGTAAGCGCCACCGGGGAGCGGGCAATGGCTACCGCTGGTGCGGGCCCATGGGGGCCGGCCAGTTCGAGGAGGCACAGAGCGTGAACGAGCTCGCCAGCCGGGTCGGTGCTAGCCACGGGTTCGGGCTCAACTACGGGAACCTACTCGACTCCCGGCGGACAATCGAGTATCGCTACTTTGATTCCAGCCTCGATCCCGCTCGTCTTCAGGCCAACATCAAGCTGGCTTGCTGGATCACCAAGCGCGCCTCGACGCTCCCGGACTCTGCGATCCCAACTGAGCGGGTGCGGCTCGGGAGCCACGCCGGAGGCCAGGTAACCGACTCTGGTGACGGCCTACTCCGCAGGTTCGCAGACACCATCTTTGTCCGGCCGCAGGACAAGCTGAAGCTCTATTGGCTGTTCCAGCGCTCCGCCTGGCAGCCGGCGAGGAGGGTCGCATGATGTACCGACGGATCAACCCAACAAGCCGACAGCAACTCCCATTGAGGATGTTGTTTCAGCCTCTGGGCAACGGAACATTCCACCGGGCGTGCGAAGCCGACAGTTTCCGTGGACTCGTGGCCGCCATGCTAGACGACCCCGCGTACGAGAGCGGCGACGTCGAGAGCCGACTCCTGAATCGCCTTCGGCTCGCCGATGAACTCGTGCTGCTGGCTCGGATCGAGAACGAACCCAGCCTCCTTATTGGAGACAGGGATGCAGACCTCACGATCAACGTCGCCTCGGACGAACGATTCATCCGGTCTATCGATCGACTAGGCCTCGTGTCCCTCGAACCAACCCTTTCCGCAGGAGGCACCCGCACATGAAGGTCAAAGTGTCCGAGCGTACCGGCGGCGCGAGCGTGAGCTTTGGCGAGCTGCCACTGGTGCTTACCGTCGACGAGGCCCGCCGAGTCCTACGAATTGGGCGTCGGCAGCTCTACCAGGCAATCGCTAGACGGGATGTCCACACGGTCAAGGTCGGCCGCAGCATCAGGATCCCGCGTTCGAGCCTCGAGACGTGGCTGGCTGATCCCGACTTTGAGCGTGCGCAAGGCGCCGGCTAGCTTGAAGGCACCCGCCCTGTTCATAGCGCGCCTCATCCATCATGTTGGGAAGAAGATAGGAATGTTCGCCGAGGGCGAATCGATAACAGGAGAAATGGCTAGGTGATCGCCGACCCTGAACGCGAAATCGTGATCCGGAGAGTCCAGCGTTTTCTGGAGCCCGAGCCCACCGAAATCGGACGGACCCCCCTCGCCCGACGGCTGATCGCCGCGGCGATGCTCCTGGAGCGCGATGGTTGGTGTCAGCACGTTGCCAGAGATAGCTGGGGGCGGCGCTGCCTGGGCGGAGCCATAAGCGGAGTCGGCACGTTAATTCCCTTCTCGTTGGACGATTCCGACCGATCGGTCGATGTGGAGAACCTCCTGATGGCTCACGCTCCATTTCTCATCGAGAAAGGCGTAGGAGGCTGGAACGACGAGAAAGGCCGAACCAAAGAGGACGTAACCCACCTGCTGGTGAGGCTGGCAGAACTGGCTGACAAATGAGCCCGGCCGCTCTGAGCAGCCACGCTGTAACGCCTGCAAGTTTGACAAGTTAATCCAATCACCGTATTGGTGACCCGGAGTTTCAAGACTGGTGTCCCAACAGGCCCCGGGGATGGTATGCTGTCGCGATCTCTCCTCGACCTATCCCGTACCAGGCCGTTATCCGCCGGAACCTGCGGCGCCTCCGAATGAAGTTCGACTGGCGGCAGGAGGATCTCGCACTAAAGGCGAGGGCGCGCGGTCTGAGGTGGTCTGCTTCAACAGTCACTGCCATCGAGATTGGCCGCCGTCCAGTATCGGCAGGCGAGCTGCTCCTCTTGCCGACCCTATTGCAGGTTTCGTTGACGGAGCTGTTGTCTGGCTACCGTGACGAGGTCGCCGATGTCGATGGCGTTCTGCTCACCCAGGCGGCCCTGGGCGAAATCGGACGCGGTGGTGTTTTAACCGAACTGGAGTCGGTGTTCTTTGTGACCCCAACTAGGCTCGAAGTTAGCGCGACCGACGCCGAGCGGAAGGCCGCCCGGAGTCTCTCGAAAGCGACTAACTCGACGATCTCAGTGCGAGACCTTGTCGCCACGGCCCAACTCCTCTGGGAAGGCCGACGCCTCGATGAGGAACGAGAACGCCGCCTCAACGCCACAACAGGCCAGGGCAATCTCGCCCGCCGACGGGGTCACATCACCAGCGTTTTGCAGGACGAAATACTCGAAAAGCTGACCCGTGCCAACAGCACCGCCGGTCACAAGGAGAAATAGCTATGAGAGCTGGATCGGCGTTTCGACGATGCACTAAGGATGGCTGCCGGGCGAACGTTGCAGCGAGCGTACGGGCTTGCCCGAAATGTGGTGGCCATTCACTCAGTTGGGCGTTCGTCATCGACCTTGCCCTGCCTGGCTCGAAGCGCAAGCAACGCTTCGGTAGCGGATTCGCGACGAAAGCCGCGGCTCTGGAAGCGATGAACCGACTCCAGGCGGCCGTGGTCGACGGGACACACGTCGAGCGAAGCCGGCGCACTCTCGGGGCCTATCTTGAGGACTGGCTGGCCGCCCGCAGCGACATCCGTGCCAACACGGCACGCGACTATAGCGTGAGCATCCATAACCACATCGGCCCGCGACTCGGTGACGTGCCGCTGCAGGTGGTCGACCGGCTTCGCATCCGCGGCCTCTATCGGCAGCTTGCAGGGAGCGGGCTCGGCGAGAAGACAGTGCATAACGTCCACATCTGCCTTCGCAAAGCGCTGCAAGACGCCGTCGACGATGGCTTGTTGCGTCGCAATCCCGCCGAGCGGGCCCACGCCAAGCCGAAGGATCGGCCCGAGATGCGGACATGGTCCGCTGACGAATTGGCCACCTTCCTGGCCTTCACGGCGCAAGACCGGGAGCTCGCGCTCTACCACGTTGCCGCCGCCACGGGCATGCGGCGCGGCGAGTTGCTCGGCCTCCGGTGGCGCGATGTAGATCTCGATGGGGTCCGGCTGTCGGTCAGGCAGCAGTACACGCGACAGGGGAAATCCCTCGGTTTCGGTCCGCCGAAGAGTGCGAAGAGCATCCGCACCATCGACCTCGACGGGGAGACCGTTGACCTCCTACGCGAACAGCGAGAGCGCCAACTGTTCGAGCGCCGCGCCTGTGGTAAGGCGTACCGAGCCGGCCTGGACCTAGTTTTCTGCCGAGCCGATGGCTCAGCTGAGGATCCGAATGTCATTGGTCGGCGCTTCGGTCGTCGTGTCCGCGATCTGGCCAGTCTTCCGGCGATCGGGCTGCACGGCCTCCGCCACACGCACGCGACGCTACTGCTCGAGGAGGGCGTCGACGTCAAGACAGTGAGCGAGCGGCTGGGACACGATAGCGTGCAAACCACGCTGGAGCTCTACGGGCATGTAACGCCAAAGATGCGAGCCAATGCAGCCACGCGCTTCGGATCGCTGCTCAATAGTGCCCGGATTGCCCCGGCCAGAGCGATGACGGCCCAGAGCTAGGGCGAGCCCGGGTCAACTTTAGAAGAAGATCGCACAAGCCAGCCTCTCGACGACCGACCCGTGATCAGCTCGCGGCAGCATGGTCGGGACTGGACCTCGTGGCAAGGGTGGGGCTTGATGGAGACACTCGGTCACAGTCAGATCAGCCTGACGATGAACACATACAGCCACGTGCTCCCAGGCCTACAACGCGACGCGGCCGACAAGATGGAGGCAGTCCTCAGACAAACGACAATTGGAGGCGTTGACCCGTAGTGCCCATCACCGGGTGCCGCTGTCGGTGTCACTCGGTCCCGCCGGTGGTCGGGTCTCCCTTCGGCAGGTAGGGCCGCAAAATGTCACGAGCTTCGCGCATGGCTCCGAGCGCCGCATCGATCTGCTCGTGAAGAGGTTGGGACGTCAACTTGACGTCGGTCGCATTGAGCGGCGTGTAGGGAACCTCGCGGTAGAGCACCCGTGGCACACGCACGGGCACGTACGCTTGACCCAGCTTTTGACGGGCGGTGGGCTTCAGCCGCTCGGCAAGAATGAGTTCCACCGCCCGGTAGGAGCCGTCCACAAGGCGCAACGACTTGGCTGGGTCTCGGTCGTTGGAAATTATCTTCAAGTTGGCAATGTTGGCTTGGAGTTCGTCCAAGACGACTCGAACAGCGGCCTGGAACCGCCGGACCGCGGCCCGACTGGCGACGAGCCAGTTGAGTAGCTGGACTATCAGCGCACCAAGCAACCCGCTGAGGAGAGCGGTCGCTATTTGACTCATGGCCGATCACCAAAACGTGCCACGCATGCGATATGAACCACAATTCCGCGGGTCGACGGCGTTAGCAGCCCCATCCCCTCCTTCTATGTCTCCCAACCATCGGTGAGGGAGAAACACCGCCGAAGGGGCGTCTCAAAGTGCCCAATAAGCGCTCAGAACGGAAACTTGATGAAACTGCTTTGGCATGGCCACAGACAGCCACGCCAAAAAGTCGAATGCCACCGTGCTTGACGAGGACTGGACCCACTGTGTCGGCATGTTCGGCTGGTAAACCGACGAAGCGTCCTCCTTTGGACCATCAACGACCCAGCCTTTCTTGAGCACGAACACACCGTCGATCGACTCTCCTCGCTGCTTCGACCCCTTCGAGAGAACGTCGTGAATCGATTTCAGTTGCGCGCCTGATTCAAATGCAAACAGGAAATACGGCCGATGTCGCCAATAACGCCGCTGCTCTGGCGGACCTTCGAACGCAATGTCGCCTTCGAGCGCTTCTGGGATCAATGATCGGAATGTCTTCGCGCGCTTCACCGTATCTCTGAGATTCGTCAAAGTGAGAACTGCCTTCACCTCGCCGACAGCTACTACGCCGTCGAGAAGGAAGGCTCCGATCCCGTCTGGCGCAAGCAGCTTAGGGTGGTCTTCCTCGGCTATCACAACATCGATTTGTCCCGTGCTTCTTCCCCTTCCATCGATAATCTCGCCGTGTCCGATTTGAAGCCGCGACGGCAGATATTCGGCGAGTGCGAGCCGCAAAGCTTGCTCGGCTACCGAGCCCTTGTTGCCCTTGTGCGAAAAGGAGGCGCGCGCGTATTCGAGACTTAGGCCGAGCCGACGATCGATAAGACGGGCGCGCTTGCGCAAGGCCGGATTCTTTCTTGGCACGAACGTTGAGAGTAATGCCTGCCAGAATTCCTGTTCGCTGGTATCGCTCGCCGCTAATGCGGAAGGGCATGCCCTCGCTGTGGACGCTTGCCACCGCCAGCTGCCTCGCTCGAATCAGAGATCGCCCACGACTCGACGGTTGTGTTCCTCGCGGAGGGCCTCGTCGCGCCCGCGTCCGAATATGTCGACTCCGGCCTCCCGGACGGCCTCAACATGCGGATCTGTGCTTGCCGGCGCTACCTCAAAAGCGGCGCGAATCGCCTCGTAAACCGCGGAGCGCTCGCCCATCGAAGTGCCGAATTCCGCTGCGCTGGCGAGAGCCCCTGGTTTGATGCCGCGCGGGACCAGCACTGGTGCGAGCGCGAGGATGCGCGCAATCCGGTCGGGAACTTCCCGGTCATTGTCGTAGAGGCCGCCAGAGACTTCGGCGACGTCAACCACACCGTCGTGAAGCATTTGCTCCAGCCAGGCTATGTCATCGCCCACGAGGTAACCCAGTAATTCAGCCCTGCTCGACTTGCGGCCTACCGCACGCATAAGTCGGTCGCGATTGGCGACGGGCAGTCTTGAAAGGCTTTCCTGCGCCTCGGCTGGCAGACGATACAAGGTGGCGTGCGGGTCTAGGGTCAGCTGCCGGGCCAGCCACTGTTCTACAAGGTCGGGATCCCGGGCGACCAAGCGTACTAACTGTTCGCCCAGCCGGTAATTGTTACCCCCTCGGTCAGACCCTAGGGGTGCGACGACGAACGCTTCTCTCCAGTCGGTGTACCAGTCGTCGGGAAGGGCGGCGGCGGCATGGTCGCTCGCGCCGAGGCCGAACGATAGGGATGCGGTGCCACGCACTTCCTCGCTCGAATGACGAAGAAGAGCACGGCTCACCCAGTCGTGGCCGTCGCGACCGCGGTGGATGACCGCCACGTCGACAGCAACTACGTCCTCCGGACCAAGCGCAGCGAGGGCAGCCTTTGTTGCGCCTCGGTTCGGCCCTGGCTCAAGAGCGGCGTTTAGAACTGTTGCCCGAGCGGGTCCTGCCAGCGCGGCCGGAAGCCAGGCGGGAGACGCTTTGCTCCGGTCGATCGAGGCCTTCAAGAGCGGATGGAGTTCCCATGTCAGGCCTGCAGCCAGACCGGCCGTAACGAGGCCGTCCAGGTCGCCGCTACGGTCGCCGAGGGCACGAAAGGCAGCATGGATCGTCGGAAACAGGGTCTCCTGGCCACGAGCTGCCTCTTCTGACAACCCGGCGATGCGCCTCATCAAGGACTCAGGCTCCTCGACTGTCCAGCAATTAGCCAAGCGGTCGACGACACGCGTGAGGAGCACACTCTGACCTCGGCGCGACAGCCTCCATGGCTTCCAGCTGAGAATTCGAAACTCGGGATCGATCTTTTGGCGAACCCCCGCCACGTACAGTCGCGACGTAACCTGGAGCGCCAACTGGGCGGCGAATTTTCCATTACATGCCTTGCTCAAGGCTGGCAGCAGCTGCTCGAGGAATGAACTGGCGATCGAGGCAGCCTCCTCTGTTGGTTTCGCGCCATAGCGTCCCTCAATGCGGCGGTTAAGGCGGAGCCAGTCGTCAGCGATACCGATGACCTTGACGAGCGGCTCACTGACGAGACGGTCTACGCGTCCTGCAACCGACGGCCAGATGTCGCGGACCAGAGACCGGATGTGTTCGGGCGTCTCAAAGCCGCCCCTCAACGTAATCGTCATCGGCGAACCCGGATCGGGGAAATGTCCCTCTACTTCCGGGTCGAGCACATGCACCATTAACTTGGCCCATACGAGTTGGCGCGCCGGCGAAGGGTCTTCGTCGAACCATTCGTTCGCGGTGGTCGCGATGCTCATTCGGAGCCCGAAGCTGGTTTCGCTGTGCGGGCTGACGCGACTGCCAACTTCGCCGAGGACCCGAATCGGATGGCTCGGGTTTGAGTGCTCGGGTCTGTTATCGCCGACCGCCAGATCGAGGAGGCGACGGACGGCTGCCGGCGTGGCAAAGCGTCTGGCGGCGGTCGTCAGGATCCCGACGGTAGCGGACGCCGGTTCGGGCAAGCGATCGAGCTCCGCAATGGCTCGCTCTGCTGCGTGCTCGTCCAAGGCGACGTACCGATCGATTGTGTCGTCTGGCATATCTATCACTGACGGAAAGAGCTTGTCGAGATGCTCGCGGGCTTTTTCTGATCCGTCCGAAGAAGCTTCTAGGACGGCGCGAAGGATGGCGTCGCGATGGTCGGGCCAGCGGGTGAGGAGTTCATCAATTGGCCACGGAGCTGGCCGCTGCTCGAAGAACCAGTGCGCGACGAGTGCAAAGCGCAGGGCCTCGGGTGCGATCTGGAGTGCATTATTCCGAACCTCAAGAACACCTGCCGCAGCGGCTTCGAGGAGGAGCTGTTGGCCTTCGAGTCGATTGAGCGAGACATATGCCTCGACCTCGGACAGTTCCTTATCCAGACTGACTCTGCCAAGCGCAGCAATGACGCTCAGCAGCCCGAGAGCCTTAACCGAAGACGCCCCGAGGTGGGCGAGATACGGCTTGACTTGGTCAATTAGCGCCCGACCGGAAATAACGTCGCCTCCGCCGCCGCGCTTCGCGATGTCGGCCAGGGCGACGGCCCAGCCGGGTCGCCCTTCTGCCTGATCGAGTATCTCCACCCTCAGGTAGTAATTCGTGACCCCGAGCCCTTTGAGCAATTCGTCGATCGTCTTGCGTTCGAGAAGTGGCACCTCGATCACGGTCGCATCCGACAGCCAGCGCTGGACGTCATTCAGGTGCTCGGTCCAGGTCGTGGCGATGATGACGAATTGGTGACCTTGTCGACGTAACTCGAGGAGCATCTCGAGGCGGTCGATGGCAAGTCCAGCATCGTCGAGAACGACGTGCGCGGGCTCATGAAGACGTAGGCTTTCGGCAACCGCATCGGCGTCGGCGCGGCTAGTGAGGAAACGGACGCCCTCGGCCTCCATCGCCAGCCTGCTCTTCCCGGTGCCTGGCCGCCCAACCAGGATCACATCGCCGCTCGCCGCGAGGAGCCTCGAGACGCCGTCGTCCACTCCAAGCAAGGTCAGGTCGCGGCCGGCGCTACGGTCGAGGGCGAGCGGGATTGGGACAGTGCCCTCGATGGCCCGGCCATCACCGAAGTAGAAGGCGGCGATCCGGGCGTTCGCGTTGAGGACGAGCTTGTCGTTAAGGGTGTCCCGAGTCCACAGGTCGTGGTGGACGACGCCGAACATGCGGGCCTCGTCGTGGAACGCCTCGAATCCCTTGTCCGAGACCCGACAAGCGACGACGACGACGAGCGCATGCGGTACGTCCGACTTGTCGGGGATGGCCTCCTTGACGATAGTGCGGAGTGCCTTCGGGCCCATCCTGTTCCAGCGCTTCACTTGATAACGCCACTCACGTTCGCCCGGGTTTCGGCCTCGCCGGGCGCGCGCGCGCTCCCAGCCCCTGATATCGCGGCCGCGGTCGGAACCGAGGCGCCCGACCGGCTCTGGAGCACGGCTCCAATCCACCCCGCTTGTGCTAGCCAACTGGCGGACCAAGTCCTCGAACTGTCCGTCGCTCAGCTCGAGGAAGTGGTGTGGTTGAGTTGTCCGGGTAGTTCGCCCGGGCATTCCTCCAGTTTAGGGACATGGGTGCGCTCGACTTTTTACTCGAATTAGTGTCGTGTATTGACGTGAACCATACAAAGTCGTAGGGTTATGGCTAACAGACGACACCATGGCATGCTCAGAACTCCCTGACTGGTACCTGCATCGGCGGCTCGCCGTCGTTGATCTGCGCTCGGCAACCTGGCGCAAGGCCAGAGCCGAGGTGGTGCCACCAGGCTATGCACCTGACGAGTGCATGCGCCGCCTAGCCAAAGCCGGCCGAGTACGACGGATTCAGCGCGGACTGTTCGTCGTAGTCGATCCGGTGCGCGAAACCGCCCCGATCGCAATCGCGAGCGCCCTGTTCGCTGACGAGCCGCACTATGTGACGACTGACGCAGCTCTGGCCTTTCACGGCGCCATCGACCAACCCGTTCTCCAGATTACCGTCGTGTTGGCCCGCAGGCGCCGCCCGATAAACATCGGCCCTTCGGTGGTTCGCCCGGTCATGGTGAGCTCCGAGCGGCTGGCAACGGCAGACGCATATGACACCTCAACTGACGGATTCAGGGTCCGGGTTGCATCCCGCGAGCAGTCCGTCGTCGATGCCCTAGTCGAGCCCGCCTGGATGGTTTACGGAGACCTCCTACCGGAAGTGTTGGCCAGCTTTGCCGAAACCGAGATCGAACGCACCGCAGCGTCCGCGTTGGCGCGGTCCACAGCTGCGGCGCAACGTCTCGGTTACTTACTCGAGGACGCCGGCCGTCCTTTGCCAGCCTCACTTGCAGGCCTGCGGCCGCTGCGTGCGGTCCGACTGCGTCCCAAGCACAAGACGAAAGGGCCCTACTCCACTCGATGGCGGGTTTATGGCTGACCCGCGCGGCCAAGAGCAGATCGCAGCCGACTATCGGCGAGCCCGCGACGCGCGAGACCCAACTGCGATGCGCCGCCTTCAGAACGAGGAAGCGTGCCTTGTACTGCTTGCGATTCTCGAACGCCTTGCTTTTGAGAAATCAAGTTTCATTCACGATGTCGCGCTCAAAGGCGGAATCCTAATGGCCGGCGAGTTGCACTCGCCCCGATCATCGGCAGACATCGACGCGACGACAGGACACATGCAACGTCTTGACGCCGATCAAATAATTACCGACCTCCGGCGTGCTGGTCGTACGTTCAATGTGCGTCCGGACGGTCAGCCCGAGCGCACGGCGGGTGGTTTGATCGTCCACTTTCGCTTCGACTCACTGACGGATTCCGGTACAGCCAAGCTTGAAGTGAGCGTTCGTGAGGACTTGGTCTTTGCCGTCCGCGACGCCTTCTTCGACGTGTCCTCGCTGGGGATCGCGCCATTCGAGGTGCATGCAGTCGCACAGGTTGAACTGGTCGCTGAGAAGCTAAGGACAGTTGTGCAGCGTGCTCAGCCTAGAGATCTATTCGATTTGCGGTTCTATCTGGTCGAGTCAGGATGGCATCTCGACCCTGCAGATCTCCGTAAGGCTGTGGATGCCAAACTCGCGCTCACTCGATACCGCCGCTGGCGGCCAGGATTATGGCGGAACAATGTCGATGCGATCGAGGCCGCATGGGAGACGACCCTCCTCGCCTGGATCGATCCCGATCGGTTGCCTTCTTTCAGCACGGTGCTCAGCGACGTCGCCCGCCGCTTGCGCGAGCTGCGCCTCGATTGAGGCGGCCCTACAGAACCCGCGATGGATTTGTCGTGTCAGTGCCCGTGGTACTCACTTGACCGCGGCTTGCAGTGAGGATGGCAACCCCGGGGATCGTCCGTTGGTCGGTGACCCTAGCTTGGCTGGATGAAGGCCGCCCGAGTTCGATGGCCTTCTTGGCGACCTGACCGGACCCTTGCGGCGTTTGCATGGCCGGCCGCCGTGGTGTTGTTGTTCTGTTCGGAGCTGTGGGCATGAACTGGCCGTGGTGGGTCTTCGATCAGACGGTCGGGTCGGGCACGAACTCGCGAACCTCTTGAGCACAGCGGCAGGCGACGGCGATCTTGGCAGCCCACTCCAGCGCCCCCTCGCGTGAGGGCACGTCGACGACCGCGAATCCGCCGAGTGTGGGTGTTCAGCGGCGGGCTGAAGTACCACGAGGAGGCGAGCGTGGTGGCCACCGACGGGACGGTCACCGACGGCCCGTACCCGCCGTCATCGAACGAGATCAGGTATTGCGTCATCTCATGACTCCTTGTCCCGGCGGCCTCCTCCGGCCGCCTCTCACCTCTGCTGCGAACGCCTCGCTCCGGATCCGACAGGCTGCCAGCAAAAATTTCTCACGGGACCATAGGTTTGCGAGGACCGTAGAACGCGGGGCTGACTGGGATGACCTCCTCAATGTAAACCGGCTGCAATTTGTGATACGGCTGTGATACGGCGCCCCCATACGCCCCAGCCATGAAGCCATCTTCGTATTCGGATTTTGGTCGGGGGCCCGGGATTTGAACCCGGGGCCTCACGGTCCCGAACCGTGCGCGCTGCCAAACTGCGCCAGCCCCCGACGCGGCGAATCCGTTAGATCGGACTCCGCCCAGGCCCGTCCGGGGCGGAGGGATGAACATTACCGCTTCTCAGCCGATTCTCGCCGAGCCTGTCAAAGGGAGACACAAATAGCGGGCACACGGAACGGCCGCATCCGACACGGTTCCCGCAGGCCTGATGGCAATGTGTTTCGGGGATGGTGGGCCGGGAGGGAGTCGAACCCCCAAAGCTTTCGCGGCGGTTTTACAGACCGTTGGGCTCGCCACGTGCCCTTTGCCGACCCAGCGCGCCGAATCCGGCGAATTTGCGGGGCTAATCGTAGCCCAACCTCATAATTCCCCCGTGGCTCGCGGCTACCCACGATACGTGCTCGCGGTCATGTTCGGCATCAACCTCCTGAACTACATGGACCGTTGGGTCGCCGCCGCCTCCGCGCCCCTCATCCAGAAAGAGCTCCACATCGGCGACGCCCTCTTCGGCCTCCTCGGCACCGCATTCCTCCTCGTCTACGCCGTCGCCGCCCTGCCCTTCGGATTCTGGGGCGACCGCGGGGTTCGCAAAACCGTCATCGGTGTCGGTGTCGCGATCTGGAGCATCGCGACCCTGTTCACCGGGTTCGCCCGAACCTACCTCCAACTCTTTCTCAGCCGCGCCGTGGTCGGTGTCGGCGAGGCCAGCTACTACCCCGCCGGCACATCGCTCCTGTCCGACTATTTTCCGAAAGAGCAGCGCAGCCGCGCGATGTCGCTGTGGGGCGTGGGCAGCACGTTCGGGATCGCGATCGGCTTCGCGGGCGGCGGATTCATCGCCGAAAAGTTCGGATGGCGCACCGCCTTCTTCTTCGCCGCGATACCGGGCCTCTTCTGCGCAGCCCTCGCGTTCGCCATGCGCGAGCCGAAGCGCGGCAGCGTCGAACAGGGCGGCCCCGCGGCCACAATGACGCACGAAGCGAATCTCAAGAGCTTCGTCAACCTCATCCGCATCCCGACCCTGCGCGCGACGATCATCGCCCAGACCCTTCTCTTTTTCGTCCTGGCCTCGAACGCCTTCTGGCTCCCCTCCTACCTGCAGCGACGCTTTGCGATGACGCCCGGCAAGGCGGGCCTCCTCGCTGGAATCGTGATCGTGCTCGGCGGCCTCATCGGCACGCTCGCGGGCGGATGGCTGGCCGACCGCCGCGCGCTCAAGACCGCACGCGCTCATCTCGAAGTCGGAATCGCGGGCTTTGCCGCCGGGGCAGTCCTGATCACCATCGCCCTGATCAGCCCGCTGAACATCGGCCCCATCCCTATCTTCGTGCCGGTATTCCTGCTGACGACGATCTGCCTCTACCTCTATTCGGGGCCGTTCACCGCCGTCTCGCAGAACGTCGTCTCACCCGGCCTGCGCGCCAGCGCCGTGACGTTGCTTCTGTTCATCTCCCATGTCTTCGGCGACTCGCACTCGACCTTCGACGTCGGCTTCCTGAGCGATCACCTCGGCCACAACCTCCAGGCAGCGCTTCTCATCACGTCGCCGACCCTGCTCATCCTCGCCGCGATCGCCGCGGCCACGGGGTTGCGAAGCGTGCAGAAGGACAGCGACGCGATGGAGCGCGAGTGGGCGTCAAGAGCCACCGAGCCGGCGACCCACTAAACCAACCGAACCGGCCAACCAGCCGGCCGACCAGAAGGCCGCGAAACCTAGTAGATGAACCCCACGAGCTTGCCGCCCAGCTGACCCGGCTTGATCGTCCGCTGGTCGATCACGTCGAACGCGACCCAGTTCATCTCGGACACCACCCACGATCCATCTGGATTTACCGCCTCCACGTAGGCCACGTGCCCCGCCCAGCTCTCCCACGTCACCATGATCGAACCGACCCTCGGCGTCGAGCCGACGGGCACGCCCTGCGCCGACGCGTTCGCGTACCAGTAGCCGGCGTCACCGCTCCACGTGACGTTCCGCTTCGTCGCCACGTAGTAGGTGCACCAGCCGACCGGGAACCTGTTGTTGACGAACGGACCGAGGCAGCAGCCGAGCACCTTGACCTGGAAGGCCGAGGAACCGATGCCGGTGCGCTGCAGGATCTGCCAGATCGTCGGGGGCGGCGGGAACGCGCCGCCGACGCCGCCAGGGATTACGAGCACCGTTCCAACCGACAGCTGCGCGCTGCGCAGGCGGTTGAAGTCGATGATCGTCTGCGGGTCGACCTGGTACTTGTTCGCCAGGGCCGCGATCGTGTCGCTGCCCTTCGCCACGACCACCACGCCGGGGACCGGCGGTATCGTGATCTGGTCGCCCGTCGCCACCGTCTCGCTGGTCATCAGGTTCGTGTTGGACCAGCGGATCTGCGACACCGTCACGTTGAACTTGGCCGCGATCGTCGACAGCGTCTCGCCGGCGCCCACCGTGTACAGGAGCGGCTTGTGGCTGACCGGCGCGGACATCGGGATGTCGACCGGCTTGATGATCGTGCTGTAGCGGCCGAGCGAGACGTCGCCGACCGTGCCCCCCTGCCCGACCACGACCGCCTCGGCGTTGACCGCGCCGAGCCGAGCCGTCAGCGAGGTCGGAAAGTGGCGATCCATGGATGCGTAACTCGACATAGCCACCGCTATTCCGAGCACGACAGCATGGGTCAGGTAACGATTGAATCGCAATGCCTACCCCTAAATATGTGAATCCGCCCGACCTCGGGTGGACCCCCCAGAAGACCGCGTCACCCTATCAGACGCGCGCTCGCGCAGTCAACCCTGGGCGGACCCCCACCGGCGCCGGGCCACGTACTTTACGGCCCTCCCCGCCGAATTCGATTCGAATTCGAGGAGCAGGCCTCCAGGCGGACCCTCGTCGAACAGCAGTTCGCCGGCTGAGGCGCCGCCTGACTTGACCCAGTAGCCGCTTCATAGGTTTACTCCAACGCTGCGGAGCACAAGACCTTGCTGCGCGTCCCCCCCGACCACCGCCCCCCAGGCCGCCCCCCACTGACCACGCAATAAGAGGACGTGCGTGAACCCCCGCGCCGGGCTAAGGCCCTCCCCGCACGTAGAGGGTCTGCCCGGAGATGTAGCTCGACTCCTCGCTGCACAGGAACGCGATCACCGACGCTATGTCCTCCGGCTGCCCGATCCTGCGCAGCGGGATCTGCGACGCCGCGCCCACCTTGAACGCTTCGAAGTCGACGCCCATGCGCTCGGCGGTCGCGCGAGTCATGCGCGTCTCGACGAATCCAGGCGCGACGGCGTTCACGTTGATGTTGAAAGGACCCAGCTCGATCGCGAGCGTGCGCGCCATGCCCTGCAGACCCGCCTTCGCCGCGGAGTAGTTCGTCTGGCCGCGGTTCCCGAGCGCAGAGGTCGACGACAGGAACACCATCTTCCCGGCCTTCTGCTGAACCATCGGCGCCTGCGCCGCCCGAGCGCTCAGAAACGCGCCCTTCAAGTGCGTGTCGATGACGGAGTCCCAGTCGTCGTCCGACATCTTGAACAGCATGTTGTCGCGGATGATGCCCGCGCAGCACACCAGGATGTCCAGGCGGCCGAGCTCCTCGACAGTGCGCGCGACCATGGCCTCGACCTGGTCACGGCGCGTCACGTCGCACGCGATCGCGAGCCCGCCAAAGGGCTTTGCCACCTCTTCGGCGGGACCCGTGTCCATGTCGGACACCGCGACCTTCGCGCCTTCGCGCGCGAACAGCTGCGCGGTCGCCGCGCCGATCCCGCGGCCGCCGCCCGTGATCAAAGCGACCTTGCCCTCGAACCTCATACCGTCTCCGTGTCGAATGCCGCCCCGCCGTCCTTGCGCGGGTCCGAGGCCCCATGAAGATATCCGTTCTTCTCCGCGACGATCACCTGGGGCCGGGCGAAGTACGAGTCGTAGTTGAGCGTCCGCCGGTTCACCCTGTACCCCAGCTTCTCGAGCCCCTCGCAGACCGGCCTCGGCACGCGCGCCTCCGCCTGCACGACGTCGCCCTGGAAGTCGACACGCGGCGCGCTCACCGCTTCGACCGGCGACATGCCGTGGTCGAGGACGTTGACCAGGACCTGCAGCACGCCCGTCACGATCTTCGTGCCTCCCGGTGCCCCGACGCACACCCGGAGCTTTCCGCGGTCGAACACCATCGCGGGCGTCATCATCGTGACGCGCGTCTTGCCAGGCTGTACCGAGTTGGGCCGCCCGGGGCGCGGGTCGAAACAGTTCATGTAGTCGTTGTAGCCGAAGCCCAGCCCGGGGGTCACCACGCCGCTCGCGGAACCCAGCGTGTGGGTCAGCGACACGGCATTTCCGCCGTCGTCGACGACGCACACCTGGGTCGTCTCCGGCCGGTCATGCGCGAGAGCGCCCGTCGCGACGACCTGCCGCGCCTTCGCCGCGTACTGCTTGTCCGCCAGAGCGCCGGTCGGGACCTCGACAAAACGCGGGTCCGCGACGTGCAGCTCGCGATCGGCGACCGCCCACGCCATCGCCTCCACGAGCAGGCGGGCCGCCTCGGTGCTCGGCCATCCGTGGCGGCCGATGTCGAAGCCTTCGAGGAAGTTGAGCATCTGGAGGAGCGTCAGGCCACCGGCGGGCGGCCCCGCGGCGGCGACCTGCATACCTCTATATGTGCCGCGGATCGGCTCGGTCACGTTGACGCGGTACGCAGCAAGGTCTTCTTTCGTGATGAAGCCGCCGTTCGCGGCGAAGTCCGCCGCGATCGCATCCGCGATCTCGCCGCGGTAGAACACGTCGGGACCGCCGGCCGCCAGGCGCTCCAGCGTGCGCGCGTAATCGGCCTGCACCATGCGCTCCCCGATCGCATAGAGCGCCCCGTCGTGCGTGTAGATCGCGCGCGCCGCGGGCGTCGCCTGGATGCGCTGCGCGTTGGGGACCACGTCCGGGCCGTAGTCGGTCGTCCAGTAGCCGTGCATGAACCCGCTCACCGGGAAGCCGTCGCGCGCAAGCGGGATCGCCGGTGCGATCGCCTGCTCCCAGGTGACCGTCCCGAAGCGGGTCAGCGCCTCGTGCAGCCCGGCCACCGTGCCGGGGACGCCGACGGACTGGTAGCCGACGTCGTTGACAAAACCCTCGAGCACGTACCCGTACCGATCCGCGGCCTCGCGGAGGAAGATCTTCTCCCACTGGTCCTCACGCACCCGCGAGCCCGCGGTCGAATAGAACTCGAGCAGCGCGTCGCCCGTCTTCGGTCCGTGGACCAGCATCGCCCCGCAGCCTCCGATCCCGCACATCTGGGGGTCGAGCACGCCCTGCACGAAAGCGCAGGTGACGGCCGCGTCGACAGCGTTGCCTCCCCTGCGCATGACCTCGAGCGCGATCTCGGCGGCCTGGGGCTGCGGGCAGACGATGATCGCCACGGAACGTAACTTAGATCAATCCGGCGGCCGGCTCTGACGCCTCCTCGTCCGGCGCAGGCGGGGCGACGATGCGGACCGGTACGGCTCAGTTCGCCGGCAGCTCGATCGTGAAGGTGCTGCCCCGTCCCTGGCGCGTCGACAC
>Ga0070741_10008200_pt1 | contig 21130 bp, 16 predicted proteins | sample Coa_R1_4_FD_66440 | JGI IMG/M metagenome (GOLD analysis project Ga0070741, IMG submission 66440) | Surface soil microbial communities from Centralia Pennsylvania, which are recovering from an underground coalmine fire - Coalmine... | ecosystem: Environmental > Terrestrial > Soil > Unclassified ...
TTCTACGCTGACGACACGCTGTTTGTAGAGAGCCTCCCAAATCTGGCGGGCACGGTATGGCTTCTGCCCGAGGCTGTTCATCAGCTCCGTAAGCTGAGGGAGAGTCATCCCGAAAAGAGCACGCGTTTCCACTCCTTCTAGGATACTGTTTTCCCAATGAACCATCACATTGATCCGGCCGCGGTGTACGCAGAAGCACGCACCCTCAACGCCACTTATGGAATTGGTGCGGAGACGGAGGCGCTACGCCGCATCCTGGAGGCGAATTCAAAGGGAGATGCGCAGCAAGAGGCGTTCTGGCAGGAGGTCTCGAGGGCTCTTCAGTTGCCGGGATACTTTTATCCGGGCCTCTGAAGCGTCTTACGAAGGACGACACCTCGCCCGCTGCGCGACAAAACGCAGCAAATGGCCAATGAGCGATTACCCGCTACGCGGCGGCGAGCACGGCGACGCGGCGGTCAGCCTCGACGACCCCATCGGCGACGCCCGCGTCCATAAACAACGCGCGAGCTTCAATCCAATGGGAGACGGCATGGTCTCTTTCGCCGGCGGCCATCTCGGCCAAAGCCGCTACGCGGAGCGCGTTTGCCATCTCGAGGGTACTGGGCGGTGAACTTCGGTAGTACTCGAGAACGGCACGTGCCTCACGCAATCCGGTTGCGCAATCCCCTGCTCTGACGGCGAACTCGGCGGCGTGTCGCAGAGCGTGGGCCCAACGTGCAGGTTGTTGTTCCGCCTGGAAGGATTCTGCTGCTTCCTCATACAGCGCCGTAGCGTCGGATAGCCGACCCTGGCGCCGCGCTGACTTTGCTTCAATCACGCAATCGTCACCGCTCATGCCGACAGCGTACTCCCCCGTCCCGCTGTTGAAAACCCCGTCCCGTGAAAGAATATAGGGGATGGCTATTTCCGTCCCGGTCGCCGAGAACGCGACACCCAGCACACCCCATACGCGCGATATCCGCTCCACCCGGCTCCCCAACGGGCTGCTTGTACTTACCGAGCGCATGCCCCATCTCCGCTCGGTTTCCATGGGTGTCTGGCTGGACGGCGGATCGCGCGATGAGACCCCCGCCACGAATGGTATCTCTCACTTTCTAGAGCACATGGTGTTCAAAGGCACCACGACCCGGAGCGCCCATCAGTTCGCCCGGGAGGCGGACGCGCTGGGCGGCAACATCGATGCTTTTACAGGAAAAGAGACGGTCTGCTTCTCCATCAAGGTGCTGGACGAGAGCGTGCCGGCGGCGCTGGATCTGCTGACGGATCTCGTTCTGCACCCGACGTTTGCGCCGGACGACATCGTGCGCGAGCGGGGCGTGATCCTGGAAGAGATCAAGATGGACGAGGACAACCCGGACTACCTCGTCCACGAGCTGTTTACGCGCAACTTCTGGCCGCACGACGCGCTGGGCCGGCCGATCCTCGGAACGGTGAAGACCGTCTCCGGCTTCACGCAGCAGGTCGTGCTCGAGGAATACGCGAAGCGCTTCACGCCAGCAAACATGGTCTTCGCGGCGGCGGGAAATCTGCAGCATGACGAGTTTCTCGCGCAGGTGGAAGCGGCGTTCGACTCGCTGACAGCGAGTTCAGGCCAACGGCTCCTGCATGGCAATGCGCCAATTGTGAAGCCGCACATCACGCTGAAGAACAAGAAGTCGCTGGAGCAGGTGCAAATTTGCCTGGCGGTTCCGGGGCTCCCGGTCGCGCACGAAGACCGCTACGCGGCGTTCCTGCTGAACTCGATTCTCGGCGGCGGGATGAGCTCGCGGCTGTTTCAGTCGATCCGCGAGGAGCGCGGGCTGGCGTACTCGATCTACTCGGAGCTGAGCCCGTTCCGCGATACCGGATCGGTGGCAGTCTATGCCGGCTGCGCGGTGGAGCGCGCGCGCGAGGTGTTGGATCTGACTTTGGCGGAGCTGAACCGGATGAAGAGCGAGCCGGTGGCTGACGACGACCTGAAACGCGCGAAGGACCAGATCAAGGGCAACATGGTGCTGGGGCTGGAAAGCTCGTCGTCGCGCATGAGCTCGCTGGCACGGCAGCAGATGTATCATGGCCGGTTCTTCTCGGCCGAAGAGATTACGGCGGAGGTCGACCGGGTGACCCCTGGAGATATTCGCCGGCTGGCAGGCGAGCTGTTCCAGACGGAGCGGCTGGCGCTGACGCTGCTCGGCAACCTGGGGTCGCTGGAGATCAAGCGAACGGACCTGGTCTGTTGATCCCAGCCTGTTGAGTGCCTCTTTTGGGTCACGGGGAAGCTGCATGCCGCTGCATGACTAGCGGAGACCCGGTACGTCTATACTTTTGAGTTGTCATTCATCATGAGGATCCCTGCCTTGCAAACCGCATGTTCCGAGCGCGCTTTATCCGAGATTCGGTTTGAATCTTCATACTCCGACGTTTGCTCGAAGACTTCTGCAGCAGAGGCTGGCTTTACGCTGGTCGAGCTGCTCATCGTCATGTCCGTGATCCTGATCCTCATGACACTGGCGATTCCGGAGATGCAGAAGGTCATCAAGAAGAGCAATGAGACCTCTGCGATCCAGTCGCTGCGCGATCTGAACTCGCAGGAGGGGACGTACAACTCCACCTACCCAACACACGGGTTTGCCTGCACGCTGGCCGAGCTCGGCGGCAAGACGGGCTCCGGGGCACCCTCGCCCGAGGCGGCGCAGCTGATTCCGGAGGATCTCGCCAGCGGCGTAAAGGCGGGCTACACCTTTACAATCACGTGTGGATCAAAGACGACCGTCAATAACGTCGACCAGTACAACAGCTACACGATTACCGCTGTTCCCAATGCGGTCGGCAAGACCGGCGACCGCGGCTTCTGCACTGACGGAAACGCGATCCGCTTCGATCCGAAGGGTGGAACGAACTGCACCGATCTGCTGCAGTAGGCGGCGCGATGGTGTGGGCTGCTCGATGGGCGACGCTGTTGTTGCTGGCAGTCGCCGCTGACATGTTCGCGCAGTCGCCGAGCGCGGTTTCGCTCGCGAAGAAGGTCGACGCACACTACAACCATCTGCACTCACTGGAGGCTCGTTACACGGAGCGCTACCAGGGTATGGGCATGGACCGCACCGAGAGCGGGACATTGACGCTGGAGAAGCCGGGGCGCATGCGCTGGGCGTATGACATGCCGGCGGGCAAGGTGTTTATTCTCGACGGGACGAATGCCATCTCCTACACGCCCGGCGATGCGGAGGCGACGAGGTTTCCGGAGAAGAAGCTGGATGATCTGCGCTCGCCGCTGCGGTTTCTGCTGGGGCATACCGAGCTCGAGAAAGAGCTGCGCGGCCTCAGCGTGACGCTGGTGAATCTGGATGGCCAAACCGGATACACGTTGTGGGGAACGCCGGTGGGCATACCACCCCTGCGAGCTGAAGAGCGCTCCCAGGGGACCCCGGGGATCGAGCAGAGGGTGCGATCGATTGGTGTGACGGTCGACGCGGCGGGGATGATTCACATACTGCGGATCGAGGAAACGGACGGCGCAATAACGACTTTCACCTTCTCGGACATGCACGAGAACGTGCCCATCACTGACGGTGAGTTCCGGTTCATTCCACCGGACGGCGTTACGGTGATTGACGGCGCAGCACCTGTCTAAAGCGTTTCAGACGCGGCGCCGGTAAGTTACCACCGTCCCGCACCAAGGTACTGAAATTCGTGCGCATGAACTCGACGCGTGCCCTGTGGGATCCCACCTATACGGATTCAAACTATCCGCAGCCCAACTACACCACCGACCCCAACTACACATCGATCTGCTCAGTGCCGCTGCAGGCACCGCAGATCATCCCGATGATGCAGTCGTGGATTACCACTGGATGGACGGGGACGACTTACTCCGCACCCGGAAAATCCATCGACGAGTACAACTTCGGTGGTCTGGAGTCCATCAACGGCGCCGTGACGCAGGCGGATGTGCTCGGCATCTTCGGTAAGTACGGGTGACGATGGGCGTCTTCTGGCCGACCAGCACCTATGCCAACTCATCCGGCACCATGCTTCAACCCGGCGCGACGATGGCCTCGAGATGTACCGCAACTACGACGGCAGCAAGTCCACCTTCGGTGATCAGGAACTGAACTCCACTACAGGCGATCAGAGCAAGCTCGCAGTCTATTCTGCCTCGCGCACTTCGGACGGTGCTCTGACGATCATGGTCATCAACAAGACATTCGGCTCACTGACTGACACCCTTTCCATCAGCAATCTCACGAGCACGGCGACCGCAGCGCAGGTCTACCAGTACAGCAACGCCAACCTGAATGCGATCGTCGCACAACCGGCGCCCACAATCACTGCGGGCTCCGGAAGGAATCCAAGCACGATCAGTAACGTGACCTTCCCGGCCCAGTCCATCACACTGTTCCTCATCCCATCTCACTAACGGGATAGTCGGCCGGATACCTCATGAGAGGTATTCAGCCGCATTCTTTCTTGAATCCGCCCCAGCCGTGTACCGTAAACGCATGCGTTTTTTTGCACTCGCTGTTCTCGCCGGGTTCACGGCGACCGCAATCGCACAGACACCCACCACTCCCCTTCACCTCATTCCCATGCCGCGCGAAGTCACCTTCAAGGGAGACCAGCCGGTGACCGGCGTGATCGTGGATTGCCCCAATTGCGGCCCGGAGGACCAATTTGCCGCGAGCGATCTGCGCAATGAGTTGTCAGCCCGCGGCATCCCGGCGGGCAACGGCCTCAGGGTTGTGCTGCAGCGTCTCGGACAGCATCCCGATCCCTCGTTTACGGCAGAGATGCAGCCGGAGGGCTACACGATCGCCTCTACGCCGGGCCTTCTGACCCTGACCGGCGCAACCGGCGCAGGTCTTTTTTACGCAGCCCAGAGCGTAAAGCAGATGATCGAGCGCCAGCCGAATGGCAGTTTCGTGCTGCATGCCGCGGAGATCCGCGATTGGCCGGCGATGCGCTATCGCGGGTTGAGCGATGATCTATCGCGGGGCCCGGTCGACACGCTTGAATTTCAGAAGAAGCTGGTTCGCACGCTCGCTGCGTACAAGGCGAATCTTTACTCGCCATACTTCGAGAACACACAGCAGTATGCGTCGAATCCGCTGCCCGCGCCTCCGGGCGGCAGCATCTCGGCGGATGATGCGCGTGAGCTGGTCGCGTATGCCGCGAAGTATCACGTGATGATCGTGCCCGACCAGGAGGCCTTCGGACATCTGCGCCACATGCTGGTTTACGAGCAGTATCAGCCGCTGGCCGAGACGCCGCATGGAGCGGTGCTTGCGCCGGGTCAGCCGGGATCTCTGCAGGTGATCAACCAGATGTTCACTGAGCTGGCCGCGCTTTATCCGTCGCCGTTCCTGCACATCGGTGCGGACGAAACGTTTGATCTTGGCGTGGGCCAGACGAAGGCCGCTGTCGATGAGCAGGGGCTTGGCCCGGTGTATCTCAACTTCATGCAGCAGATTGACAACACATTGCGTCCGCTGAATCGACGCCTGCTGTTCTGGGGCGATATCGCGGAACGCTCGCCAGACCTGCTTAAGGCGATGCCGGATGAATTCAAGAACAACACCATCGCGATCAGCTGGCACTACTCGCCGTCGGACACGGGATTCACGAAGTACCTGAACTACTTCAAGTCTGCCGGCTTTGAGACGTGGGTCGCGCCGGGCATCAACAACTGGTCGCGCGTCTATCCCAACTACAACTCGGCCCTAAAAAATATTCAGCAGTTCACGCGCGATGGCCAGCAGATGGGCGCGACAGGACAACTGAACACCAACTGGTATGACGATGGCGAAGCGCTCGCGGCCAACAACTGGTACGGAATCCTCTTCGGCTGCGCTGCGGCGTGGCAGCAGGGCGAGAGCTCGATCCCGCAATTTCAAGCCAACTATGGCCCGGTGTTTCAAGGTGATCTGACAGGGAAACTCAACATGGCCCAGGAGGAGTTGATGGCCGCCCACGACATCCTGCAGTTTGAAGCGAAGGTCGGCGACGGCTCTGATGGACTCTTCTGGATGGATCCATGGTCGAAGGACGGCCAACAATATGCCGACAAAATCCGCCCCTACTCACATGAGTTGCGCATGCACGCCGAACATGCTCTTGAGTTGATCGCGCAGGCTCGCGCGGCGTATCCCGCCCCGCCTCGACCTGTCGTCTATTCGCCGACCGAGGAACTGCCTTCCAATCCCACGACGTTGCGTGAGCCAAACGCAATTGATGCGCTGGAGCTGGGTGCGCGACGCTTCGATTTTATCGGTGAAAAGTTTCAGCTAGCCGACGAGATGGCTGCTGGTTATGCTCGCGCACAGGCCGACGCAACATCGACGGACCGCAAACAACGCATGCAGGTCGGCCGCGAGCTCAGTGACATCAATGGCGTCAACGGCCGCATCCAGGACATCAAGGATGGTTACTCGCTGATTCGCGATCTGTATGCACAGCTCTGGCTCCGCACAAACAGGCCATACGCCCTGCGGCCTGTACTCGCGCACTATGACTACACGATCGACATCTGGCTGGCAAGAATGGATGCAGTGCGCAGTGCGCAGCGGCAATGGGCGGACACGCGTACGCTTCCCAGTGCGTCCGATCTTGGCATCCCCGCCGCTCCGCCAGCCCCGGTACCCGCGCCGGTCGTGCCGCCGTCCGAAACTCCGGCTGCGCAACCTGCTGCGCCATCCGTTCCACCACCCGCAAAATAACTATGCCAACCCTCATCACAGCTCGACGACTCATAACGGACATCGGTTCGGTAGAGTTCCCTGTGCTCATCGTTGATGATGATGGCGCACTCACCGACATCAGCTCCGACCCCACGGCACTCGCGCGCGAAGAGGACACGCTCACCTGCGCGTTCTTTGACGTCCACACACATGGTGCGATGGGCCACGACGTGATGTCAGCCTCACCCGCGGAGATGCGCGAGATCCAGCGGTTCCTCGCACTGCGCGGCGTCGCGCAATACCTTCCCACCACCGTGACGGCGTCCGTTGATTCCACCTTGCGCGCGTTGGAGTCGCTCGCCAACGCGATTGAGGGCCAGCCGCAGCCGCTGCAGGCGCAGCCTCGCGGCATCCACCTCGAAGGCCCGTTCCTCTCGCATGCCAAGCGCGGCGTTCATCCGGAAAACCATCTGCAGACGCCGAGCATTGAACTCTTCGATCGATTTCAGCAGGCAGCTCGCGGGCACATCTCTCTGTTGACCATCGCTCCCGAACTCAGCGGCGCCATCGATCTCATCGTCTACGCCACGTCCATCGGCGTGCGCTGTTCCCTTGGTCACACCAACGCGCTCGCAGCCGAGGCTTACGCCGCCGTAGATGCGGGCGCCAGCAGCGCGACCCATACTTTCAACGCCATGCGTGCGTTGGGCCATCGCGAGCCCGGCGTCCTCGGTGTTGCGCTTGACGACGACCGCCTCTTCGCCGAGCTGATCTGCGACGGCGTCCACGTCGCACCCGAGCTCGTCAGGCTTTGGTTCAAATCCAAGGGTCCGGAATGCGGGATCCTGATAACGGATGCGATGTCTGCCGCAGGCATGCCCGACGGCAGATACAAACTCGGAGAGTTCGACGTCGATGTAGCCGAGGGCCGTGCATTTCTCACGGGTGATCTTGCTCGCGGCGCCCACACGTTGGCCGGTTCTGTACTCACCATGGATCGGGCGGTCGCCAACTTCTGCCACTTCACGGGTGCCACGCTCGCGGACGCAACTCGCCTCGCCTCCCACAATCCCGCAGCGATGCTCGGACGGCCCGAACTGACTCGCCTCGCGCCTGGTAGTGCGGCAAACCTGAACCGTTTCGATCGTAGCGGCCGACTCGTAGCAACGTACCTTCAGGGCGAACTCGTCACTTAGTCCGACTACCGGCCCTGTCTCGCACGCCACAGCGCACCTTCCAGCGGCTGCACTGCGTTTCCGTCCACATTGATCGCCGGCCACGCTGCGCGGACGTGCTCCTCCATTGCGCGAAGAACTCGCGGAATTCTGCCGAGCACGCTGCCGGTGAATGCAACCCGTGAGGCATCCTCCGTGGCACATTCCGCAGCCCGCATCTTCGAAATCACCAAGCTCACCTGCGTCGCAAGCTCCTCGCCGGCGTGATCCAGCACGCCCTGCGCAAGCGCATCACCGCTTTCCGCGCACTCCGCCACAACCGTGGTCAACGAAGCAAAGTCAGGCCGCTCGCGCAGATTCGCCTTTGCAACCAAGGCTGCCAATTCCTCAAGCCCCCAAGCCTGCTGTATCTCGCGGAGCAGGCACGTTTCGACTCCTCTATCGCGCGCCCGCAAACAAGCACGGATCGCCTCGAGCCCGATCCACGTCCCGGAACCCTCATCGCCCAGCACCGGGCCCCAGCCACCGGCGCCCACCGTTGTTCCGTTCGCGCAGCGGCCGGTCACATGCGATCCGGTGCCGGCAATGACGAGCACTCCCGCACCTCCCCGAAAGGCCGCATCCAGCGCAATCTGCTCGTCTCCGGTGATGATGGTCTTGCCACTCACCAGTTCAGCGAGGATCGTCTGCGCCCAGCGTCGCACCTCCTCACTCGAGGATCCCGCGAGCCCAAAGCAGGTGCCCGCGACGGAATCGCCAGTAATGCCGGCAGACCCGAGCGCCTCGCGCACAATCATCCGCAGCCCTTCCGTCGCCGCTCGTTCGCCCACATTCATCAGCTTCACAGTGGGCCCGGAAGACTGTCCCAGCACGCGCGATTCATCCGCAATCCAGCATTCCGTCTTGGTCCCACCGCCATCCAGCGCAACAAAATACGACATCCGTTCACAGCTCCCGATGGCGCTGACGAGCAAGTCTTGCGCCAAGCCCGTTATCATAACCTGCAACGTTGCCTCACGTCAGCGCACCGCACTGGAGAGAGTCCGCTTGCCCTGTTCCATCGACGCCCTTGCATCTCTTCTAGCAACCCAGCGGCTTAGCGCTTTCGATCTCACTCTCGTAGCGGCTTACCTCATCGGCATCACGCTCTTTGGCCTGCGCTTCCGCAAATCCCGCGGCGCCGCCGCAGCCGACCGCTCTCTCAAGTCGTACTTCCTCGCCGACAACACCATCCCATGGTGGGCCATCGCGCTCTCTGTCGTCTCCGCTGAGACCTCCACACTCACCATCATTTCCATCCCCGGCGTCGCCTTCGCCGGCGACTTCGGCTTCCTGCAGGTGGTCATCGGTTACTTGCTCGGCCGTGTCGTCGTGGCCGCGCTCTTCCTACCGCGCTACTTCGCCGGCGAGATGCTCACCGCATACCAGCTCATCGACCGCCGCTTCGGGCCAACCCTGCACAAGGTCACGGCCGCTCTCTTCCTCGTCACACGCGCCGCTGCAGAGGGCGTGCGCGTTTTCGCGGTCTCCATCGTCGTCGGCATTGCCATTGGCACACGTGACGTCCTCTCCATCGCCATCATCTCGGCGCTCACTCTGCTCTATACCTTCGAAGGCGGAATGGCTGCCGTCGTGTGGACCGACGTTGTGCAGATGGTGATCTACGTCGGCGGTACCGTCGTTGCGCTGCTCACACTCGGCTCGCACGTGCAGGGCGGCTGGCCCGTGATTCACTCCGTAGCCGCCGCTGCCGGCAAGTTCCACATGTTCAACTTCGTCCTGGACCTCACAACGACCTACACATTCTGGGCCGGCGTCCTCGGCGGCACCTTCCTCACCATGGCCTCGCACGGCACCGACCAGCTCATGGTGCAGCGGCTGCTCGCCGCGCGCAATCTGCGGCAATCTACAGTAGCGCTCCTCAGCTCCGGCGTCGTGATCTTCCTGCAGTTCGCGCTATTCCTATTGATCGGCGCCGGCCTCTACGTCTTCTATCAGCAACATCCTGGCGCAATTTTCCGCACAAACGACTACATCTTCCCCACCTTCATCGTCCGCGAGATGCCCATTGGCATCGCCGGCCTCCTTGTCGCTGCCATCCTCGCGGCGGCAATGTCGAACCTTTCTGCCGCACTCAACTCACTGTCCTCCACAACCGTCGTCGATTTCTACATGCGCTTCCGTCCCGCAGCAGATAACCGCGAGCGCGCGATGATTGCGAAATCATCGACCGTACTCTGGGCGCTCGTACTCTTCGCCATCGCGATCTATTCAGTGAAAGCTGGCGGCAAGGGCCACGTCGTTGAAATCGGCCTCTCAATCGCATCAGTCGCGTACGGCTGCCTGCTCGGTGTCTTTCTGCTCGGCACGCTCACGCGTTTCGCAACAGAACTCGGCGCCATCATAGGCATGATCTGCGGCTTCATTCTCAACCTTTGGATTTGGCAAGGAGTATTCCCTGTGCATCTCGGTCCCGTCATCATTCCGCACATCGCCTGGACCTGGTACGTCCTCATCGGTGCCGCCGTTACGTTCTGCATCGGCGCATTCGCGAGTCTCTTCCTCGGAAAACGCACGCGGACCGAGCGCACTGCGGCGGTCACTGCGCTCCTCTTGCTATGCCTCTCTCTTCCGATCGCAGGCGTAGCCGAGAAGCCCTCGCATCATCAAGCGTCAACACAAGGCCCAGCTACCGTTCCCGCACCGGACTTCAGCCCAGTCTCCGCGCTGATCAACGAAGGCATTGCCGAGCATCGCCTCCCCGGCGCCGTCCTCCTCATCGGCCACAGCGGCCGCGTTGTCTTTGAGCACGCCTACGGCGACCGCAAGCTCGTCGGCGAACCCGGCCTCAACGGCCAGCCTTCACCCGCCGAGCCCATGACCGAGGACACGATCTTCGACATGGCCTCGCTCTCGAAAAACCTCTCCACATCCACCAGCATTATGCAGCTCTACGAGCAGCACAAGCTCACCTTCGATGAGCCCGTCGAGCAGATCCTCCCGGAATTCAATCCGGATCACGATCCCGAGCGCGCGCAGGTCACCGTGCGTATGCTGCTCACCCACACCTCCGGCGAGCCCGCCGACGTGAACCTGAAAGATGCTTGGGGTCTTGCAAAGCCGGATAAGGCCGAGGGCATCCATCGCGCGCTCACCACACCTCTGCAGTCCGCGCCGGCCGACGTCTTCCGCTACTCCGACATCAACTTCATTCTTCTCGGCGACATCGTCGAAACACTCTCCGGCGAACCGCTCGATGTCTACGCCCAGGAGCACATCTTCAAGCCACTCGCCATGACCGAAACACGCTATCTGCCCATCGACAAAGCCTGCGGTCCGCACAAGATCATCGGGGCTGCAATCGTATGGGCACCACGGCCACGCGGTCACATGCACTACACCTGCCCGGCAGGCGACTGGAGCACTTCCCTGCTTTCGCGCATCGCTCCAACCACACACGATGACGAAAGCAAATCCGACCCCGCCGCCAATCCGCACTTTGACATGCTCACCCGCGGCACGGTACACGACCCCACGACGCGCCGCATGGGCGGAGTCGCCGGCCACGCAGGAGTGTTCTCTACAGCGCACGACGTCTCGCTCTTCGCGCAAGCATTGCTTGATCGTCTCGCCGGTCGCTCCAGCAACTTCCCGCTCCAACCATCCACACTCGAGCTGATGACCACGCCCGAGCAGCCCGGCCACTACGCCGGGCAACTCACGCTGGCCAACAGCGCGGAGCAGTACGCCATTTTGCAGGGCGAAAAGGGCGCTGCCCCGCTGCTCGCACCACGCTATCCTGCAATACATCACCAGGATTTACGCGGCTTCGGCTGGGACATCGATACGGCCTTCTCCAAACCACGTGGCATGATCTTCCCCATCGGGAGCTTCGGCCACACCGGGTTCACCGGCACGTCGCTCTGGATGGACCCCGGCTCTGACACCTATATCGTCCTGCTGGCGAACGCAATTCATCCGCGAGGCAACCCGCCGATCTCCAACCTGCGCGGCGAGGTCGCGACTACCGTTGCGCAAGCGCTGCATCTGTACCCCGCGACAGAGACTCACGCGCAGCTCGGTTCGACACAAGCAGAATCACCAACCGTCACCGGCATTGATGTTCTCGAATCAGACCACTTCAGCGAACTTAGTCAACTTGCGACAGAGCACAACAACACGCTCCGTCTCGGCATCCTCACCAATCAATCCGGCGTCGACGCGCACGGTCGCCGCACCATCGACATCCTCTCCACCGACCTCCCGAAAATCGTATCGGGCTCCAAGCTCACCACCATCTTCTCGCCCGAGCACGGCATCTTCGGCAAGCAGGACACCACCTCCTTCGGTCCCGAAACGGACCCAACCACCGGGCTCCGCGTCACCTCACTCTACGGCGCACATGATGCTGACCGCCGTCCCTCACACGATCAGCTGGCCAACCTCGACGCCGTCGTCATCGACCTGCAGGATGCCGGCGTCCGCACCTACACCTACGAGGCCGTCACAGGTTACTTTCTCGAGGCCGCCGCGCATGAGCAGCGCGACTTCCATCACACACTCAACGTCGTCGTGCTCGACCGCCCCGACCCCATCGATGGCATCGCGGTGCAAGGCCCCGTCTCCGACGCCGGCCACGAGAACTACACCGACTACGGCCAGATTCCAGTCCGCCATGGGATGACCCTTGGCGAACTCGCCCGCTTCTACAACAGCACGCGCCACATTGACGCCCCACTCACCGTCATCGCTATGCAGCGCTGGACGCGGTCCGAGTTCTATGACCAGACGGGCCTTCCCTGGATCAACCCGAGCCCTAACCTGCACAACCTCACCGCGACCATCCTCCTCCCTGCGCTCACGCTCCTCGAAGCGACCAACGCCACCGTCGGTCGCGGCACACCAACTCCGTTCGAGCTCATCGGCGCGGGTCTTCCGCCCAAGGACAAGACCACCGGCGCGCAACCGCCCGCATGGTTCCACGCCGTTGATGTCGCCGCGGCACTCAACACTCGCCACATCCCCGGCGTCACCTTCGCCGCGACAACAACAACCGTCGACAGCGATCCCATCCACCCGTATCACGGCCAGACCATTGAAGCCGTTCGCATCAACGTTACCGATCGCGACGCACTGGATTCGCCCGAGCTCGGCATCGAGCTACTCAGCGCGCTGCACAAGCTCTACCCGGAGCAGTTCCGTCTTAACCGCGCGGCAAACCTCCTCGCAAACCAGGCCACCCTCGACGCAATCACACGCGGCGACGACCCACGCTCGATCGCAGCCACGTGGCAGCCCGCACTCAACAATTACAAGAACGCTCGCGAGCCCTACCTTCTCTACAAGTAACTCTTATCTTCTCGATGGAATCGCATCCCAGATCGCCGGGTCTTCCTCGCCGAGCACCCACGAACATACGCCCTGCAAGCCGCGCTGCTTCGCCAGTTCATATCGATCCATGAACGCGCGCTTGTCGGTATAGAAGACCCACTCGCGCGTCTCGTCGCGCGTAATGTAAAACCACGGCGTGTGATCGTCATCATCCCACTGCAGCTTGCCGCTATAGCTCGCGCGCAAAAACTCCGCATTCGTAAACGAGATCGACTCCGCCGTCGGATTCGGATGCTGCTCCGCCTTGTTCAAGCCCGGATCACCGGCGAACCAGTGGTATCCATACAGCGCAATGCCGAGCGAGAGCTTCTCCTTTGGCACATCCTTCAGCGCGTACTCCAGGTTCGCAACCGTCCACTCCCATCCGTCCACGGGCCCCGGCGCCGTGTAACGCGAGTGCTGATCGTAGGTCATCAGGCAGATCAGATCGACGGACTCCGCCAGCGCCTTCAGGTCATATCCGCCGCGCCACTCCTCGAACATCCATCGCGCGTACGGCAGCGAACCGGCGTATCCCGGCGCATTCGGCACGGTCGCAATCTGCACCTGCAGCCCGGCCGCGTGCAGCACCTCAGCGCTGCGCTGCACCAGAGCGGATAACCCATCTCGCTCGACCCATAGCACATGCTCCAGGTCGAACTGAATCCCTGCATAGCCATGTTCTTTGCACTCGCGCACCAGCGCGCGGTTCATCACGTCCTGCGCCTTCACATCAGCGAACAGATCATGCAACTGCTGCTTATCGAAGAGCACGACAATCGGAATCACCTGCACATGCGCGGCCTTCGCCTCGCCCAGCACCTTCTCATCCGGCTCGCCTGAGACAAGCCCATGCCCATTCACCGCGTACCAGGTCGGCACGAGCATGTCGATCTTGTCCTTGTGCTGCTCAAACGAGTGTACGCCGGCCGCATTCTCCTGCATGTAGAAGAGCGTCTTCTGCGCCGCCGCGGTCACCACTGACACAGATGAGAACGCGCAAACCGCGGCTACAGCGGTCGATAGCTTCACTCGAGACCCCCTTGAATGTGTTCAACCCATTGTGGCATCCAGGTTTGGCGAGCGCCGGAATCGGTGAAATTTGCCAAACAAGCCTTGGAGTGGTTCTAATCTATAGGAATCGATTACGCTCCTCCTTCGGCATCTATGCCATTGAATCCTTGGGCTCTTTACACATTGAAAGGATTTTTCCAATGAGCTTTTCACGCAGGGAGTTCGTCGGCGGTCTGAGCACCACCCTTGCCGCTCTCGGAGCCGCGGGGCTGTCTACCCATAACGCTGAAGCTCAATTGATCTATCAGCGTGCCGACTGGGACTTCAACGAATTTCAAAAGCTTGTAGATTCTCCCGCCAAGGTCAAGCAGGTTTATGACATCCGCCTCGTTGGAGAAGGCAAGTTTCTCAACAACGTCAAAAATTCTCTCAACGGATTCATCTACGGGTTCGGCATTGCCGCCGCCGAAGTTAAGATTGCCGTAGCTCTCCATGGGCCATCGAATGCCGTGGCCTTTGACGACGCCATGTGGCAGAAGTATCGCCTCGGCGAATTCGTGGAGCTAAACGACCCAGCCACGGGCAAGCCGGCCACACGCAATGTCTTCTTTCGCTCCAGCGGCAAAGGCTCCGATAATCTACAGGAACGCTCCTCGAAAATGCAGGACCGCAGCGTCGAGGGCCTTCAGCATCGCGGAGTCAAATTCCTCTCGTGCCATACGGCGACCGAAGAGCAGGCGGAGGCGATGGTCAAGAAGTTTTCGCTCTCCTCAACGCCCGAGGAAGTCGTCAAGGATCTGCAGGCACACGTGCTTCCTGGCGTGCTCATCGTTCCTGCCATGGTCGCAACGGTCGCGTTGCTCCAGTCAGAAGGCCACTTCACCTATATCACCGTTTAGTTGAGCCACATGATGAAGCAGCTCGTCGCCCTGATCACGCTTTCACTGTCCGTTGGCATCTCTGCCCAGCAGACGACTCCTCCATGGAGCGGTGGTAGAAACGACCCTGCGCCCTCAAAAGGCTTCGTCTTCCACGTTCCCGACATCGACAATGTCCCCGACCTTCATGGCGATCCAATCGACGCCAAACTGGTCCTGTTCATCGGCGGCAATCAGTTCTTCGTGATGCCGCGTCTCATCGCTGGCTTTGAAAAACTTCACCCCGAACTCGCCGGGCACATCTTTTACGAGACGCTTCCTCCCGGTGTTCTGCTGAAGCAAATCAAAGCGGGAAACACTCTCACGCTGGGCAATCTCACTCTCGACATCGTGCCGGATGTTTATGAGGCCGGCGCCAACGCGATCAAGTCGATGAAGCAAACCGGCCTGATTGAGGAGTCCGTCAAGTACACAACGAACGATCTTCAGATTATGGTCCGCGCGGGAAATCCGAAGCACATCGCGTCTCTCAAGGACCTCGCCCGTTCTGATGTAAGAGTGGCGCTTCCCAACCCAGAGTTCGAAGGCATCGGCAGACAGGTGGAAGCTGCTTTGAAGAAGTCCGGCGGCGACGAACTTGCTACTGAGGTTTACAAGACGCGCGTCACTCAGGGCGGAGTGATTCTCACCCAGATCCATCATCGCCAGACCCCGATGCGGATTCTTAACAGACAGAGTGACGCCGGTGTGACCTGGACTTCTGAAGTTCTCTTTCAACAGAAGCTCGGCAACCCGATTGAAGGCATCAAAATTCCCGCCGCACTGAACACCCCCGCGATCTATGCCGCCGGTGTGCTAAAAGGCTCACCGCATCCAGAAGCCGCGCGCGCGTGGATACACTACTTGGGGTCGGACGACGCGCAGGCTGCGTACCGCGAATTCGGTTTCAAGCCGGTACCAGCGGAGAGTTCTAAACAGTGAGTTCCCGTCGCAACGCGGGGCTGGCGATGGCTGTAATCCTGCTGATCTATTGCTTCACCATCCTCGTTGGGTTTCTGGTTCATGATCTCTCGTTCAGTTGGTGGGACAATCACCTTCACGCCACAGATTGGCAGCCTCCCAGCTACTCATCGATTCCTGATGGTTCCTTGGGCAACAGCATCCGTCGTGGCGCGGCCATTTTCAATGAAACGCCGCTCTATGCCTCACAGAATACGGCCAGCAAAATTCGCTGCTCTGATTGTCACGCCGGAGGCGGCATTCAACCCTACTCGTCGCCGATGGTCGGGCTGCCGAAGCTCTTTCCGATGTACAACGCGCGCGCCGGCCACATGATCAGCATGAAAGATCGCATTCAGGAGTGCTTTGTCCGCAGCGAGAATGGCACACCTCTGGACTATGATGGCGACACGATGAAGAGCTTGGTCGACTACATCACCTGGCTCTCGCAACCTGAACCCGGCCATAAGCCGTTCAAGGGAAGAGGCTTGGTGAAGCTGCCCGATCTGACTCCCGACCCGCAAAACGGCGAACAGATTTACTACTCACAATGCGCTGGCTGTCACGGAAATGATGGCGCGGGCCGAGTTCCCATGTTCCCTGCTCTTTGGGGCCCGAACTCCTTCAACGATGGCGCCGGAATGAATCAGATTCCCAAGATGGCAGCCTTCGTTCAGCACAACATGCCGCAGAACCGCATGGGCATCCTCACCCCGCAACAGGCCTATGATGTCGCTGCATTCGTCCACGAACATCCGCGGCCTGCCTTCAACCAGGCCTATAAGCACTACTGAAAGAGCGTCTGCCCGAAGCGTCACGGCCTCAGCAGGAAGAGTTGGGCCGCGTCGCCGTCCCGCTTTCTTGGGTCGGTAGAGTCTGTGGATTGGGAATCGGATAAGCCATCGTGCCGAGGAGAGCGTTGATGCACCCACTGATGAGAGTAGGATCCGCCGCATTAAGCGTGGGCAGGATGGGTACAGAGGTGTCTGGCTTGGAGAAGTTGAACGCGGAGGTCATATCGCCAACCGCAGACCGACGCCAGGCGGAGAGGTTCGGCACTTCTGCGCCAAAGCGGGTTTCCAAGAAGCGCAGGACCGACGTGTGATCGAACGTATCGGATGAGATGAAACCGCCGCGGCTGAACGGAGAAATGATCAGCATAGGCACGCGGAAGCCGAGGCCGATCGGGCCGCTTATCCCGCCGAGCACTGACGCATCGGGGACGGGAGTCGCTGTAATGTACTCGCCGGCCGTGCCAAGGGGAGCAGTCGGCGGCGGCACATGGTCGAAGAAGCCGCCGTTTTCGTCGTAGGTAACGAAGAGCACCGTTTTAGCCCACTGGGACGCGTTGGCGGTAAGCGCGTTGATAATCGCGGCGACTGTGAGTTCACCAAGCAACGACGGTGACGGGGGATGCTCGGATTCAACAACCGAGGGAATGATCCAAGAGACTTGCGGCAGATTTCCCGTGGTCGCATCCGCGATAAAGTCGGTCGGGAACTGTGGGTCGAATGCATTTTTGTAAAGCTGCGTGGATGAATCCTGAAAGTTCTTGAAGTACGGCAGCACGTTGTTTGAACTGATACCGTTTTGGATGGTCTGGTCGGGTGTGCTGTAGATTTTCCATGAGACGCCGTGGGCCTGGAGCTGCTCGGGCATCGTGGTGTACGTGAGCTTTCCGTACATCGAAGAACGGTTTCCGACGAGTGTCTGGATCAGTGGCCCGCCATTCTTGCCGTCAGGATCGATGGACGCGGCCATCGTGTAGATGCGATTCGGATCGGTGGGGCCGATCACCGAGCAATGATAGTTGTCGCAGAGAGTGAAGGTGTCGGCGACGGCATAGTGATAGGGCAGGTCGGCGCGGGTATAGTAGCCCATCGTGAGCACCGCGTCGTTGGCGTTGATGGGAACGTGCGCTGTGACGAAGCCATCGTTTGCGCCGTTATCCCAGCTCTGGTGCTGCGTCACCCAGCTGTGGTCGATGTCATGGGTGCATGCCGCATTCCACTTCGAGCTGTCGAGATGGAACGGATAAAGCACGCCTGCAGGTGAGACCGTAGTGTTGCCCGGGTAGGACTGTTTGTATGCGTTGGAAGATTCGGAAAAGCCGCGTACGCCTTTATAGCTGCCGAAATAGTGGTCGAAGGACCGGTTTTCCTGAATCAGGATGACAACGTGCTCAATATCGGTGAGCTTCGCGCAGCTCGAGGTCGAGCCTCCGCTGCTTCCAGAGATAGCCTTGTTGATCGCGCTGCAGCCCGAAACCATTGAGTACGCACCGGCCGCGGCAGCAAACTTGAGAAGGTCGCGGCGGCTGAAGTGTCCCTGGCCCATGGTTCGTCGCATCTCCCGGTTGGTTAGATGCACGACGGCCTAGCTCGCGAGCGCCTCTACCCGGACCTGATCGGCGCCGTTTGGCGAATTTAATTGTCTTATCCTGCGACGATCTTAAAGGTGCGAGGGAGTTCGCTTTGCCCAAAAGAAACCAAGGTGCGCGGCTTCGCTTTGAAAGCCGCGCACCTGGACGAGATACCTAGTTTCCGAGATTGTCCACGTTCAGCGTGATGGTTTGTGTATGCACCACGCCTCCTGCAGTCGCGGTCAGGTTGAACGTGCTGGTATGCGTCTTGCCGGTAAGAGTCGCTTCGCTGCATCCGCTCAACGTCGATGCGGCAACAGCTGCAATCAACAGCAGCATAAGGCTCGCCAGCCGTTTGCGTTTACGCAAGCCGCCGAGCGAGAGAAGGAACACAACAGCCATAATGGGCGCCAGCTTGTCATGTTGCCTCAGCGAGGCTGTCTCATTCGCATAGATATTGAACGTTCCATAGTAGGTCCCATTCGGGTTCGTGGCATCAGGAAGAGTCCATACGTTGGACACGTTACCCTTTTTGTCGAGGAATCCGCACGTGTCTTTCGAGCTCATCCCCGTGCAGCTCATGGTGACCTTGCCGCTGAAGTCAAACAATGGCGTCAGTGTAACCGTTGCGCCGCCTCCCAACCCATTCGGGATGGTGAAGTTGTCGACATAGACCTTCATGGCGAAGTCGGGGTTCAATGTGTATACCGCCGTAGCCACCGCGCTCGTTGCATAGCCGGGCGCGCCAACTGCAATTGCCTTCAGCGTTGTTGTAACCGTAATGGAGATCGCCTGGCCGGTATACACCGGCGAGCTGGTCGTTGGCTTGTTCCCGTTGGTCGTGTAGTAGATGGTCGCTCCCTGGGTAGCATCACTAATCGAGACGGATTGCGCAGAGGTATACGTGCCGGCGGCTACGGAGAACGTAGGAGTAGCTACGGTCCCGATCGGGTTCACGACAACCGGCTGGGTTACCTGCGGAGCGGCTGAATAGTAGATGCCATTCGCAAGAGCACCCGCCTGGTTCGCAGCCACTACAGTCGTCCCAATATCCTTTACGGTCAGAGTAGTAACGCCACCGGAAACGTTCAGCGTGCCTGGGCCGCTGACGATGCTGAACACCACAGGCTGGCCACTCGGTCCTCCGGTAGCGCTCAGCGTCACCGTCTGTGCCGAGCCGGTCCACGTAAGAGCGGCCGGAGCCGGGAAGGTTATGGCTTGTGCCGTGAAAGGCACCACCGGATTGCCGCTCAAGTCCACTTGCTGCGTGCTGGCAGGGGTAAACGTACCAATCGCCTGACCGGTGGAAGCGGGGTTTGTAATCACTGCAATGGACGGGTAGGTGTCCGCAACACTAGCTGTTCCTGTGACCGCGGTGTATACCACCGCCGTTGAACTCGGCGTGAAATCCATCGTCAGCCCGCAGTTCGCGTTCGGCGTCAGCGAAGTGCTTGCCAGGCAGGCGTTACTCGGATCCACGGCAAACTCATTCGTCGCCGATGAGGTGTTATCCACCACGGTAGGTGCCGACGTGAAGTTCAGGGCCGCATTTCCGCTGTTGTAGATGTATGAGGTTTCGGTGCTGGTGTGCGAACCGGAGCTATCCGGCTTCAACGTGTCGGGGAACGAAGCGGCTGCCGGCGAATTGATGTTCAGTTCTACAACCTGGCCACCGACCGGATCGGCTACATAAATGTTGCCGTTCGCATCGAGGCTTAGACCTTGTGTGCTTGATAGTTTGATCGACCCCGTCGAGAGCACCGAAGCAACCCCGTTATCGATGAGAACCAGGCCAAGCGAGGAGTCAGCAACAACGAGGGCTCCTGAAGGAAGGACCTTGACGCTCGTCGGAGAGGCCAACGCCGTACCAGTGGCGTTCACGACGCTAGCCACACCCGTCACGCTGTACTCGACGATGCGCTTGTTCCCTGTGTCCGCAATGAACAGGTCGCCGGCAGAATCAACTCCCATTCCGGCTGGCGCGCTGAGTGGTGATCCTCCGAATGTGGTCGTGGACGAGACATACACGGTGTTTTGTGAGTACGCCGCGTTGTACAGCCGGGCCTGGACGATGCGATTGTTGCCAGTGTCCGCGATATACAGGTTGGAATAACCGTCGATCGCCAGCCCCTGAGGATTGCTGAACGACAGACCCCCCACAGTGGCATTGGCGGGGATGACCACCCGGGGGATCATCGTTGCATACGGCATAAGCGTAACGACAGCCGTGTTGGACCCGCTGTCCAGAACGTATGCATTGTTGGCGCCGTCCAGCACAACGTCCGTGGGGGTTGTAAAGCTCGTCGGGAACGTAACGCCCGCGGCGACGCCGGTGGCGCTCACTTTGAAGGTGTATCCGGTGAGGTTAGCCGCATTCGTAGCCGCGAGCCCATTCGTCAGGCAGTAGCTGTTCGCGTAGCCATTGCCTGCAGCGCCTGCCCTGTAGTTCTGCGCAGTGTTTGCTGTCGTTGCAAGGCAGTCAAGGTCAAGCGAGGTATTCGTTGTATCGGTGACGAAGATATCGCCGAACGTATCGATCCCCACACCGGAGGGCGTAAAGCCCACGGCTTTGGTTGTGTGAGCGTAAGACGTATAAAGCTGCGATACGGAGACCGCCTTGGATGCGGTGCCAGGCAGGAACATCGGCTGTGGCCCCACGCCGACACCCTGCAA
>Ga0070741_10008201_pt1 | contig 21129 bp, 23 predicted proteins | sample Coa_R1_4_FD_66440 | JGI IMG/M metagenome (GOLD analysis project Ga0070741, IMG submission 66440) | Surface soil microbial communities from Centralia Pennsylvania, which are recovering from an underground coalmine fire - Coalmine... | ecosystem: Environmental > Terrestrial > Soil > Unclassified ...
TACCGCACGAGCCGCGACTCGGCGCTCGCGCCGGCGCTGATCGAGGCCGCCGAGCACGGGAAGCAGAGCGTCTGCATCGTCGAGCTGAAGGCGCGCTTCGACGAGCAGCGCAACATCGAGTGGGGCCGCTCGCTCGAGCAGGCCGGCGTCCACGTCGTCTACGGGTTCCCGGACATGAAGATCCACGCGAAGACGACGCTCGTCGTGCGGCGCGAAGGCGCGAGCCTGCGCCGGTACACGCACATCGGCACCGGCAACTACCACGCGACGACGGCGCGGATCTACGAGGACCTCGGCCTCTTCACGGCGGACGCCGACATCGGCGCCGACATCGCCGACCTCTTCAACTTCGTCACCGGGTTCGGCCGGCCGCAGCGCTTTCGCAAGATCCTCGCGGCGCCCTTCAACCTCCGCAGCGGCCTCGTCGAGCACATCCGGGAGGTGGCGGCCGCCGCAGCGAACGGCAAACACGCGCGGATCCGCATGAAGGTGAACAACCTCACCGACCCGGCGATGATCGAGGAGCTCTACCGGGCATCCGAGGCGGGCGCCGAGATCGACCTCGTCGTGCGCGCGATCTGCATGTTGCGTCCGGGCGTTCCCGGCATGTCGGAGCGGATTCGCGTGCGCTCGATCCTCGGGCGCTTCCTCGAGCACAGCAGGCTCTTCTGCTTCGAGGCGGGCGACCGGAAGACGTACCTGCTCGGGAGCGCCGACCTGATGGAGCGGAACCTCGATCACAGGATCGAGGTGCTCGTGCCTGCAGAGGCCGCTCATGTCCGACAGGAGATCGAGCTCGTTTTGCGCACGCTCGCGAAGGACAACTCGCAGGCATGGGAGCTGAACGCCGACGGAAGCTGGCAGCGGCTGACCCAGGAGGGAAGCGAACGGCGCCGGGCCGCACAGGCGACCGCGATGCGGCGGCGGGTCCGCGCGCGGATGGCATCGACGCGCTGACCGGCTCCGTCATGTGGCGCCTTCATCATCGCGGTGTGCCGGTGGGGGTCGTCGACGTCGGTTCGAACACCGTGCGCCTGCACGTCGCGCACGACGGCCGGGCGATCTTCGGCAAGCGGTCGCTGCTCGGGCTGGGCGACGCCGTCGAGCGGTTCGGCGTGATCCCGGAGCCGAAGCTCGACGAGGTCGGGGCGATGGTCGCGGAGTATGTCGCCGACGCGCGCGACCGCGGCGCGGAGATCGTGGAGGTCCTCGTCACGAGCCCCGGCCGCCAGGCCGTGAACGGGCACGAGCTGATCACGCGCCTGGAGGGCGCGGCGGCTGCACCGGTGCGCCTCCTGTCCGCAGCCGACGAAGCGAAGCTCGGCTTCGCCGGCGCGCTCGCCGAGACGCGGATCCCGGCCGGCCGCCGCGTCGCCGTCGTCGACGTGGGCGGCGGCTCGACCCAGATCGCGGTCGGCACGCGGCGCGACGGCCCGATCTGGATCCGCTCGGTCGACCTCGGCTCGATGCGGCTCACGAGCCGCTGTCTTCCGGAGGACCCGCCCGGGCATGCCGCGCTGCGGCAGGCGCGGGCCGAGGCGGAGGCGTACCTGGCCGACCTCTCGCCGCCGCGGCCGCGCGTCGCGATCGCGACGGGCGGGAGCGCCAGAGCGCTCCGCCGCGTCGCCGGCTCCTCGCGGCTCGGGCTCGAGGAGCTCGAATCGGCGCTCGCCGTGCTGGCCGAGACGCCTGCCGCCGAGATCGCCGACGAGTTCGGCGTCGAGCTCGGCCGCGCGCGGACGCTCGCCGCCGGCGCCGTGATCCTCTCGGGCGTCGCGGGGCTCTTCGGGATCCGCTTCCGGATCGGGCGCGGCGGCGTCCGGGAGGGAGCGGCGCTCGAGCTCGAGCGGCGGCGACTCGCCGCATAGCCCGGTGCTGCTCGCCCGGCACGCCAGGGCAGGGAAGCGCGGGGAATGGCGCGGCGACGACCTCGCCCGCCCGCTCGACGAACGCGGTGTCGGGCAGGCGGAGGCGCTCGTCCCGCTCCTCGACGGCTACCGGATCGATCGCATCCTGAGCAGCCCGGCCCGCCGCTGCGTCGAGACGGTCGAGCCGCTCGCGCGGTCGCGCGGCCTCCAGGTCGAGGTGTGCCCGGAGCTCGCCGAGAGCCGCCAGGGGACCGACGGCGCCGAGCTCGTGCGCAGCCTCGCGGGAGCCGACGTCGTTGCGTGCGGCCACGGCGGGCTCGAGCAGGCGGCGCTGGTCGATCCGCCGCGTTGGAAGAAGGGCGACGTCTTCGTGGTCGACGAGACGCTCGCCGTCCGCTGCACGCTCAGCCCGTAGCGGGCGGCGGCCTCAGCCCCAGGCGCGCTTCGCCGCCCGCCGCAGGCGCTTCCACTGGGGGCGGAGCTCCTTGCGGGCGTGCTCGCGCCGCTCGCGCTCGACCGCGATCAGGCGGCCCGCCGCGAGCGCAGCGGACTTGTTCGGGAGACGCGCCGTGAGCTCGCGGATCGTCTGCTCGGCGACGGCCGCGTCCTGGTGGTCGCCGAGGACGTCTTGAAACCGCTTCGCGGCCTGCACGAACCGATCCGCACGCGGCCCGCGGACGGGGGCGGCGAGCTCGCCCGCGTAGCGGGCTCGCTTGCCGAGGATTCGCAGCCTGTGCAGCTCGCCGTCGCTCGGGGCGTCCGGGAGCGCCCGCTCGAACGCGGCGAGCCGGCGGTACGCCTTCCGCGCGACGCGCTCGAGCCCGACGTCGGCCTCGCGCACCGGAGGCGCCACGGCGGCGCGCTCGAGCGTCTCGAGGATCGCGCGGTAGCGGTCGCCGTCGAGGACGGCGCGCAGCTCCGCCAGCGCCTCCTCCCGCTGCTCGCGGAACAGCGTCGGCAGACGGCCCGCGGCGACGGCGTCGCCGCCGTCGAGCCGCGCCGTCTCGGCTTCGAGGTGCGCGATCAGCACGTCGAGGTCGCGCACCGCTCCGAGCGCCTCCGCGAGGGACGCGAGCTCGCTCCGGAACGTTTCGGCCCACTCCGGTTCGAACATCTGCCGAGCGGTCCGAAGGAGCGCGCGGAGACGCCTCGTCGTCACCCGGAGCTGGTGGACGTCCTCGGGGTCGTCGCGCACCCGAAAGCCGAGGTCGGCTTCCAGCAGGTCGCGCTGCAGGGCCGTGAGCCGGGCCTGGACGTGTGCGAGCGGCGGCGCCTTCGGGCGCGGGCGAGCATCGGGGGGCGGCGGGCCGACAACCCGCCAGATCTTCGGCTCCTGTCCGGTATGCCGCGCGCCGGCGTCGAGCAGGAGCCGGTCGACGCGGGGCAGGTCGGCGCCGTCGGTGACGAGCTCCGCCTCGATCTCTGCAAAGCGATCGAGGACGTGCCGGCCCTCGAGCACCTCCACCTCGTCGAGCGTGACCGCGATGCCGTCGATCAGCCGGCCGGTCCGCGTCGTCTTGAGCGTCGCGAGCTGGACGAGCTCGCGCCCGGTCAGCTGCGGGCCGAGCAGCCGCTTCAGCGGCTCTGGCGGGCCGGCCGGCCCGCCCGGGGCCTCGAGCTCGAGCCGTGCGCCGTTGTCGGGCACCTTCAGCTGCCACAGGTTCGTGCCGCGCTCGAGCCGCCGCCGGAGTGTCGCCCCGGCGGCCGCGAGGCGACGGTCGGGCGTGTCGTAGTAGAACGAGGTGAACTCGCGGCGCTCGAGCGGCTCGCCGCCGAGCGCGCCGAGGTCGGGGGCGCCGTCCGCCTCGTACTTCAGCTCGCGCTCGCGCAGGCGCCCGACGTCGACGGCCATCGTGCGAAAGCCTAACGCGAAGTCCTATGCGGCGAGCAGCTGCGGCGTGCCGACGAGGCGCACGAGGTAGGCGGGCCGCGACGAGCGGAGGTACTCGATCACCGCCTCCTCGTGCTTCGCGCACGGGAGCATCGTCTTCCAGGTCGCGAGGTGCGCCGGGAGGTGGAAGTCTCCGGTCGCGACCGCGGGCAGGCCGGCTTCCGCGACCCACGAGAAGAGCGTCGTCCGGTTGAAGAGCTCGAATCGGTCGACGAGAGCGGCCCACCGTTCGGGATCGGTCGCGAACGCGGCGGTGCGGCGCGCCGCGTGCTCGGCCTCGTCGAGCGCGTACGGGTGCGCCGCGACGAGCGCCGCGCCGTTCGCGCGCGCCGCGCGCACGCTCTCCTCGAGTCCGCCGGCGACGCCGGCGAACGTGCGAAGACCGACGGCGACGACGTGCCCGGCAGCCTCCGCCTCGGGCGGCTCGAACGTCAGCTCGAGCCCCGGCAGCACGAGCAGGTCGTACAGCCGGCGTGCCCGCTCAGCCTCGGCCTCGAGCTCGGCGAGGTATGCAGGGAACGCCGCCTCCTGCACGTGGCCGTCGACGGTCGTGTGGTCGGTGATCGCGAGCACGTCGAATCCATGCCGGCCGTAGAGGTCGCAGACGTCGCGAACGCTCAGCGCGCCGTCGCTCCACGTCGTGTGCGCGTGGAGCTCGCAGAGGAGTGGGTTCTGCTTCGTCGCCATGCCTCTTCGTTTCGGCACGAGCCGCCGGTTCCGTGAGCCGGTCGACACTTCCACACCGGGCCGTAACCACCTCGACTTCCTTGACAGCCGGTGTCAAGTTCGCTTTACTGTAAAGGAAACTTGACAAGGAGAGGGAGATGAGCTCGAAGCGCTCACCGGTCACGGTCGCATGTCTCTGTGTCGCGGCCGCCGTCGCCGTCGCGGCCGTCGTCGACTCGGTCCGGCACCACAGCCTCGGCCCGATCATGACGGTCGCGTGGCTGCCGGCGGTCGCGGCCGCGTTCTGGCCGGCGCGGAAGGGCCGCTGCTCCTGAAGAACCGCGTGCGCGAGCTGCGCATGACGCGAGACCTGTCGCAGGGCCAGCTCGCTCAGGCGCTCGGCGTGTCGCGGCAGACGATCAACTCGATCGAGCAGGAGCGCTACACGCCGTCGCTTCCGCTCGCGATCTCGCTTGCGCGATTCTTCGAGCTGACGGTGGAGGAGGTGTTCGATGGAGATGGCTAAGTCGCGGTGGTTCCTGCCGCTTTTCTCGGTCGCGCTCGGCGTCGTGCTCTTCGCCGCCCAGTGGATCGGCGGCAACCCGCGGAGCGGCCTCGTTTCCTTCGGGATCATGGCCGCGTTCGGCGCGCTCGTCCTCTTCGGCGGACGGAGCGAGACGATCCGCGGACTGCGCGGCGACGGGCGCGACGAGCGCTTTCGCCAGATCGACATCCACGCGACGGCGATCGCCGGGCTCGCCGTGCTCACCGCGATCATCGTCGCGTTCGTGGTCGAGCTCGCGCGCGCGCACGACGGGTCGCCCTACGGGTGGCTCGGCGCGATCGGCGGCGCGGCGTACCTGATCGCGATCGTCGTGCTCAGGCTGCGCGGCTGATTCACTCGCGCTGCTGGAGGTACGCGAGCACGGCGAGCACGCGCCGGTTGTCGCTCCCCGCGTGCGCGAGCCGGAGCTTCCCGAAGATGCTCGCGACGTGCTTCTCGACGGCGCCGACCGTGAGGACGAGCGCCTGTGCGATGCCCGCGTTCGACCGACCCTCCGCCATCAGCGCCAGCACCTGGAGCTCGCGCGGCGTCAGGTTGGCGAGAGGGCCGCGGCGGTTGATGAGCTGGGTGACCACCTCGGGGTCGAGAGCCGTCCCTCCGGTGGCGACGCGCCGCACGGCCTCGACGAACGCGTCGACGTCCATGATCCGGTCCTTGAGCAGGTACCCGATGCCGCCGTCGCCGCTCCGCTCGAGAAGCTCCGCGGCGTAGCTCTGCTCGACGTACTGCGAGACCACGAGGATCGCGACCTCGGGAAGACGGCGTCGCACCTCGAGCGCAGCGCGAAGGCCCTCGTCGCGGAACGTCGGCGGCAGCCTGATGTCGACGATCGCGATGTCCGGCTTCTCGGCGACCACCTTGTGCACGAGCCCGTCGCCGTCGGCGACGGCGGCGACGACGTCGAAGCCGTTGTCGCGCAGAAGCCGCGTGAGGCCGTCGCGAAGGAGCGCGAGGTCCTCCGCGATCACGACCCGCACGGCAGCTCCGCTCTGACCACCGTCGGCCCACCCGGCGGGCTGACCACGGCGAACGTGCCGTCGAGCGCCTCGACCCGCTGCCGCAGGCCGCGCAGCCCGTTCCCCTCGCCGTCGGCGCCGCCGCGGCCGTCGTCCTCGACCCGCACGTGGAGCACGTCGCCGCGACGTGCGATCGTCACGCGGACACCGGTCGCACCCGCGTGCTTGCCGGCATTCGCGAGCGCCTCCGACACCACGTAGTACGCCGCGGTCTCCACGGCCGCGGGCGGCCGCTCGCCGACGTCGGCGACGACGTCGACCTTCATCGAGCTCTCGTGGACGAGAGCCGCGATCGCCGCTCCGAGGCCGCGGTCCGCGAGGATCGGCGGCCGGATCCCGCGCGCGAGATCACGCAGATCGCGCAGCGCCGCACCGACACCCTCTCGCGCCTCCGCGACGAGCGCGCGCGCCGCGGCGGGATCCTGCGCGAGGCGCTGCTCCGCGAGGCCGAGGCTCATGCCGAGGGAGACGAGCCGCGCTTGCGCGCCGTCGTGAAGGTCGCGCTCGATGCGGCGCAACTCCGTCTCCTGCGCGTCGATTGCGCCGGCACGAGTCTCGCGAAGGTGACGGATGACGCCGGCCGGGCGTGCGACGAGCACGTGCACGCCGAGCGCGACGGCCAGGACCGCGATCGGCCAGGCGGGCCAGAAGTAGCCGCGCGAGGTCACCGCCCACACGAGCACGAAGAAGAGCGCGAACACGAGGCTCGTGCCTGTGTGGACGACCACCGCTCCTCCCGGCGGCCCGCGGCGGTGGACGAGCTCGACGCAGGCGTGGACGGCGAGGGGCACGCCGAGCGTGATCAGCGTCCATTCGGGCCAGAAGTAGCCGCGGTGCGACAGCGCCCAGACGACCACGAGGAACACGTTCAGCAGCACGTAGAACGCGGTGTGCACGGTGAGCGCGAGGCTTCGGCGCCGCCGCGCCGCACCGGTCTCCACGCGGAGCGCCTCCGGCACCCCGCCGAGGAGCGCGCCTGCAGCCGCCGCAAACGGCCGCGCGAGAGGCGTCGCGAGCAGCACGCCGAGGGCGAGAACGACGAGACCGAGCGGGACACACGCGAGCGCCTTGCCGAGCGAGTCGATCCTCGCGACCCCGAGATCCGTGTCCGAGCGGGTGTAGAACAGCGGGAGCGCCGCCAGGAAGCCGCCCGCGGCCAGCGCGGTCGCGATCGCGATCGCGACCGCCGACCCGCCCACCATGCGCAGCGCCAGGTACGCCTGCTGCCGCCAGAAGCCGCTGTCCGCGAGGACGCCCTTTCCCGCCGCCCAGAAGCCGGGGTCCCGCCCGGGCGCCGCCGGGACTAACGTCCGCGCACCGACCAGCTCGCGCGCGAGCCACGCCTCGACGAGGGCGAGCTGCCGGACGGCCCACCGGAACCCGAGCAGGACGGGCACCGACGCGGGCGTGATCGCGAGCAGCAGGGCCGCCAGCCAGCCCGCGAGGAGCGCTCCGAAGACGGCGGGCGCGAGCGCCGCGGCGCTGACGAGGAAGACGAGCGCGCTCGCGGTTCTGCGGGCGAATGCGTTCACGGGGTGCTCCTTCATCGTGATCTTGAAGGAGCATGCGGCGCGCCGTGAGCCGCGCCAATGGCGGTTGCCGCCGAGCGGAGGTGCGGGTAACCCCAGGTCAGGCGTTCTTGACGAGGATGTTCCCGACGCGGTGCGCAGCCGTCTCGCAGGCGTCGACCGCTTCCTCGAGCGCCTCGTAGATGTCCTTCCACCGGATGACGATCACCGGGTCGATCCGGTCGTCCTTGAAGAGGCTCGCACGCGCTGCCCGCGCCACGTCGTCAGCCTCGTCCTCGATCGCCTTGATCGTGCGGATCTCCTCGGCGGAGCCGCGCAGGGTGCGGAGACGCCGCAGGAGCGAGGCGAGCTCCTCCGTCGCGCGAACGAGGAGGCGGCAGAGCTCGACCGACTGTCGGGTCGGGGACTGGACGTCGTAGAGCCCGAGGAGCTCCGAGGCGTTCTCGATCTTGTCCGGAACCTCGTCGACCGCGAAGACGAGCGTGACGAGGTCCTCGCGGTCGTACGGCGTGACGAACTGCGCGTTGATGCACCGAAACGTCTCCGCCGCGATCCGGTCGCCCGCGTGCTCGAGCTCCTTGACGTCGTCCTGCGTCACGCTCGACGACGGGTACTCGCGAAACCGCTGCTCCACCGCCTTCGCCGTCGCGACGGCGTTCTCCCCCGCGGCGGTGAGGAGCTCGAACATCTGCGCGCTTCCGGCGCCGAGCCCGAGACGCATGGCCTCAGAACACCCCCTGGATCGGCCAGTAGCAGGCGGCGGCGACCGCAGCCGACGCCGGGATCGTGAGGATCCAGGCCACGACGATGTTCCCGGCAACCCCCCAGCGCACGGCCGACAGCCGCTTGGTCGCGCCCGTCCCCATCACCGCACCCGAGATCACGTGGGTCGTCGACAGCGGATAGCCGTACCGCGTCGAGCCCCAAATCACGGCGCCCGCGGTGAGCTGCGAGGCGAAGCCGCCGGCCGGCTCGATCTGGTAGACGCGCTGGCCGAGCGTCCGCATGATCCGCCAGCCACCCGAGTACGTGCCGGCTGCGATCGCCGCTCCGGCCGCGATCTTCACCCACGTCGGGATGTAGAACTCGCTGATCTTGCCCTCCGAGTAGAGCGCGAGCGCGATCACTCCCATCGTCTTCTGCGCGTCGTTCGCCCCGTGCGTGAACGCCATCCACGTGCCCGAGGCCAGCTGGCCGAGCCGAAACGAACGATTCGCAACGCCGGGCGTCAATCTCTGGAAGCCCCAGAAGATCGCGAGCAGGAGCGCGAACCCACCTGCAAACGCGATCGTCGGCGCCCAGAGCGCGGGGATCACGACCTTGTGTGCCACACCGTGCCAGAGCACCCCGTTCTCACCCGACTGCGCGAGCGCGGCGCCCACGAGACCGCCGATCAGCGCATGCGACGACGACGACGGAAGGCCGATCCACCACGTGATCAGGTTCCAGACGATCGCGCCGACGACGGCGGCGAGCACGGTCTTCTCGGTCGCGATCCCGGAGTCGATGATCCCTTTCCCGACGGTCTTCGCGACGGCGGTGGTCGCGAACGCGCCGCCGAGGTTCGCGACCGCTGCGACGAGCACGGCGAGGCGAGGCGAGAGCGCCCTCGTCGAGATCGACGTCGCGACGGCGTTCGCGGTGTCGTGGAAGCCGTTCGTGAAGTCGAACAGGAGCGCGATCGCGACGGTGAGGACGAGCAGCGTCACGGCCGCCCGTCAGCGGTTCTTGACAAGGATCGCCTCGAGCACGTCGGCGGCGTTCTCGCAGGCGTCCGTCGCCTCCTCGAGCTGCTCGTGGATGTCCTTCCAGCGAATGATCGTCAACGGGTCACGCCCCGACCGGAAGAGATCGGCAACAGCCTCCCGTGACAGCCGGTCGCCTTCGTTCTCGAGCTCGCGCAGCGCGAAGAGGTGCTTCTGCGCGTCGCCGAAACCGTCGAGCAGCTCGACCGCCTCGTGCAGGCGAGACGCGGCGCGGTAGATCACGTCGGCCTGCTCGCGCGCGCGCGGCGGGACCTCGGTGACCTCGTACGCGTCGATGTTGTCGGCCGCCTCCTCGACGTGGTCGCAGATGTCGTCGATGACCGTCGCGAGCCGGTACATGTCGTCGCGGTCGAACGGGGTCACGAACGTCCGGTTCAGCAGGTCGATCACCTCGTGCGTCAGCCGGTCGCCCTCGTGCTCCGCCTCCCCGATGTCCCGCAGGACGTCCCTGCTCTCCGGCCAGCCCTGCAGCAGCTCGACGAGCAGACGGGCGATCTCGCGTGCGTTCGCGGCGGCGGCGTCGAACAGGTCGAAGAACTTCCGCTTCTGGGGCGTCAGCCGCAGCGCCATCGCGGGACTATGACAGCGCGAAGTAGATGCTCGTCGCGAGGCCGGCGAGGAAGCAGTAGACGGCGAAGGGCATGAGCGTCTGCGTCTCGAAGAAGCGCATCAGGAACCGCACCGCCAGGTACGCCGTGACCGCAGAGCAGAGGGCGCCGACGAGCGCCTGGCCGCGGACGCCGTCGCCCGCGCTGCCGAAGAGCTCGGGCAGCTTCAGCACTGCCGCCGCGCCGATGATCGGCGTCGCGAGCAGGAACGCGAAACGAGCAGCGTCCTTGTGCGAGAGGCCGACGAGCAGGCCGCCGCCCATCGTCGCACCGGAGCGGGAGAACCCGGGGATGAGCGCGAGCGCCTGAGCCGCACCGACGAAGAACGCGTCGCGCCACGACACGCGGCGCGCGATGCGCACGTCGTCGTCTTCCGCAGTCTGGGGCGCCCGCCGGCGGAGCAGCTCTGCGCCGTACAGCAGCAGTCCGTTGAGCGTCAGGAAGATCGCCGCCGATTGCGCGGAGGCGAAGACCGACCGCAGCTTGTGCTCGAGCGCGAGGCCCAGGATGCCGGCCGGGATCGTCCCGACGACGAGCAGCCAGCCGAGCTTGGCGTCGGCGTCGCCGGGCTCGATCCCGCGGTCGCGGAGCGAGCGCCCGATCCCCTTCAGGATCCGCACCCAGTCGCGCCAGAAGAAGCCGAGCAGCACGAGCGCGGTCGCGAGGTGCGTCGCGACGAGGAACGTGAGGAAGTACTTGTCGTTCTGGTGGATGTTCCAGCCGAGCAGCCGCGGCAGGATGACGCTGTGGCCGAGGCTCGAGATCGGGAACAGCTCGGAGACGCCCTGCAGGAGCCCGAGAACGACGGCTCTCGGGTACGAGATCAGTGAGGCGAGGATCAAGTCCGGACGGCGCGGGTCGGCCCCGTCCGGAACCAGGCGAACACGAGGCACGCGAGCCCGACGAGGAACGCTGCGATTCCGTGCTTCACGTGATGGTGCCCCGACCCCGCCTCGTGCCCCGGAAAGAAGCCGGGCAGCGACTTCGCCGGCTCGGCCCAGTAGATCGCGGCGACGACGATCAGAGCGACGCCGGCGACGAGTGCGAGCGCGACGAGCAGCCGGTCGTTTCGCATCGGGCCGCAGCATAGTTGCGGCACGCTCGGCGCCTGGGGGGAACCGGATGCCCGGCGCCCCCCAGGAGCATCGCCGCTACGTCGTCTTCGGCGGGTTCGCCTTGAACACCGTCGCCATGCTCGCGACGTGTGCTTCCCGCGCGATCGGCTTCAGGTTCCAGCGCTTCTCGATCGTCGACATGATCGCCGTCGTGTCGTGCTCGACGTGATCGACGACGAAGTCGGCCTTCAGCAGCGGGCTGATCACGAGTGCGGGGATCCGCGTCCCGGGCCCCCACTTGTCGTGTGCGCCGGGAACGGCGCCGACCGTGCCGGGCGGTGGGACGTGATCCCACTGGCCGCCGAATTCGTCGTAGGTGACGATGATCATCGTGTCCTTCGCGCAGGCGCTGCCCTCGATCGCCTTGATGAACGAGACCTGCGCCGTGTTGCCGGCGAACTCCGATGCATATCCCGGATGCTCGTTCAGCTCGCCGATCGGCTTCACGAAGCTGACCGGCTTCAGGTTGCATTTCGTCTTCGAGGTCGCGACGGCGTTGTCGAAGACCGCCTGGTCGAGGAGGTGCGCAGCGCGTGCCGGTGTGCCGGTGGCGTAGTTCTTGTAGTAGTTGAACGGCTGGTGGTGGAACTGGAAGTCCGCGTCGGGGCAGTTCGGGAAGACCGAGGCGGGCTGGTGGTACGGGTCGGAGCACGTCGGGCCGGTGCCGTTCGTCCACCCGGGCGCGCCGACGTCGCCGTTCGCGTTCGACCAGCCGCCCGCGTACCACGCCCAGTCGACGTTCGCGGCGGAGAGCTCGTCGCCGATCGTCGGCTGCGTCTGCGGGGGCAGCCTGCGGGTGTCGGCGGTCCCCGGCGAGTACGGCTGGTACCACGGCTGCGTCGTGTTGACGGCGAAGTCGCCGCACGCCACGAACGACGGGGTCGCCGGCCTGCCCGCCGGGGGCGTGCACGAGGCCGTCAGCTGCGGATCGCGTACGGCCGACCCGAGCGGCGACGCGTACAGCGGGTAGTTGTTGGGCATCCCGTTGCCGTCGACGACCGCGTGCAGGTCGTCGGCCCCGCCGTCGTTCGGCGCGCCGGTCCAGATCGGCGCGCATGCGCAGATCAGCGTCTGGTGGTTCAGGAACGAGCCGCCGAACGCGGCCTGGAAGAAGTCGTCGGCGATCGCGTACTTCGGGTGGCCCTGCGAGTGCAGGTACTGGTAGATCGGCAGCTGCTTCGTGTCGTACGTCCCCATCACGAGGCCCGTCGCATCACTGCCCGTGATGTAGCGGTCCATCTTTCCGTTGTCGATCTGGTACTGCTCCTGGTAGAACCGGTGAACGAGGTCGCGCGTGCAGCCGCCCGGCAGCCCCGTCCCGCTCGGCACGCCGTTCGCCGGCGCGAAGCTCGGGTTGAGCGTTGACGGCCCGGGCGTCGGGCACGTCGTCGCGTTCGGCCCGAGGTAGGTGCTCAGGTCGAAGTGCGTCGCGCTGAAGTGACTCGAGAACAGGTTCGTCGTCGTCGAGTCCTGGCACGTCGCCGACAGCGGCGACGGCGCCGCGAGGTTGACGTCGGTGATCATCAAGCAGCTGTACGGCGTACCGCTCTGATTCCGCTGCGTCATGTGGGCGGCGTCGGCGTTGGCGAGGTTGTTCGTCCCCTCCCAGCCGCCGTAGAGGTTGTCGTAGCTGTGGTTCTCCTCGTAGAGGACGACGATGTGATTCACCTTCTGGAGCACGGCAAGGCCGGGATCGGGCTTCTTTCCGGCCGAGAGCGCCGCGGTCACGCCGACTGCCGCCGCCGCGACTGCTCCGAGCGCCGCGACTGGCCCAACGATCGAGCGTCCGAACATCGAGATGACCTCCGTCGGTTCGTGGGGGACGCCGTGATTCTCACACCAACGGTGTGTCGGAATTGAGACCGCGGCGAAACAGCCTGGAAACGTGGGCTTTTACGCACGGCGGCGCGCCCTCATCATCCCGGTATGTGCACGTTCGCTGTGGTGGCGGGCGCCGCGACGCCGACGAACCTCCGGCTCGGCCCAGTGCTCACGCCCGCGCAGGCCGTTTCCCGGCTGCGTCCTGGAGACGTCGCCCTCGGGCGGCTCGACGTCTCCCGCTCCCTCGCGGGGATCGAGCCCGGCCTGTGGGCGCTCGACGCCCTCGAGCGCCGGGGCGTCACGGTGCTGAACCGCAGCGACACGCTCGTTCGCGCCCACGACAAGCTCGCGACCGCGGAGGCGCTTGCGCAGGCCGGCGTCCCGCACCCGCCCACGGTTCACGTCGCGCCCTGGCTGCCGGTACCGGCGGTCGAGTCTCCCCTCGTGCTGAAGCCGCGTTTCGGCAGCTGGGGGCGCGACGTGACGCGCTGCGACTCGCGCGAGGAGCTCGTGCGCGCGCTCGAAGCGGCGCGCGGGCATCGCTGGTACGCCGCGACCGGCGCCGTCGCGCAGCGACTCGTTCCCCCGTCCGGGTTCGACCTGCGGGTCGTCGTCGCTGCGGGAGAGGTCGTCGGCGCGGTCATGCGCCGCGCCGCGCCCGGTGAATGGAGGACGAACATCGCCCTCGGCGGCCGCAGGGTCCCCGTGACGCCGCCGGCAGAGGCGCGCGCGCTCGCGATCGCGGCGGCGGGGGCGGTCGGCGGCGACCTCGTCGGCGTCGACCTGCTGCCGCTTCCGGGTGACGCGTGGATCGTCCTCGAGGTGAACGGCGCGGTCGACTTCAGCGCCGTGTACTCGTTCGGCGCCGAGGTCTTCTCCGCCGCGCGCGGCGCACTGCTCGCGCACATAGGCTTGGCCGCGGATGCGCACATCGTTCGCGGCGCTCTCGGCAGCGGCGTGCGTCGCGGCCACGGCCGCATGCGGCGGCTCCGCGCCACCGGACCAGCCGCGTAGGGCTGACCGCGAGTGGCTCGCGAACACCGCGGGCGTCGTCGACGAGCTGCAGCGCGACCTCGACGTGGGCGCCGAGATCGGCGACAGCGTCGGCGCCGCGCGAACGGCGCTGCACGCCGGCCTGTACACGGTGCTCGTGGCCTACACCGACTTCGGCGGCTGCCGCCACATGGTGGCGTCCGCCGGCCGGGCGCCCGCCGGGATGGAGCGTGTCACGCGGACGTTGCAGGCGGCGTGTGCACGGCTGCAGCGCGCTGCCGCGCTCTTCACGCGCGCCGCGAGCGCGGACGACGCGCGCGCGCTCGTCCGAGCCGGCCGCGTGGCGCACTCTGCGGCGCCGCTGCTCGTGCGCGCGAAGGTCGCGCTTCAGGCGGCGGCGACGACCCGCTGAATGCGGCGCAGGCGGTGCTCGCACTCGACGAACGCGTCGACGACGTCCGGGTCGAACTGCCGCCCGGCCTCGGACAGGATCTCGTCGCGGGCGTCGTCCCAGCTTCCCGCCCGCCGGTACGGCCGGTCGCTCGTCATCGCGTCGAGCGTGTCGGCGACGGCGAAGATGCGCGCCGCGAGCGGGATCTCGGCTCCTTCGAGCCGGTCGGGGTAGCCGGTCCCGTCCCAGCGCTCGTGGTGGTTTCGGACGACGGCGAGACCCTCGCCCGAGAGGAAGGCGACGTCGCGGAGCATCTCCCAGCCGAGCAGCGGATGCGCCTCCATCGCGCGCCGCTCGGCCTGCGTCAGCGGGCCGCGCTTCTGGAGGAGCAGGTCGGAGATCCCGATCTTGCCGACGTCGTGGAGGACGAAGCCGTACTCTACCGTGACGTCGTCTGCGAGCGCCGGCTCGACGACGCGGGTGAGCTCGAGCGCGTAGTGCTGCACGCGCTGCGAGTGCGCCCGCGTGCCGGTGTCCTTGGCCGCGAGCGCCTCGGCCAGCGCGCCGACCGTCGACCCGTACGCCTCCTGGAGCAGTCGGCGCTGCGCACGCTCGAGCTCCAGGATCCGGCGCAGGTCGCGCGCGTAGAGGAGCAGCTGCGCGTTGTCGCTCCGGTCGACGGGCACCTCGCCGAGCGCGTAGGCGCCGAGGCCGCCCGCGAGACGCTCGACGACGGCGAGGAGCTGGAGCGGGCTGAACGGCTTCGGCAGGTACGCATCCGCGCCCGCGTCGGCGGCGACGCCCGGCGACAGCTCGACGAGCCCGGAGAGCAGGACGATCGGGATCGACGCGGTGCGGAGGTCGGACTTGAGCGCCTTGCAGAGGTCGAGCCCCGACTCGGCGCCGAGGCGGACGTCGAGCACGATCACGTCGGGCGGCTGCGCCGCGACCGCGGCCCGCGCGCACGCCGACGTGGCCGCCTCGTCGACCTCGACCTCGACGTCCTCGAACGTCGTCCGGATCAGCGCGAGCAGTCCCGGATCGTCGTCCACAACCAGCAGGCGCACGCGGTTTCCCCCCCGTCGTCGTTGCCTACGGACAAAATTGTCGGCCGGAGGGCGCCGCGGGACCTACCCCGAACGGGGGATTTGGCTAGGCGCCGTAGGTGAAGAAGCCGGCGCCGCTCTTCCGCCCGAGGCGGCCCGCGGCGACGCGCTCGCGCAGGAGAGGCGCCGGTTCGAAGCGCGCGTCGCCGAGGCCGCGGTGGAGCACCTCCATGATCGCGACGCACGTGTCGAGGCCGATCAGGTCGGCGAGCGCGAGCGGCCCCATCGGGTGCCCGAACCCGAGCCGCGCCACCGTGTCGATTCCCTCCGGCTCGGCGATGCCCTCTGCGAGGGCCCGCACGGCCTCGTTGATGAACGGCATCAGGATGCGGTTGGAGACGAAGCCGGCGACGTCGCGTGCCTCGACCGGCTCCTTCCCGAGCTCGCGGGCGAGCGCGACGACCGCCGCCGCCGTGTCGTCCGAGGTCTCGGCGGCGCGGACGACCTCGACGAGCTTCAGCACCGGCACCGGGTTGAAGAAGTGCATGCCGATCACGCGTGCCGGCCGCGTCGTCACCGCCGCGAGCGAGCCGATCGGGATCGAGCTCGTGTTCGAGGCGAGGATCGCGTCGAGCGGCAGCAACGCGTCCGCCTCTCGGAAGACGGCCTCCTTCGCCGATGCGTCCTCGACCACGGCCTCGACCATCAGGTCGGCGGGCCCGGCCTCGGAGAGCGACTCCACCGGCGCGATGCGCGGCAGGACGTCGTCCGGCGCCGGCCCGCCTTTCTCGGCGAGCTTCGAGAGGCTGCGTCGCATCGTCGCGAGCGCACGCTCAGTTGCGCCGGGGTTCGCGTCGTACAGCCCGACCTTGCGGCCCGAAGCCGCCACCACCTGCGCGATCCCGCCGCCCATCTGCCCCGCGCCGACGACGAGCACGCGCCGGATCTCCATCGGAGGCGAGCCTACTGCGTAAGCTCGCCCCGTGGCGGGGCGGCACCGGGTCGTGGTCGTGGGCGGCGGCTTCGGCGGCCTCCAGACGGTGGTCGGGCTCCGCCGTGCCGGAGTCGAGGTGACGCTCGTCGACCGCCGGAACTTCCACCTCTTCCAGCCGCTCACCTACCAGGTCGCGACCGGCGCGCTCTCGCCGGGCGAGATCGCCTATCCGCTCCGGTCGATCTTCAAGCGCCGCCGGGACGTCCACGTGCTGCTCGCCGAGGTCGCGGACTTCGACCTCGACGGGCGCTCGCTGAGCCTCCGGTCCGTGGGCGACGTCCCCTCCCCCGCGTCACTCTCGTACGACACGCTCGTCGTCGCCGGCGGGTCGGACTACGCGTACTTCGGCCACGACGAGTGGCGCGAGCAGGCGGCGGAGGTCAAGTCGCTCGAGAGCGCGCTCGTCGTCCGCAGCCGGCTCCTGAGCGCGTTCGAGGCGGCGGAGGCTGACCCCGCCCCGGAGCCGCGATCCGAGTGGCTCACGTTCGTCGTCGTCGGCGGCGGCCCGACGGGCGTCGAGATGGCGGGGCAGATCGCCGAGCTCGCGCACGACACGCTGCGGCGGGAGTTCCGCAGCATCGACCCGCGAACGGCGCGGATCATCCTCGTCGAGGCGGCCGACCGCGTGCTGACGACGTTCCCACCGTCGCTGTCGGAGAAGGCCCGCCGCTCGCTCGAGCGCCTCGGCGTCACCGTCCTCACCGGCCACACCGTCACCGCGATCGACGCCGACGGCGTGACCGTCGACGGCGGCGGCTCGTCCGAGCGGATCGCTGCCCGCGACGTGATCTGGGCCGCCGGCGTGACCGCGTCGGGCCTCGCTTCGCGCCTCGCCGAGCTGACCGGCGCCGAGCGTGATCGCGCCGGGCGGGTGACGGTCGAGCCCGACCTGAGCCTGCCGGGCCGTCCCGAGGTGTTCGCGGTCGGCGACATGATCCGCCTGCGCGGCGTGGAGCTGCCGGGCGTGGCGCCCGTGGCGATGCAGCAGGGGCGGTACGTCGCACGCGTCGTCCGCGACCGTCTGCGCGGCCGGTCGACGCCACCCTTCCGCTACCGCGACAAGGGCAATCTCGCGACGATCGGACGCGCGGCCGCGGTGGCCGAGGTCAAGGGCCTCAGGCTCAGCGGCTTCGTCGCATGGGTGACGTGGCTCGTCGTCCACCTCTGGTACCTCGTCGGGTTCCAGAACCGCGTGCTGGTGCTCGTCCGGTGGTCGTTCAGCTTCGTCACGCACGGTCGCGGCGCGCGGCTGATCACGCTGCGGCCAGGCGCTTGAGCAGCTCGACGTCCCGCTCGTAGGTCAGCACCGACGGCAGATCCGCGAGCGCCACCCAGCGCACCTCGTCGACCTCGTTCTGCGCGCGCGGCTCGCCGTCGGCGGTCATCCGGAAGTAGCGGACCTCCTTCAACCCGTACCGCGTCGCGCCGACGAGCTCGCCGAGCTCGCAGCGAAGCCCGGTCTCCTCCTCCACCTCGCGCAGCGCCGCCGCCTGCCACGACTCGCCGAGCCTGAGCTTTCCCTTCGGCAGCGACCAGTCGTCGTAGCGGGGCCGGTGGACGACGAGGACGCAGCCGTCGCGCAGCACGACGCCGCCGGCGGCGCGCCCCGGCCTCACGTCTCCACGAGCAGCGCGTCGCCCTGTCCGCCCCCGGAGCAGATCGCGACGAGCCCGAGGCCGCCGCCGTTCCGGCGCAGGTCGTGCACGAGCGTCGCGAGGATCCGCCCGCCGGATGCGCCGATCGGGTGGCCGAGCGCCACCGCGCCGCCGTTCACGTTCACGCGGTCTTCGTCGGCGCCGAGAAGCTCCGTCGAGTGGCGGGCGACCGACGAGAACGCCTCGTTGATCTCGACGCGCTCGACGTCGTCGATCGTCTTGCCGGCGTGCGCCAACGCCTGCGCCGCGGCTTTCGCAGGGGTGCGCGCGAGGTAGGCGTAGTCGTCGGCGACGTACCCCTGCGCGAGGATCGTCGCGAGCGGCTCGATCCCGCGGCGCCGCGCCCACTCCTCGCTCGCGACGACCACGCACGACGCGCCGTCGTTGACGCCCGGCGCGTTTCCGGCGGTGGTCGACCCTTCGGGATCGAACACCGGCTTCAGCGCGGCGAGCTTCTCGAGCGACGTGTCGCGGCGCGGGCCCTCGTCTGCGGCGAGGCCGCCGACCGGGACGAGCTCCTCGTCGAAGCGGCCCTCGTCCTGCGCGGCGACCGCGCGCCGGTGCGACCGGTACGCCCACGCGTCCTGGTCCTCGCGCGAGATCCCGAGCTCACGCGAGACGAACGACGCCTGCTCGACCATGTGCCGCTTGTCGAAGGTCGACGTCAGGCCGTCGTGTGTCATCAGGTCGATGAGCGTGCCGTCGCCGAGGCGATAGCCGAAGCGCGCCTTCGTGAGGATGTACGGCGCGTTCGACATCGACTCCATCCCCCCCGTCACGACGAGGTCGACGTCGCATGCGCGAATCATCGAGTCGGCGATCTCGACCGCGCGGATCGACGAAGCGCACACCTTGTTGATCGTGTCCGCAGGCGTCTCCTTCGGCAACCCCGCGGCGACCGCAGCCTGGCGGGCGGGCGCCTGGCCGGCGCCGCCCTGCAGCACCTGGCCCATGATCACGTACTGCGGCTCGTCCGGCTCGATCCCGACGCGCGCGAGCGCCGCGCGGATCGCGGTCGCGCCGAGATCGGTCGCGGCGTACGACGCGAGACCGCCGCCGAGCTTGCCGAACGGCGTGCGGACGGCCGCGACGATCACGCTTCGCGTCATCGCGGACGAGGCTAGCGGAGGAAGTCCGTCTCGCGGTCGAGCCGGCGGGCGAACGCGGCCGCCAGCGCGATCACCGACTCGAGATCGTCGAGCGAGCACACCTCGACGGCCGAGTGCATGTAGCGGACCGGGATCGACAGGATCCCCGTCGGGACGCCGCCGCGCGAGATGTGGAGGACGTCCGCGTCCGTCTGCGTCCGGTCCGAGTACACCTCGACCGCGTACGCGATCCCCTCCGCCTCGGCCGCCTCGCGGATCAGGTCGGAGACGACGGTGCTCACCACCGGCCCGAGCGTCACGGCGGCACCGCCGCCGAGCACGATCCGGCCGACGCGCTTCGGGTTCCCGCCGGGAACGTCCGTCGTCCACGTGACGTCGATCGCGAGCGCGACCTGCGGGTCGAGAGCGAACACGGCAGTGCGCGCGCCGTGGTAGCCGAGCTCCTCCTGCACGGCGGCGACCGCGACCACCTCGACCTGCGCGTCGCCCGACGCCGCGACACGCCGCGCCGCCTCGAGCGCTGCGTAGGCGCCGAGGCGGTTGTCGAGCGCCCGCGACGTGATGCGGTTGTTCGCGAGCTCGACCGGCTCGCCCTGCCACACCCCGACGTCCCCCGCACGAACGAGGCGCTCGGCGTCCTCGCGCGAGGTGGCGCCGATGTCGACGTGGAGGTCCGCGTGCTTGACGGGCCCGCGGTCCGCCCGCTCCTCGCGGGAGAGGAGCCGCCGGCCGACGACGCCCCGGACGATGCCCTCCCGTCCGGCGAGCAGGACCCGCTGGCCGAGCATCTGCTCAGGGTCGTAACCGCCGAGCACGCTCACGGCGAGCAGGCCGTCGTCGCCGACGTGCGTGATCGTCATCCCGATCTCGTCGATGTGGCCGACGATCGCGAGCCTCGGCGCCCCCTCGGCCGCCGGCACGCGCGCGAACGACGTCCCGAGCGTGTCGCTGCTCACCTCGGCGAACTCGGCCGCGGCCTCGCGCCAGATCGCCGCCGCGGGCCCCTCACGCCCCGACGGCGCCACCGCCGTCAGCAGGTCGTGGAGCAACGGCGGGATCGGCACGCACGGAAGTTTTCACAAATGCGTAACCGGCTACCTGTTCCACAGGCGTACGGTGGGGAAGATGGCCCAGTTCGAGTACCGCGTCCGCATCCGGCTTGCGAGCGGACGCCTGCTCCGGGCCGCACCGTTCCTGACGCCGCGGCCGCGGTGCCTCGGCGACGTCGTCCGGCTCCCGGTTCGGGCCGACGGCGAGCTCCAGCCGGGGGAGCGCTTCGACTGGCAGGTCGCCGCGGTCGAGGAGGACGGGAAGCTGCTCGTGCTCGAGTTCTTGCGCGCGGCCTAGCCCGAAGCTACGCTCTCGGGCGATGACTCTCTCCCCGTGCACGCGGTGGGCTTGGCGCGCGAGCGGGGCGGGAGCCTGCGCCTGAGGAAGGCGCGAGACAGCCCGTCACCGCTCGAACGAAGACCCGGGAGGGTCTTTTTTCTTGGCCGAAACCGCGACCGCATCCGTGCTCGACACCGACCTCCTCAGCCCGCTCGGCGCCTACCTGCGGCTGCGCGAGCTCGGCCGGGCGAGCTTCCTGCTCGAGTCGGTCGAGCAGGGCCGCCTCGGCAGGTACTCGCTCGTCGGCGCCGGCTCGCGCCTCCTCGGCTTCGAGGAGGCCGAGCGCTGCGGCGACCCCGTCGTCGGCTACGTGTCCTACGACTTCGTCGCGAAGCTCGAGCCGACGGTGCCGCTCCCGGCGGACGGGCGCGGGCTGCCGGAGAGCCGCTTCGTCGCCGCCGACGCCCTCGTCCGCTTCGACCACGTCCGCGGCGTCGCCGAGGTTCTCCACGGCGACCGCGACGAGCTCGCCGCGACACTCGACCGCGACGCGCCGCGGCCGCCGCGCGAGCAGCTCGACGGCTTTCCGACCATGCGCTTTCCGTCGCAGGGGGAGTACGAGGCGGGCGTCTCGGCGTGCAAGGAGTACATCCGCCGCGGCGACGCCTTCCAGATCGTCCTCTCCCAGCGCGCGGAGCGCCCTACACGCGCGTCGGCGCTCGCGCTCTACCGCGCGCTCCGCCAGGTCAACCCGTCGCCGTACCTGT
>Ga0070741_10008202_pt1 | contig 21125 bp, 19 predicted proteins | sample Coa_R1_4_FD_66440 | JGI IMG/M metagenome (GOLD analysis project Ga0070741, IMG submission 66440) | Surface soil microbial communities from Centralia Pennsylvania, which are recovering from an underground coalmine fire - Coalmine... | ecosystem: Environmental > Terrestrial > Soil > Unclassified ...
GCGAGTCGAACAATCAGGACCCGGGGAATGCCGCCGTGGTCAAGCAGCTCTTCAAGATTGATTTGGACGGCGCGGTGGACGTGGGCGCGATGGATGGCCCCACGGCTTTGGCGAATGCCGTCGCAAAGTCGAAGAATCCGTTGATCGATTTGGTAACCGTCTTCACTGCCGGCGGGATTGACCCCACTCTGATTCCTTCCAAGATCGAGGGCGTGGCTTTTGGCCCCGATATCAAAAAGGACGGGACAACGCTGCACACGCTCTGGATCGCGAACGACAACGATTTTCTGGAAACCACCGAAGATCCGATGGGCAACGTGATTTCGAACCCCAACCAATTTTTCGTGATTGGGCTGACCGATGCGGATCTGGGCGGATCGCAATTGGTGCCGCAGCAGATCTCGCCATTTGCGCAGTTCGGGTTCTAAGGGCTCGCTGTTCTTGCGCCCTGGCGGCCCACTCCGCCGGGGCGTGTTATCTTCAGCCTTTGAACCTTCTTCACCTCTTCGATCTCTCCCTTACCGCCCGGCGCGACCAGCCCGCCCTTGAGTTTGCAGGCAACACCTACACTTTCGGCGATATCGAAGCGCGTAGTAACCGACTGGCTCAGTTGCTAACGCGGCGCGGCCTGAAGACCGGCGACCGCCTGTGCATTTATCTCGCGAATTGCGTCGAGATGATCGATTTGTATTTAGCCTGCGCCAAGCTCGGCGTAATCTTTGTTCCGATCAACATTCTTTATCGCGAGCGCGAACTGGCCCATATCCTCACCGACGCCGATCCCGTGGCCGTTGTGGCTGCCGCGGAGATCGTTAGTCCCGTTCCCATTTGGAATCCTGCCGATCTCAACCGCGAAGCCGGCGAAATGCCAAACGAGCGTCCATCCTTCGCGCTGGATGGCGACACGATCGCCGGCATTATCTACACCTCAGGAACCACGGGCGTTTCCAAGGGCGCAATGATCACGCACAACAATATGGCGGCGAACGCGCTCAATCTGATCACGTGTTGGCAAATCTCAAGCACCGACCGTTTCCTGCTGCCGCTGCCTCTGTTCCATGTTCACGGCCTGGGTAACGGGCTGCACTGTTGGCTCATTTCCGGATGCCGCATGCGGCTGCTCGAACGCTTCGAACATCAAAAAGCCGAACAGGAATTCCTGGATTTCCGCCCGACGCTGTTCTTCGGCGTTCCGGCAATGTACGTACGTCTGCTGGACATCCCCGAGGCACAGGCCCGTGAAATCGGGGCGTTCATGCGCCTGTTCGTCTCCGGCTCCGCGCCGCTTTCCGCGCAAATTTTCGAAGAATTTCGCGCGCGGTTTGGCCATGCTCCGCTGGAGCGCTACGGGATGTCGGAAACGATGATGAACATCAGCAATCCCTATATCGGCGAGCGGCGCCCCGGCAGCGTGGGATTGCCCCTGCCTGGAATTTCGGTGCGTGTGCTGGACGCCGAAGGCCGCACCGTTGCCGATGGCGAAACCGGCGAGGTCTACCTCAGAGGTCCCAACATTTTTGCCGGCTACTGGCGGCGCGAAGATGCCACCCGCGCTGCATTCGTCGACGGCTATTTTCGTACCGGCGACATCGCGACTCGCTCGCCCGATGGCTACTACACATTGTGCGGCCGCAAGAGCGATTTGATCATTTCGGGCGGGTTTAATATTTATCCCCGCGAGATTGAAGAGTTCTTGCAGGAGCAGGAGGGTGTCGCCGAAGCTGCCGTAACGGCCGCTCCCGATCGCGTGCGCGGTGAAATCCCCGTAGCCTATGTTGTCACGACGCGCGCCATCAATCTTGCCGATCTGGAAGCGGTCTGCCGGCAGAAGCTGGCATCCTTCAAAGTGCCGCGCTCCTTCATCCTGGTTGACAAGCTGCCGCGCAACGCGCTCGGCAAAGTACAAAAGCACCTCCTAAAATAGGGGCTTGACCCCTGGATTGAACCAGCCTGGTTTAGAGCAGGCTGCTCCCGCGCCGCGCTTGAGCACCTGGACGCCGCTGCTATTCACGTGGTTTCGCTGGCTGTGGATCGCGAATGCCGTCTCGAACATCGGCACCTGGATGCAGAACGTCGGCGCCGCGTGGCTGATGACGGAGCTTGCGCCCTCGGCCCTGCTGGTCGCGCTGGTGCAAACCGCTACTAATCTTCCGGTGTTTCTGCTGGGCGTCCCCGCAGGCGCCGCGGGCGATTTGTTTGATAGGCGTCGCCTGCTTCTGGTGACGCAAGGCCTGATGCTGGCGGCCGCCGCCGCGCTCGGCGCCTTGACCCTTACCGGATTCACAGGCCCTTTGACGCTGCTATGGCTGACCTTCGCCCTGGGGCTCGGCGCCAGCATGAATGCGCCGACATGGCAGGCCATCATGCCGGATCTGGTGCCCAAACCGGAGCTGCCCGCCGCGATCGCACTGAATTCCATCAGCTTCAACCTGGCGCGCGCGATTGGTCCCGCGCTGGGCGGCGCGGTGGTGGCGGCCATTGGTGCGGGCGCGGCGTTTGTCCTGAACGCCGTGTCGTTCGTCGGCGTCATCATCGTGCTCTATTTGTGGCGCCGCGATGCGGAGGCGCATCCGCAGCCGTTATCCACGGAAAGCGTCGTCGCCGCGATGTGGGCGGGCATGCGTTACGTTCGGTTTGCGCCGCATATCCACGCCGTGCTGCTGCGGTCGGGCAGCTTCATCATTCCGGCCAGCGCCTTATGGTCCCTGCTGCCGCTGGTGGCCAAAGTGGAGCTGCACCGCGAAAGCGCCGGCTACGGCGTCCTGCTGGGCTGCCTGGGCGTGGGATCCATCTTCGCGGCGGTCATGCTTCACCGGCTGCGCCAAAACTTCTCTTGGGACACGATGGCTACTGCCGCAGTTGCTCTGTTTGGGGCGGTGAGCATCTTACTTGCCTACCTGGCGAGTTTCACCGCTGTGGCTCTGGCGCTGATCGTTACGGGAATGTGCTGGATGGTGGTCAACTCGACGCTGACCACCGCCACGCAGACCGCTGTGCCGTCCTGGGTGCGCGCCCGCACGCTGGCGGTTTATCTGCTCGTGTTCCAGGGATCGATGGCTGTGGGCAGCGTCATCTGGGGCGCGGTGGCTACGCGATTCGGACTGCGCACAGCGCTCTTTTGCGCCGGCGTTGCTCTACTGGCGGCCTCGGCCGCAACGGCGCGCCTGCGGCTGGCAGGCATGCACGAGTTCGACACGCGCCCTTCCGGACATTGGCCGGAGCCGGTTCTCATTGTCGAACGGAGCGAAGATCACGGCCCGGTATTAGTCACCGTGGAATACGATATCGAAGTTGCTCAGGCGCGCGAGTTCGCCCGTGCAATGCAAAAGATGCGCAGGCTGCGCCGCCGCGACGGAGCCATACGCTGGGGATTGTTTGAAGACGCCGCCACGCCCGGCCGCTATATCGAGACCTTCGTGGTCCAGAGCTGGGCCGAGCATTTGCGCCAGCATGAACGCGTTACGGTATCCGACCGTGAAATGGAAGCGCGAGCGTTTGAGTTTCATCGCGGGGTTGAGCCGCCCAAGGTTACGCATTGGATTGCGAGCGAGTAGCCGCTCTCGGGATTGCGAGCGAGTAGCCGCTCTCAGGCGACTACTCGAACTGCGCCGGCACCAGATCTTCGTTCTCATTCAGCCTACGCCACTCTTTCGCCTTCACGAAACCGATCTGCTGGCGCTTATTGTCAGACTGAAGAACCCAGGCGATCTCCTTCATCGCCCAAAGGGGCGGCTGCGCGCGATCGACGTAACGGTTGCACTCCGTCACGCGAATTGGAATGGGCCGTTCCATGAGCGAACAGTGCACGTACTCTTCGCTGTTCGCCGGGCCGCGCATCACAACCCCGTTGGAACAGGAATCGCACAGGCGCGGAGCATCGATAGACCGGGTGCCTTGAAAGATTTTGATTTGGGGCATAAAATTCCTTCCGCCCACCAACTGTGGGCCTCTTCTTGGAGCTAGTTGACGCGGGGAAATCTAACGGAAGGTCGAGAAGCCGTCCGCGAGAACTGCGACTGGATCATCAATCTGCAATGCGTGCGCCTCCTCGAAAGAATTGGGAACTTAGCTACCTTAACATGGAGCGGAACATTCGCCAAGGAAGATTTGATTAAACTTCTTTACCACCCGTTCGAGTGGCCGCGGAACAATGCAGCGATGCAATGGAATAGACGCCAGGCTCCGCGCTACGGGTGAATGTTGAGCGTGACGCCGGCCTGCGCCTGAACGCCGGCGACGGTGACAACCACTGGAACCGATGCTCCCGTCGCGCTGCCGACCGGAACGGCGACATTGATCTGTAAGACGCCGATGATAGACCCGGGCACCACGCCGGCATAAGTAATCAGAGTGCTCGCATCGACGCCGCCGATTTTGACTGTCGGCAGGGGAGAAATCTGCGGCAGTGGCGCAAACCCGATGGGAATGATGAAGCCGGTGTTGGTGGTTCCAGAAAGCGGAACGGGATTGTAATCGCCCTCACCGGTCACAAACAACGTGACCGTATCGCCGATTTTGGCGGGATTCGTGCTGCTGTTGAGCGTCACCAGGCCGCTGGTAGACGCGGTATTGATGGCGGCCGCCTGGCCTGTACCCGAGCCGTCGGCAGTGAAGATTCCCGGAGCTTGCGCCGCAATGGTTACCGTGGTGTTCGCGGCCGGACTTGCTCCGTTCGTAACTACGACGGCTTTGGCCGCTCCCTGCGTCACCTCATAGGGAACCTGTACCGTGACTTGATTCGAGCTCACGTAGAGGATGGGCGCGTTCTGGCCGTCGATGGTGACCGTGACATTCCCGAGGCTGGTGCTTACATAACCCAAAACAATATTCATCGTCACGGGGATCGGCGGGCCGATGTTGGAGCCAAATATTGTAATCAGCTCCCCCGGGCTGACGGTGGCCGTCGCATAGCTGGCGGCATTAAACACGCCATAAATCGTCGGGATGTTTTGCACCGCGACGCCGTTAGGGGCGGAAGTTCCACCCGGGGGCGGGTTTACCACCAGGATGTTGAGCACGCCGCTTCCGCCTAGCAATGAAGCGGGAACGATGGCGCTGAGAACCGTGGGACTGACGAGCGTAGTGGCAAGCGGCGCTGCGACGCCTTGGACTTCCACCAAGCTGGAGGAATAGAAATTAGTTCCGCGAACGGTAATCGTTTGGGCCGGTCCGCCTTGTGGGAGAATCGGCGGCCAAACGCTGGTGATGGTGGGAGTGGTGCTGTTTACCGTCACCGAGCAGGCAATATTTTGCGACTTCACTGTCACGCTGGCGCCGGAGGCCACCACGGTCACATTCGCGGTATAGGGAACCGCCGACGGCGTCAGCGCAGTGGCGTCCACATCGATGGTAAGCGTAACGATTGCGCCCGGCAAAACGATTCCTATCGCCGGAGAGACCGTCAGCCACGCCGCTCCCGCGGTAGCGGTGAATGAAATTGGCGCACCGTTGGTCGATAACGTCACCGTCTGCGCCGGCGCCGGATTGGGCGGAGCGGTGAAAATCAGGGCGTTGGCGCTTAAGCTGAGCGTGGACGGCGCTGCGTTGACTTGGAGCGTGATATTCACCACCGCAGGCGCGGCCACGCCTGCCACTGTGATGGTGACCGCAGACGCATAAGCGCCTACCGGAAGGCTGGTGGGATTCACGAGCACACTGATGGTGGCCGGAAGCGTACCGGCGTTCGTATTCACCGTCAGCCAGAAATCCGTGGGAGGAGTCGCGGTGGTGAAGGTCGGCTTCCCCGTGCTGGGTTTCACCGTGAACGTCTGCGCTTTGGGCAGAGCCGCGCCCTGTTGGTAGGTGAACGATAAAGTCCCGGGCGTGGTGGTTACGGTGACCTGCGCCTGGCAGGCTATCGAGACGAATAGCAAGAAAACTGGAAGGCGAATGAAACGAAGTGTTCTCACGCCTCGCTTATCGGCAAAGCAGAGGCGCGTTTGAGCCAGCCCTTAAGGACGGGGCAGTACGATACGCCGCTTCATCGTGAGCACTACTTCGCCGCGCTGGTTCGTCCCGCGATGCTCCACATTTACCACGCCGCGCCCCTCCGCCAGCTCGCTCTTTTCTAGCACCGTCGATTCGGCGTAAATCGTGTCGCCATGGAACACGGGCAGCGTATGCCGGACGTCGGAATAATCCAAGGTCTCAATGGCGCGGCCGCCGATATCGGCTTGGCTCATCCCGATCACCAGGCTGATCACGATGGGTCCTTCCACCAGCCTTTGCCCATGCTGCGTGCCGGCGGCATAATGCTCATCGATGTGCACCGGATGCTGGTTCATGCTGAGCAGGCTGAAGAGGGTGTCGTCGAATTCCGTGATGGTACGACCGGGCCAGTGCTGAAACACCTGTCCGGGCTGCAGTTCCTGGAAGCTGCGGCCGTAGCGTCGATCGGGCAACTCACGACAATAGCACGCCGGCTGGGGCTTCTAGAATCACCATCGTTGCGTGTACACCAACTTTGCGGCCTCGGGTTATACGGCGCATCAGATACACTGGCGATGATGAACAATGGCGACTTTCAGGGTGATGTGGCGCTGATCACCGGCGCGAATAAAGGAATCGGTTATGAAATCGCGCGTGGACTGGGCGCGAAGAAAATTAGAGTTCTGGTGGGGGCGCGCGATGCAGGCCGCGGACAGGCCGCGGTCGACCAATTGACCGCCGAGGGCGTGGACGCGCGTTTCGTGAAACTTGACGTCACCGATGGTGGCAGCATGCAAAACGCAGCGGCACAGATCGAGCGGGAGTTTGGACGCTTGGACATCCTGGTAAATAACGCCGGAATCGGCGACTGGGATGCCAACCTGGGCGGCGCGAAGCCCAGCATCGCGGATATGGCGAACGTGCGGAAGGTTTACGAAACCAATGTATTTGGCCCTATGGCACTGACGCAGGCCATGCTGCCGTTGCTGCGGAAATCCAAGCATGGGCGGATCGTGAACGTCACCAGCAGCCTCGGCTCGATTACTTTGGCCACGCAGCCCGACTCGCCCGTGGCGCAATTCCAGGTTCTGGGCTACAACACATCCAAATCAGCTCTAAACAGTATGACCGTGCAGTTTGCGAACGAGCTGAAGGATACACCCATCAAAGTGAACGCGATTTGTCCCGGTTACTGCGCGACCGACCTGAATCATCACAGCGGGCCCCGCAGCGCCGCCCAGGGAGCCGTGGCAGCCATTCAATACGCGACGCTTCCCGACGACGGGCCCACGGGCGGATACTTCAACGAAGAGGGGCGGATTCCGTGGTGACGCTCGGGCGCAATCCAAAAACCTCATCGTAGGGAAAATCGCAGCCCAGCCGTTTCAGTTCCGCGCTGAAATGATCGTCGATTCGTTGCTGTTGCGCGGGCGTTAGCAGCTCGCTCGATGCATTGCGCTGCCCGCGCCGGATCATCGCGCCTTGCGGCTTGGCCCAAGGCACCATCATGCCGGTCTCAAACTTATGTTCGATGGTCTTCATGTAGTCAAAAGACGATCGCCGGACGACTGCGTCGACTTCGCTCTCGGTAAGCGGGACATTTAAAAACTCCGCGATGCGATACACGGTTCCGCGCAGATCCTTCTTCATTTCTTCGTAGGTCAGGAAAAGCACGTTCGGGCGGTCGCGGATGCCCCAGTAGCCCGCCACAAACTCCGCCCAGGGACAAAACTGGAAGGATGGCGAAAGAAAATATTCCAGGAAGTTTGCCACGGACGGCGTCATGGGTCCCATAAACTCGGCCCGCATGAAATGATACGCGGATACAAAGGTATCTTTCGGGTCGCGCACCGCGCAAACATAGCGCGCTTCCGGCGAGTAGGGGACTTTCGCGAGTTCGCGGTGCGTTTTGATAACGCGCAAGCCGGCGGGACAGTTCTTCCACGCGGTCTCGTCCGACAAAGGAGCCGCATAATCCGGATCCGGCGAGTCCGGCCACGGAACGATATCGTGGATATGTTGGAACTCCGCTGCGCCATGATGAATGATCTGCACCAGGATTTGCATCAGCCAGTTGGTGCCGCTCTTGAAATACACGCAAGCGAAGACGTCGTGCGCGGTGGGCTGATAGTCGCCGAAGCCGAGATAAATGTCCCGCCGCGGGCGTCGCGAAGCCATGCGCGACCATGCGCCGGTCTTCTCCATGAATTTCGCGAGCGGAACCAGGAATCCATACAACAACACCAAGCTGGGAATTCGAACCCACGCCGGAAATGACTTGCGCCGCAGGCTGAACCGGCGCTTGCGGGGTGCGGCTTCCTTGCTCATTTGGGCTATCGTATCAGTTCCAAGACTATTTATTAGCCATGGCAGCGCCTCCTGAAAGCATCTTCAGCTCGTCCAACCAGAGCTAGTGAATTTCCCGGGCCCGGCCGATAAATAACTATTCGATTCGCTGAACCTGTAGTGCGTAATCTATTTTCCAGAACGCTCGAGTTGCTAAGGCCGTTCCGACGGTCGTACACCCGCTTCCTGGCCGGCACGGTGGCTCGCCAAGCGCTGGTAGTGGGCGGCGGATACTCGCTCGTTTGGGCGCTTCACCGCTCTTTGGGCAAACCATCCATCCCTTTGTGGGTCTTCATCACGGGCTTCCTGATCTACGATTTTGCTTTGCTCGAACTGGATTTGGGACTGAGCCAATTCTTCGTTTCGCGCGTAAGCTTCCCGATGTTCGCTTTCCTGCGGACGAAGGCGTTAAAGAAGATTTTCGAAATGCCGCAGTCGTGGCATCATCGCCAGCAATCAGGGGCGTTAACGGGAAAGATAAATGACGGGGTGGGCCGGGTGGTTCAGACGGCCGAAGGCTTCGGGCGTGAGCTTTGTCCGGCTGTGATCCAGACGTTCCTGACCTTAATTCCGCTGTTGTACTTCAGCCCCTGGACGGGTGTTTTTGTTTTCTTCACCGCAGTGATCTTTGTTTTCATCGCGTTGGCGGAGAGCCGGGAGAGACAGCCGTTTCGAAAAGCGCGGCATGACAATTATGCCGAAGATTTCGGAATGTTCTCCGAATGCATCGAATATGTACAGCCGGTAGAACACTTCGGCCAAACCGAACGGATTCTGGGAGGGTATGGGCAGCTACAAGAACGCATCGCGACCCAGGGCATCCAGGAAATTCGGATCGGCTGCCGCTATTCGCGTAAACGGACGCTGCTGTTTGCAGCCGCCAAAAGGGCGTGCCAGGCATTCTGGATTGTGCAATTTCGCGATGGGGCGCTGGATGCAGCCATGGTGATGTATCTCAATATGCTGATCGAGGACCTGTTTCACTCCTTTGCCGGCTATGCAGGGCTGATCGAGCGCCTCTACGACGGAATCGAGCCGACTCGGACACTGGTGGGACTTCTCGAAGAGCAGCCGGCCATGTCAGAAGCTTCCGGGCATGCCGTAGAGGTGCCGGACAGAATTGGAATTGAAATTGAGAACGTGCAATTTTCGTACGATTCCGGGCCGCCGGTGCTCCAGAATTTCAGCATGACCGTGGAGCCGGGGGCGGTGGTCGGGATCGTGGGGCGATCAGGGATCGGTAAGACAACCATTCAACAGCTCTTGTCCCGTGTTTACGATGTGCAGCACGGCAGCATTCGAATCGCGGGCAAAGACGTTCGGGAATGGCCGCTGAATCAGCTCCGCAGCCTTTTTTCTTCGGTGACGCAAAATGGCGGAGTTTTTTTCACGGGCGCGTCCATTCTGGATACGATTCGTTTCGCCAAGCCGGATGCGGATTTGGAACAGGTGGTTGAGGCGGCCAAATGCGCCTGTATCCACGATGAAATACTCCTGATGCCCGACGGTTATAAAACGCCGGTGGGCCCTCGGGGAGTCACGATGTCCAAAGGCCAGCAGCAGCGGATTGCGCTGGCCCAGGCCGTTCTGGCGCTGCATGATAATCGCAAAGTTTTGATTCTTGACGAGTTCACTAGCGCACTGGATTCGAAAACCGAACAGCAGGTCCTGCTGAATCTACTTCCGCGCCTGAAGAATAAAACGGTGATTGTTGTCGCTCATCGGCTGGCAACTTTGCGAAAAGTGGCGGACCGGATTATCGTCATCGACGAAAACGGAATTGCGGAGGCCGGCAGTCACGCCGAGTTGATCCAAATGGGTGGTTCGTATAGCGAGATGGCCGAACTCCAAACTTCGGCGTAGACCAACCACGGCCGAGCGCCGGACGAACGGCGCTAGCGCTGAGCCCGATTCGGGCGCTGTGGGCCGGCCTCTCGCGCCAGAGCCATGGTGGCCCAGTTGGTGGCCGCGGCTGAAATAAACTGATCGTGTCCGTAGGGGAATTCGCTATCGAAATAGGGTTGCACGGGCAGGGTTCGCGTCCGCACGTACCAGGAGCCATCATCCAGCTGTCCGCTCAGCAGGAACTTCACTCCACGTTGATAGGCCGGGTCGTTAACCGCGATACCCGATTCAGCGAGCGCATTCAACGCTTGTCCCGTTGCATAGGCATCGCTTGCGAGCGAAGGAATCTGCGACCAGCCGCCATCCGGATGCTGTTGGGCCATCAAATCCTGAGCGGCTTTACGGACGATTAGTTTATTGGATTTGCTTTCTCCTGACCAGGCGAGCCCAAGGAGCTGATAAATGCGATCTTCATTAGTCTCGGGCTTCGCGGCGGCGATCCACGCGACACCTTTGCGGAGGGCTTCTGAATAGTCGGCTTCGAGCGGCTTAGGCATGTAGACTTTTAGCGCGCGCAAGGTGACTGCGGTCGCCATAAAATCGCTGGATTCGATGGGCGGACGCTGCGTGGCAATTTTCCAGCCGCCATCGATGGACTGACGGCGGCGCAGGTAGCGCACCAAGGCATCGGTTGCAGCGTCCGGAGGGTAATCGGACGCAGCCAGCCCGATCATGATGTAACCCACCGTATCGACGCCACCGGGAATTGGAATGTCCTGCAATGCGCGCTCGCGCCAGCTTTCAAGGTAAGGGCGGATGGCGTTTATCTGCGCTTGTGCGTTGCCCTCGTCAACCGCGAAGCCGTTGGCGCGCGCCAGGGCCAGCGTCATTTCGGTGAGGCTGTTGTTGTGGCACGACACGCAGCCTGCCTTTCTGAGAAAAACAACGTCCGCCTTCTGGAGCAGCGGAAGACTCTTTGCGACGGCGGCTGGCGAGGTTCGCGGCAGCGTTGGTTTACGCGCGGGCGGATCACTGGCCGTGGAGGTGTCCTTCGCGCCACGCTTCTCAAGCGCGGCTACGACGGGTGTGTCGCCTTGAAGTCTCGCCAGAGCGAGCGCCGAATCGTCTCTGGCTCCGCGGGCGAGCAGCGCTTCTACTCCTTCGGTGGGAATCTTTTCCGAGGAAGCGGCCAAGCGCAGAGCGGCGGGGTTGGCGGTGGCGCCCCGGTTCAGCAGCAGAGTAATGCTTTTGGAATCCCCGAAGCGTGCGGCTGCGGTAAGCGCGCGGTTCAGTTCGTCTTCGCCGGCGATGGGAAGCAGAAGATTGACGCAGGCTGCGCATCCAGAGCGCAGAGCGAGGTCGGTGCGCAGAAGCTTCCGGTCTGCGCCGCGATCCAGGAGCAGACGCAGAGTCGCTGCATCTCCCGCCGCGGCGGCGCGCGCCAGTACGGGCTGGCCTTCCAGCTTGGCGCCGTGGTCGAGCAGAAGCTGGACGACATCGCTGGTGCCGACACGGCCCGCGGCGAGCAAGAGCGCAGTGAGTCCATCGTCCGAGCGGATATTTGGGTCGGCCTGATGCTGAAGCAAAATGCGGACGGCAGCCGGCTTATCGACGGCCCAGAGCAGTGCCGTGGCTCCGGCATCATTGCGCGCGTTCGCGTCGGCGCCTTGATCCAGCAGCATCTGAATGGCGTGCGAGTCCCCGTAAAGGGCGGCGTACATCAACGGCGTGATTCCACCTGAGCCCACGCCTTTAGCGGCTTTGGGATTTTCGCGCAGGAGTTTTTCGAAGGCCGCGTGATCGCCGCGACGCAGCGCCTCCATCAGGCGGACGGACTGGGGATTGGACGGGACGGAGGGCGTGTCACCTGCCAGCTCATCCGGCCATTCGGCGCCCTGATCAATCCAGGCCTTGATGATCGCGATCTGTTCCGCGCTGAGCGGCCCGGTGGGCGGCATCTGCAATCCGGCCTGGCCGGTGATGCGCAGATAAAGACGGCTGTTCGCGGCGTTACCGGGGACGATGCGGGCGCCGTTGGCCCCCACGCGGTTCGGCATGGAATCCCGGCGGCGGTCCAGGCGAAAGTTATTGGATTGGACCGCGGGTCCGTGGCAGCTATAGCAGTTGGCTCGTAGAAGCGGCTGAATATCCCGGGCGAAATCGATTTTGGCCTGTGGCTGGGCGAATCCTGGGCCGAACGGAAACATGGCAAGAAGAATTCCGGCAGACCATTTCCGCACAGAGTCAGGCTACCGGACGGCCACTAGAATTGCAAAGCCCCGGCCGCGTGTGCCCGCGCAGCTGGATTGACGAACTCCTGCTGCGATTTTTCCCGCCGGGCAACCACTCTTAGGTATGAAACTTTGCCTCGCTATTCTTGTTTCCGGCGCGCTGCTGTTTGCAGCGTCATCGCATAAGAGCGAAAGCCACAAATCGCACGGGTCTTCACATCACCGTTCGAGCGGTTCGCACCGCAACGGGAACTCCGGCTCAAAGACTCATGCCAACGTGCCTACGAACTGATGGCCCTCGCGCGTGTTAACTTGTCTCGTTGCCCGCGCCGCGTTACTCCTTACGCCTGCATTGGGAGCTCGCTCCCAACCGTCTCAGCCGCCTGCTGGAGGAAAAGCGCGCCTCAGGCACACCGATCTTGGACTTGACGGAATCGAATCCCACGGCGGCGGGCTTTGCGTATCCCGGGGAAGCGATCCTTTCGTCGCTGGCGGATCCGCGCTTGCTCCGCTATGAGCCCTCGGCCGCCGGATTGGCAGCTGCGCGCGCCGCAGTGTCCGAATATTATGGCGGACAAGTTCCTCCGGAGCGCATTCTGCTCACCGCCAGCACCAGTGAAGCGTATTCATTCGTTTTCAAGCTGCTGACCGATCCAGGCGACGAGGTGCTGGTTCCCCGCCCGTCGTATCCGCTGTTCGACTTCCTGGCCGCTCTCGAATCCGTGCGGCTGGTACAGTACCCGTTGATTTATAGGGGCGCATGGACCATCGATTTCGACGCTTTAGCTCAGTCCATCAGTTCCCGGACGCGCGCCATCGTACTGGTGAACCCGAACAATCCCACTGGGTCATTCCTGAAGAGAGGAGAGCTTGGTCCACTGCTCGAGCTGGCCGTGCGGCACAATCTGGCCCTGATTTCCGACGAGGTTTTCGCCGACTATTTGCTGGATCCCGAGGCTCCAATCGTGCGTTCGCTCCGTGAGGTGAAGGACGTCCTCACGTTCTGTCTCAGCGGGCTGTCCAAAGTGGCGGCATTACCGCAGCTGAAGCTCGGGTGGATAGCGCTGGGCGGACCCGGGGGTGTTGGCGAGGAAGCTTTCGAGCGCCTGGAGCTGATTGCCGATACCTATCTTTCCGTAAGTGCTCCCGTGCAATGGGCGGCTTCCGCGCTGCTCGAGACACGCGCCGGCATGCAGGAACAGATCCTGGCGCGGGTTCGGGCCAATCGGAGCTTCCTGGCGGAGCAAATCGCGGGCGCCGCGCCGTGGAAGCTGCTCTCCACCGAAGGTGGGTGGTACGGAATCCTGGAAACGCCGGACATCCGGGACGAAGAAGACTGGGTGCTGGAGGCGCTGGCGCAGAAGAACGTACTGGTTCAACCCGGTTTTTTCTTCGATTTCGACCGGGAGGGATTTGTGGCGCTCAGCCTGCTGACCCCGGAACAGGTTTTCCGCGACGGCGTCCGGGCGATTCTCTAGGCCGGCTTCCGAATGCCAGTTTCGGCCGGCGCTTCTGACGCGATCCTTGCGTTGGCGAGTTCCATCAGCTTCGCGCAGCAGCCGCTCAGCGTGATCGTGATCTCGTGCAGAGATGCGCCGTGAAAGTGGAGTCTGGGGTGGCGGTGATGAGCCGGGCAGCGCACGCCTCGCAGCTTTTCCCGGGTGTACTGCTTGAACCGTTCGACGCGCAGCCTGTCGATGTTCTCCACTTCAGAACATTCTACCATTGTTATGTTCTAAACAATAGAAAATCGTGCCGTTACGGCCCACCCCAGATTCGCCTCCCGCCCCATTGGCGGGACGCCGCAGGTCTACTTTTGCACCCGAAATGCGCCTAAAATAGGGGCAGAAATGGCACTTTTGGGGGCTTGACAACCCAGTGGACGCGCTTAGAATGGTGATAATCTCTCTCTTCTCCTATGCAGCCCTGCAACCATACCCGCACTGAAATATTGGCGCGGCGTGACGGTGTGGACTACGTGCGATGCCTGGATTGCGATCAAGTGTTCGAAGCCGAGGATCTGGAAGCCACCATCCCCGTCTTTGACGAAGACGACCAACCCGCCGCCTAGCTAGTACCCGCTTTCCGTTGGAGATTTTCCCGCCCTGTTACCACTTTGGTATCTAACGCTTCCATAGAGTGTGCCGCGCCGGGCTTCTAAGCTTCGTTCCGGGAACCAGCCCTCCTGGAGTTAGGATTAAAGGAAGCACGGCCGGCAGAAATCGCCATAGGAATCGCATGACACCTCTTCGCATTGTCGCCATCGGCGGTGGGACCGGACTTTCCACCCTTCTGCACGGCTTAAAGCGCTTTGCCCAGGAACCCAGGGAAGCGGAGATCACGGCTATCGTGACGGTGAGTGACGACGGCGGAAGCTCGGGGCGGCTGCGCCGCGAGTTCGACGTTTTGCCGCCCGGCGACATTCGGAACTGCATGGTGGCGCTCTCCGAAGACGAGGCGTTGCTTTCCCGCCTGTTTCAATACCGCTTTTCCGAAGGGCGCGGTCTGAAGGGCCACAGTTTCGGCAACCTGTTCCTAACCGCGTTGACCAACCTGACGGGCGATTTCGTCCAGGCCGTGAAGGTATCTTCGGAAGTGCTAGCCAGTCTGGGTCGAATCTATCCCGCGACGAAAACCAACGTGGTGCTGGAGGCCGAACTGGAAGATGGGTCGATTGTAAAAGGCGAGACCCGAATTGGCAAAAGCCGCGAACGCATCCGGCGGATCCATCTCCGACCGCGACGGTGCAAGCCTCTTCCTGAGACGCTGGCCGCCATTGAAGAGGCGCATTTGATCACGTTCGGACCGGGATCGCTCTTCACCAGCGTCATCCCGAACGTCCTGGTGGAAGGCATGGCGGAGGCCATTCATCGGAGCCGGGCACTGAAGGCCTATTTTGTGAACCTGATGTGGCAACCGGGCGAAACCATCGGCTTCCGCGCCTCGGATCACGTGGAAGCGATTCATCTGCACGCCGGAACCCCGATTCTCGACGTCGCGGTGGTAAATACGCGCGCCATCACACCCAAGCAAAGGCGCCGGTACGCGGCCGAACAGGCGCGCCCCGTCTTGAACGATATCGACCGGCTCGCGGAAATGGGCCTTCAGGTGGTCACCGCGGACCTGCTCGCTTCGGGCGACATCGTGCGCCACGATCCGCGCGCGTCCGCCGAGGTTGCAATACAATTGGCAAAGCGCGGTCAGATGGCTCGCCGCAGAGTGCGAGTGCTGGGAGAGCCCGGCTAGTCCATCCCGCAAGCCAGAATCGATGACATCCCAGACCAGCGTGGTGATCCTGGCCGCAGGCCTCGGCACCCGGATGAAGTCCAAGCGCGCCAAAGTCCTACATCGGGCGGGCGGGCTAACCCTGATTGAGCATGTGGTGCGCGCAGCCGGAGCGATTGCGGCTCCAAACCACACGACGGTAGTGGTGGGACACCAGGCCGACGACGTTCGCCGTACACTGGGCGACTCGGGCGTGCGATTCGTCGCCCAAACCGAACAGAAGGGAACAGGGCATGCGCTGCTGGCCTGCCGGGAGTCATTGGCCGCCGAACCGGGGGCTGCAGAACCGGGCCTGGTGGTGGTGCTTTACGGCGATTGTCCGCTGCTCTCGCCGGACACGCTGAAGGAGCTGGTTCGACGGCAATGTTCGAGCGATGCCGGTGCCACCTTGATCACGACACGCCTGACTGACCCGACCGGATACGGCCGCATCATTTTTGGCGACAAAGGCGATGTCCAGGCGATCGCGGAGCAGAAAGCCGCCACACCGGAGCAGCTCGCAATCCCGTACATCAACTCCGGCATTTACTGCTTCCGCGCCGATCTGCTATGGAAGCACATCCTGGAGATCCGGCCGGATAATCCCGCGCACGAGTATTACCTGACCGATATCGTCGAGATCTTTGGCAGTGCCGGTCACCGGGTGGCCGTCATGGAAGTGGACAATTCAGCCGAGCTGCTGGGCATCAATACGCGCGCGGAGTTGGCCGAAGTGGACCGGATCTTCCGCCAACGCAAAGTGCAAGAATTGATGCTGGCGGGCGTCACAATCGAGAAACCGGAAACGGTCACTATCGATCACGAAGTTCGCATCGGCGAGGATTCGATTATCGGGCCATTCGCCCAAATCCTGGGACGCACGGAAATCGGGTCGGATGCGAGTATCGGGACGTGCTCCATTATCGAGAACTCCACGCTCGGCGCGAACGTCGAGATCGCTCCGTTCACCTGGGTGGCCGATTCGCAAGTTGAAGCCGGCGCGCACATCGGACCATTCGCGCGATTACGGCGCGGAAATCGCGTAGGTCCCGGTGCGCACATCGGCAATTTCGTCGAGCTGAAAAATACGCGCTTCGGCGCAAAGGCCAAGGCAAGTCACCTGGCGTACTTAGGCGATTCCGAGATCGGCGAGGGCGCGAATATTGGCGCCGGGACGATAACCTGCAACTACGACGGCGTGGAAAAGCACAAGACTCAAATCGGTAAGGATGTGTTTGTCGGCAGTAATTCGACCTTAGTGGCGCCCATTGAAATCGGGGACTCGAGCTACATCGGAGCAGGTTCCGTAATCACGGATGCGGTACCCCCGGATGCTCTGGCGCTAGGGCGCGCGCGGCAGGTCAACAAAGAAGGGTGGGCCGCAAAGCGTAAGAAGAAGAGAAAATAGCTACTTCTTTTCGGCTGCTCTCTGCGAGCTTCGAACCACCACTAAACGCGCGACGTCGCCATCGTCCGTGGTCACATACCCAACCGTGACCTTGGCGTGAATCCGGAGCTTGCCCTCCACGCGCGTATCGGGATGGATGGCGAAGGTTCGTTTTTCCGCTGGCTTTCCTAAGATGCTTCGCGAGACGGTGATCTGCGTTTCCGTCACCTCGACGATGGGCCCGGAAAATGTATGATCGTACTTCGGCTCGTGACGGGTTGTATTCTGCGCGGTGGACTTGGGTTCGGTCCCGGACCCCTCGCTGGTCTTCTCGAGGCTTACATGCTCCTGAGCGAAGCCCGCGACTGCAAATTCCGCTCCTAACAGAACCAGCGAAATCGCGAGACAAAACCGCACTCTTGCATCATAATCCAAGCCGGTTACAGCCGAGCCGGGATTGGAATTAAACTTGCTTCATCGATACCTAAAGCGCTCACAAAACAAGTACGGGATGATAGAGGTTCGGTATCCGTATCTCGCCAATCGCGATCAAATCACCCTCCGGACTAACGGCTTTCACGTACCTGGAATCCGATCTCTGGACGAACGGCGATAGCCGGAAATCCTGGCCTCGCCGGATTTGGCCGGCCGTGATGGCATCCACCGTGGCGTTGGGAATTTGCGGCAAAACGCCGGCGGCAGGAATCAGAGCTCGCTCCAGCGCATCTTCGCGCGCCAGTTCTTCCAGAGCCGGGAGCGTGCGAGAGCGGCTTTCGGTGAACTCGCCCGATGCCGTGCGGCGTAAAGCAGTAAGAAACGCACCGCAGCCGAGCTTGCGCCCCACTTCGTGCGCGATGCTGCGCAAGTAGGTCCCAGCGGAACAGCGCACGTGAACCCGCGCGTGGGATCCTTCAAAGTCAATCAGCTCCAGGGCGGACACACGCACCGGAACGGGCTTTAAATCCACTTCGATGTTCTTGCGTGCCAGGCGATAGGCAGGCGTTCCCGCCACTTTTTTGGCCGAAAATGCGGGCGGAGTTTGCAGAATATCGCCCAGGAAGAGCTGCAACGCCGCTTCCAAATCTGCCCGGCTAAAGTGTGGCGAAACCGGCTCCGACGTGCGCGCTCCTTCGCGGTCGTAAGTATCGGTGGCCCAGCCGAACTGGATATCGGCGTTGTAGATTTTTTCACCGCTAGCGAAGAACTGCGCAAGCCGGGTGGCCCGGCCCAGCACTAAGGGAAGGACGCCCGTGGCGATGGGATCCAGGGTGCCCAAGTGCCCGACTTTGCGGGTCTTGGCGAGACGCCGGATGCGGTTCACCACGTCATGGGACGTCAGGCCCTCCGGCTTGTCGACGACCAGCACGCCGTCCAGTGTTCGCTCGCCTACCAGACTCACGTTCATCACTGTAACAGGGCGATTCATGCAATCGAAACCATGCGCGAAAACGGCACGTCCATTGAACTGACGAGAGAGTTTCGACTTAGGCAGTTGAAACGCGAAAGCAGTTCAGTTGCCGGCCGGCGAGCATCTTCCTCCGAGTGTTCGCCGGCTATAATTTTTTTCGATCGCGCACAACGCCACCAGTCGCTTCTGCGTTCACGTGCCTACATAGCTTTCGAGCGCCCGCATGGCCGCTCGGATGATGCTGCCGGGCAACTGATATCGGGCGATGTCCTCTGTGTCGCACCACGTCACCTCGGGCGCTTCTTCTGATACGGCAAACTCTTCGGATTCGGCGCGAAAGGCGAAGATCAGATCGTGATGCAGGTGGAGGGGCTCGCTTTTGCGCGCTGGGATGGCGTGCACGTCCATGCCAACCAAACGACCCGAACCGGGGCGCGCGATGCGCACCGCTGTTTCTTCGGCGGCTTCGCGACGCGCCGTTTCGCCGAGCGTTACATCGCTCTCCTCGACATGTCCGCCGGGCAACAGCCAGCGGCGATGGCGATGATGGTGCATCAGCAGGAACTGGCGGCCGACCGGATGCAGGATCACTGCGGTACACGTGATATGGCCAGGATGAAACTGATCGCGCGAAAACGGCGCCGCGGTCAACTCGAGCAGCGCCAGGATCAGCTCGCGGCTCTTTTCTTCTTCCGCAGAGGCCTGGAATCCCCGCACGAGGGTCAGCGCCTCGATAGTGCTTCGCATCCGGTTGCTCGTATTCAAAATTCGATGGCCGAGAGCACTTCCGAGGGCCGCTTATCAAAGGCGCGGCAGATGGCGAGAAGACTTTCAATGCTGGGCAGATTCGCGCCGCGTTCGATGGAGCTGATCTGCGAAATGCTCAGCTTGGTGGCGGCGGCCAGGTCTTTGAGCGACCAATCGCGCTCCACTCGCAGCATCTTGATTTGATGGCCCAGCCGCTCGCGCAAACGGTCCTGGGCGGTGCGTCCGAAGCCATATTTTTCAATTGCGTTGTGCAGCGTCTGGCGGAGCTGCGCCAGCGAGAAGGGCTTTGATATGTAATCGAACACCTTCATTTTGAAGGTGGCCCGCATGTCTTCGAGCGATGGATAGCCGGTGACAATGATGACGCACAGCCCGGGATAAGCCGCCAGCAATTGCTCCAACACCTTGTCGCCTTTGAACTCGCCCATCTTCATGTCGAGCAGAACGATATCCGGGAGGCGCACCTCACAGGCGGTGAACAGTTCGTCGGGATGTCCGAAGGCGCGGATGAGGTACAGCCCGTCATCCTTGAGCGCATCCTCAAGATAATTGCAGAAGTCCGGATCGTCGTCGAGAATGGCGAGATCCACCAGCCCGTTTACGGGAGGCGGATCGGCGGCGCGTTCGGAAGCGGGTTTCAGGGCCACTTCAGTTGGCTCCCGCGCTGGAATTCGCGGCAATGCTGGAATTCGCTGCCGGGTTGGAATTCGCTCCCGCGCTCACGCCCTTGCAAGCCGCCGGCAAAGTCACTTCCAGGCAGGCGCCTCCCTCGGCGCGGTTGGACGCAGCGATGGTTCCGCCGTGCTGGTGGATGATGCCTTCCGCTACCGTGAGGCCAAGGCCTGTGCCCTTGGCGTCCAGGCGTGTAGAGACGAAGGCTTCGAAAATATCGGGCAGGACGTCGGGCGGAATGCCGGGGCCGTTGTCTTCCACCCGGACGGAAATCCAGGGCTGGGCGTTCCGATTTAAACGGCGGGAGTGAACCGCGATCTCTCCCCTCGGCGGAATCGCGTACAGGGCGTTGCGCAAAAGGTTCACGAACACCTGCACCAGGCGATCGGCGTTGCCGTTGACCACCTCGCCCGCATCCACATAGTTAACGAACCGCGACGCAGCGGCCTTGTTGTCGATGGCCACCAGCGCCCAGGCATCGTCGATCAAATGCCGCAAGGGCACGGGCGCCATATGTTGCGTGCGGACGCGCGAAAAATCCACCAGGCTCTCGCTAATGCGGCGAATGCGCGTGGTGACGCGCAGCATGCGCGCCAGCCGCTCCAGCGTGGCCGTATCTTTAGTGGTTTCGGTGAGCTTTTCGATGGACCCTTGCAGAACCGTGAGCGGCGTATTGAGCTCGTGCGCGACGCTGGCGCTGAGCAGGCCGAGGCTCACCAGCCGGTCCTGCGCTTCCAGCTTGCGCAGCGCTTCCGCTAAATCCTCCTCGCGTTTGCGCAGCTCAAGAACGGTGGCATTGCGCGAGCGCATGATTTGCCCGATTTCATCGCCGGGGATCAGCGAATCGTGAATCAGTTCGCGCTCGTGATCGCCGTGCTGCGTGGCTTGGTCGGCGTCCAGCATCAGTTGCAAGGGGCGATAAACATACAGCGGCATGATGGTGGTTTCGAGCACCAGCACGGCCAGGATGTAAATGGCGCCCAGCACGATAAACAGGTTGGTTTTGGCGTGGTCGGGCAGGTAGGGATAAAGCGCGAAATAGACCCCAATCGCCAGGATGAGAAAGAACACGTTGTGCAGCACCATCAGCTTGAGCCGGACTTTTAAATCACCGAAGAGGCGGCTGACTCGCTTGGGCGACCTGGCTGGCGTGCGTACCGACGTGGGGACGCTGAAGGATTGGGATCGGGTCACGGATGCACCTGTTCAATTTTACGACCGGAGACGACGCGGCGGGCTGACGGCGCCCCCACGCCAGCTTACTTCAGGTGCTTAA
>Ga0070741_10008203_pt1 | contig 21123 bp, 14 predicted proteins | sample Coa_R1_4_FD_66440 | JGI IMG/M metagenome (GOLD analysis project Ga0070741, IMG submission 66440) | Surface soil microbial communities from Centralia Pennsylvania, which are recovering from an underground coalmine fire - Coalmine... | ecosystem: Environmental > Terrestrial > Soil > Unclassified ...
TGGTCATCTCCAAGAGAGTCATGATGCGCGTCGTGGCGCCCGCAACGGCTATTTTTCGGCCATTTTTTTGTGCCGACACATAGCAGTTCACCAACAACCCCAGGGCGGCCGAATCCATATACGGAACCTCCGCAATATCGAAGATTAGATAGCGGGCATTCACCTGCTGGAGGGCGCGTTGCACATCGAACATGTTTCCGAGCGTAAATGGACCGGAGAGCGATAGAATTTCGACGCCATCGCGGGCGCCCGGCCGCTGGACAAAACGCATTGGCTGGTCTGGCATATGCGCCAGAGTGTAAAGAACTCAACATCCCGTGGCTATGACAATCGTGTAAAAACGTGGATCGGCCGCCGGTCGGGGCGGAATTTATGTCACATCGCGGACAACGCGGCGGTCTGATCAGGCGATATGCTGGCGTATTTTGCTACGCCGACCATGGTGAAGACTTTCTTGAAATGAGGCGTCAGACCGAAGATGCCAATTGTCCGGTGGCCGGCGGTGCGCTCTTCCAGCAGCATTTGAATGATGATCGCGATCCCGGACGAGTTGATGTAATCAACCCCGCTGAAGTCCAACAGGACTTTCTTGACGGGCCCGACGCCGTGATAGGCCTGCAGCATCGCTTCTTTGGAGGTGGAGGCGATGTCCCCGGTGAAGGAAAGGATGGCAACTTCGTCGCCAGAAGCGGCGGTAGCGTCTCGCCGTGCGATTTTAGTAGCGGTCTGCATTAGCTGTTCTCCTTATCAAGTCGGATCACCAGACGGACAAAGCTTTGTCCGGGAGGCCCTTTATGCCACTCCGCCTCGTCGACGAGAGATTGGATCAGAAACATTCCCATTCCTCGTGGCTCTTCTTCGCCGGCCATTTTACGGTCAATGTCTGGCGCGGAAGGCGCGCTCCGAAGTCCATTCCCATCATCGATGACCTTGATCTCGAGCTCGTCATCGTTGCTGGACAGCACGACTGCGACATCCAAACGATCATCGAACTTGTTCCCGTGTTCGATCGCGTTAATGCATGCCTCAGCGACGGCGGTTTTGAGATCTTCTATCCGGTCGTCCGAAAAGCCCATCATGGCAGCCATTCCGGCGGCAGTACTCATCGCGATCTTCTCGAATCCGAGCTCTGAGGGGAGGCGGACCTCAACGGAACTTCCGTTCTTCATGCGAGAGTATTCTCCTGTCCGTTGCGAAGATGGCAGATCGCGATAGCTGTCATATCATCTGTCTGGGGCGCGCTCGCGGAGTAAGAGGTCAGGGTCTCCCAGAGCGTTCTAAGATTTGCTGCTGCGTCGTCTGGAGATGCAGCACGGAAGGCATCACTCAAGCGATCGCAGCCGAACTCGTCATCGCCGCAGAAGACCTCGGTGAGGCCGTCGGTATAAAGCAGAACGCGGGCTCCGGGCGGGAAGCGGAACGTTTCGGATGAGTAGCTCATCCCAGGAATCATACCGAGAGGGGTCCCGGAGGCGTTGATTCGGCCGATTGTGCCGTCCGGAAGGGCGATCAAGGCAGGATTGTGGCCGGCGTTAACGACCTCAATCTGCTTCAGGTCTGGCCGGAGCCGGAGGAAGATTGCAGTTACATAGCGGCGGCGAGCCTCCACTCCCTCCTCCCAGTGTTGCTGTCCCAGGCGATCCGCCAGCTCAGCCAGTGATAATGGCTGGCTGGCGAGGGAACGAAAGGCGGAGCGGAACCCGGTTGCAATGATCGCGGAAGCCAAACCTTTACCGGCCACATCGGCGACTACGAACAGGTGCGTTCCGTCGGGGAGAACGACAGTATCCATGTAGTCGCCGCCCACTTCATAGCACGCGCTCGAGCGGCCCTCGATGGAGAACCCGGCGATCGTTGGCATGGATTTGGGGAGCAGCGATCGTTGGATATTTCGCGCCGCGTCAAGATCCTGCTGTACGCGGGCCCATTGCAGATCGCGCTCGTGGTACAGCGCGTTTTCCAGCGCTACAGCGGCCTGCAGGACCAATCCCTCGATGAAATCTTCTTCGTAGATGGAGAGTTCTTCGCCGCGGCTGGGAGTGACCAGGAGTTCAGCCAGTGCGGTGTTGTCCCGGGCGACGAGCTGAAAGCGCGCATTGGCGGTCGAATCCGGATCCGGCGATCCATACGTGGCCAGCAATTCTTTAGTCTGCGCGGAACGAAACTCCGCGCCTTGGATTTCCAGCTCGCGGACCAGCACCTGCGCGGTTCGAGCCAGGACATCGTGTACAGAGACGATCGAGTGCACCTGCCGTGAGGCCTCAAGGAGGGCCTGCAACCGGACGATCTGCTCTTCTAATGAGAGCAGCTTGTCCGCCCGGGTTGACGTCACGGCGTCCATCATTGCTTAGGTCGGGTCGAAGTTGGCCCCCAGTGTACATGAGCGGCGCCGGCAATCGTCAGGAACCGCTGGTGCGGCTGAATCAGGTTCGACATGAGGCTGACGGCTTCACGGTATCGCAGGCCGTCCGATTCTCGGCGACATCTCTTGAGGTGCAGATAAACCGATAGGACAATTGCCTCCAGACGCATCCAAGGGGATGTGGTGGTGTGCCGTCAATCTGGGGCAGCGTTGGAAGGAGAGACAAAGAGTAGATGAGCCAAGAACATCCGCGTCCGCTCCGGCAGCGAAAGTCATGGCAATCATTGGATGGCCCATGGGAATTCTTCATTGATGTGCAGGCAAATTGCTCGCTTCCGCAGGATGTGCCGTGGGATCGCACGATCACGGTCCCTTTCAGCCCGGAAACTGAGCGGAGCGGTATCGCGGAAACGGGGTTCTACACGGCGGTTTGGTACCGCCGTGCGTTCCAGATTCCGCAAATGGTCAGCAACGAACATCTGTTGCTTCACTTCGAGGCTGTCGACTACCGCGCTATGGTTTGGGTGAACGGCGCGAAGGTCTGCGAGCATGAAGGCGGATACACACCGTTCGTTGCCGATATCACCAACGTGGTGAACGGCGAAAGCGAATTGCAGGAGATCGTTGTGCGGGCGGAAGACGATCCTGCGGACCTGGCGAAACCCAGGGGAAAGCAGGATTGGAAACTGGAACCGCACTCGATCTGGTATCCAAGGACGACGGGGATCTGGCAGACAGTCTGGCTTGAGGTTGTTCCGCAGATACGGCTCGATTCGCTCCGTTGGGGCTCGAGCCTTGAGCGTTGGGACATAGCGCTGGACGCTTCCATCTGCTGCCGCCCCGAGGACAAGCTGTACGTGTTCGTGAGGCTTACATGTGCGGACCAACTCCTCGCCGAAGACACGTACCAGGTAGTCGCGGGCGAAGTTCATCGGCGAATCGCACTTTCCGATCCCGGTATTGATGACTTTCGGAATACGATTTTGTGGAGCCCATCGTCGCCTACGCTCATCGATGCCGAACTGGAGCTGCGTGACGCAACCGGCAAAGTCATTGATGCAGTGCAAAGCTACACCGCATTGAGATCGGTAGGCGTGCAGGGGGACAAGTTCATCCTGAATGGAAGGCCGCTGAATCTGCGGCTCGTTCTAGATCAGGGTTATTGGCCGGAGACTGGGCTCACAGCACCAAATGACGACGCTTTGAAGCAGGATGTGATTCTTGCAAAGAGGCTGGGATTCAATGGAGTTCGAAAACATCAGAAGATTGAGTCTGCTCGATATCTGTATTGGGCCGATCGACTGGGCTTGCTTGTTTGGGAGGAGATGCCCAGCGCGTACCGCTATACGACCAGATCAATCGAGCGGCTGACCCATGAATGGCCGGACGTCGTCCGGAGAGACTGCAGTCATCCTTGCATCATTGCCTGGGTTCCGTTCAACGAGTCGTGGGGCGTCCCTGATCTTCCGGATAATCCCGCCCAGCGTCACTATGTGCAAGCTTTATATCATTTGACGAAGTCGCTCGATCCCACCAGGCCGGTCATCGGCAACGACGGATGGGAAAGCATCGCCACCGACATTATCGGGATCCACGATTACGACGACCAAGCCGAACGCCTTGGCAAGCGGTACGGGATTGACGATATCGAAGCGCAGCTGTTCAAGAGAGAGCGACCGGGCGGCCGCATGCTCTTCGTCGGAGGCGATGCGGCATGGAAGCACCCGATTGTGCTTACCGAATTCGGCGGAATTGCGTTTGGCCAGGACGATAAGGAGATCTGGGGATATTCACGTACGGAAACGGCAAACGAACTGCTCGAGCGGTATTCGAAGCTGCTTGATACCGTAAGAAATCTTCCGGCCCTTGCAGGCTTCTGTTATACGCAGTTCACCGATACATACCAGGAAGCGAACGGATTGCTTTATGCCGATCGCACGCCCAAAGCGCCGTTCCAGGAGATTGCATTGGCAACGACAGGCTCGCGGCCGGATCACGACAGCCACACTGAGACGTTATGGCGCGAGCACATTATGCAGGGCTGATCGGGTTATGCGGCCACCTCTTCGATATCCGCGGCCACCGGGGAACAGATTCGGTTGTCATGCTCCCACCAGCCACAATCATCAAGCGCATCATGGGCTGGATTGTTACCGGCCGCCATCTGCCGAACGATGTTCGCGAGATCTGTTTCGACGGGGTAGCCTGAGGTGAGATCAAACACGCCCGCTTCGTAATACCCGTTCGCAGTTGTCACCAGTTCATTCCAGTAGAACGATCCGAGGAGTGCCCATATCGTGACGGCGATGCAGTTCACTCCATCTTGTCGCGCGGCCACGGCACTTCGCCACGCAGCAGCTATCCAGCGGATCTGTTCTTCAACCTCGCAACCGAGATGCACCTCTGTAACGGCGACCGGGATTCGATAGCGATCCCATGCCTCGTGCAGAACCGATGCAAATCCTACAATACCGCTCTCGCGAATTCGGACGGCCTCAATATCCACGAACGGACCTTCGCTCGACCTTAGATTGGAAGGGTAGAGATCGACCCTGTGGTCGAGGTAGCGATCACTCGTTACGTAATAATTTGCGCCCACGACGGTTGGCGGACATGGGTGCTCCATGAACCAGAAGATCTCTTTTTCAGCTATGCCTTCGTTGCGCATATACGAAAACATCGGATGATGTCGATCGATGCGGCCGCATAACAGATCGAATGGAAGCCACTGTCTCAGATTAAGCAGCTCCCACGTGGACTGCAACTCGGCCGTTCCACTCACCCTTCCGAGATCATCTGTTTGAATCAACTGGGCGTCCGGCGTGACCCGGCGTATTGCCTCCATGCTCAGAACGGTACCCTTCAATTGATTCAGCAGTGCAAGCAGATAACTTCTCCGGGAGTGGTGGTGCGGATACCAGACTCCGTACATCCCACTGAAACGAGCGGTGGTGTTGGGCTCGTTCACAGGCGTGTATGCGTCGATCCACGGATATCTCTCGGCAACTGCTTCGGCGTACGATGCGAGCTTCTCTGGAAATGCGGGGTCAAGCAGACTGGTGTGTCGCGGGCCGCTTCCATGGTGTACCAAACCTGCGATGGGCCGGATTCCTATGGATCGAATGGTGTGCAAACGGGCATCATGGTGTTGCCAGGAAGCGCGTTCTTCGTACTCCTCCCAGAGAAGCCCAACACGCAACGTCCCGATTCCAAGCTCAGCAAAGCGCTCAAAGTCATCAGCGCGGTTGGAGTGGCCGGACAACTCCATCTGATCGAAATGGTGATTCCCGACGCGATTGCAGGTGCACTCAACACCCCCCCACAACTCAAGCGGCATCTCCATTTCATTGGAAGACTGGATCGATTCCATGCGGTTCTCGAGAAGGGTTAGGCTGCCTCGCCGTCGGTTTCCTCCATGCTGGCAGGCTTGTTATCAATTTCGAAAATGGTCGACGGTAGCGCAATGGTGACCTTGCGTGGCGAGATTGTTCGCCTTGCGCTCAATTTTTCAAACGTGGCGAGCGCCTGAGCGACAACCTGATCCATGTTGTAGTACTTGTAAGTGCCGAGCCTGCCCACGAAATGAACGTCAGGCATCGCATCGGCCATGGCTTTGTATTTTTTATAGAGCTCAGCGTTTTTGGGCTGTGGGATCGGGTAGTACGGGTCTCCCTCCGAACGCGGATATTCGAAGACGATGCTGGTCTTGGGATGTTCCTGCCCGGTAAGGTATTTGAACTCTGTAATGCGTGTATATGGATGCTCGTTTGGAAAGTTCACTACTGGCGCGGGCTGATATTGAGCGCGGTCCACTGTCTGGTGTTCGAACCGGAGAGAGCGATAGGGAAGCTGCCCATAGCAGTAGTCGAAGTACTCATCCACCGGCCCGGTGAAGATCAGCTCCCGGAATCGCACCTCGTCCTTTGTGTCGTTGTAAGTCGTGTTCAGCATGATCCGAATGTTCGGATGATCCAGCATTCTCTCGAACATGCGCGTGTAGCCATGCAGCGGCATTGCCTGGAACTGATCGGTGAAGTAGCGGTCATCGCGGGTCGTGCGGACCGGCACGCGCGATGTCACCGACGCGTCCAGCTCCGAAGGATCAAGTCCCCATTGCTTGCGCGTATAGTTCCGGAAGAATTTCTCATACAGATCCTTGCCGACCCGGCTTACGACCACGTCCTCAGAGGTTTTTATCTCGGCGCACGGCTTTGCTAAAGAGCTGAGATAACTCTCAACCTCATGACAGGTGAGGTGCAGGCCGTAGAGTCGATTCAGTGTGTCGGCATTGATCGGCATCGGCACGAGTTGCCCGTCAACGCTTGCGAGGACGCGGTGTTCATAGGGTCGCCACGGTGTAAATCGCGAGAGATAGTCAAATACTTTCTCGGAGTTCGTGTGGAAGATGTGCGGTCCATATTTATGCACCAGAATTCCGGCGTCGTTGTAGTAATCGTATGCGTTCCCTGCAATATGGTTGCGCTTGTCGATGATCAGGATCTTTGCGTCGAGTTGGCTCGCCAGACGTTCCGCGAGCACGGCTCCGGCGAAGCCAGCCCCGACGATCATGTAATCAAACATTGGTTCCGCTCCTTCCCTCTGCTGTATAGGCTGCGGAACTTGCGGCATCCCGCGGAATCAACCGCTGAATCTCCTTCCACATTCCTTGAAACGTTTTGTCCCAAGATGTCTTTGCGAGGAAGCTATCGACGCGGTCAATCCATGTGGTGGTGTCCGAGTCATGAAGGCACTGTTCAATGGCTGCACCAAACTCCGGTGCGTCCTGTCCGATTCGGACCAGGCCAAGCTCGCTGTAGGGCGTGACAACGTCATGAATCGGCGTGGAAACGACGCGCTTGCCAGCAGCCAGATATTCGGGCGTCTTAGTCGGGCTGATGAACCGCGTGGCTGCATTTCGGGCGAACGGCAGGATGGTGACATCCCAATTCGCAAGATACTTCGGTAGATCGGCGTAGCTTTTCTGCCCGAGATAGTGAATGTTGTTGGCACGCGGCAACTGATCCGGCTGAATTTTGACCACGGGGCCAATCAGGACGAAGTGCCATTCTGGATGATCAGCCGCGACCTGGCTCAACAGGTCACGGTCTAATCGTTCATCCAAAACGCCGAAGAAGCCGATGCGGGGATCGGGAATCGCGACCTGGTCATCAGGATCGCTCTGGTGCTCGCGCGCTGCGGCGAAGTGGTTCCGGTCAATGCTGCTGGGAAAAAGATGGACGTTGCTGTGCTGATCTTTCTTTGCGGCGTAGAGACTTGCGCCACCGGCAAACACGGCGTCCGCCTTCTCAAAAAGTCGCTGTTCCTGTTCCACCAGGCCCTGCGGGGCGCCGAGAAATCCGGACAGCTCATCCATGCAGTCGTAGATCGTGACTTCCGAGACCAAGTGATCCGAGAAGGTCAGCGCCATCGGCGTGTAGTACCACGCGATGAAAGAGTCGATTGCGTTTTGTGCGATGTACCGGTCGAGGAGATCACGCTGGTGCGCGATGATTCCGTGTTCGCTTGACCCTTGGGGCAGCACAGGAGTTAGCACGCGAACCCCCTCAGGGCTTACGAATTCCCTGAGCGCTGCAGTGTCTGTGCGTTCAAACACTGGATCTTCCCATAAATAAACCTGAGCGTGCGATTGGCATCTCGTCATAAGATGCTGCGGCCGCTGATAAACAAAATTCCAGCGCAGGTGACAGAAACAGATCAGATGTTGCGGCCCAATTCCCATATGTTCGGCGACGTTCAACTCTGTTTGATGCAGGTTGCCAGCGGTCCGTAAGTTCTCGTTGCCGGGAAACGGACACGCGCCAAATAGTTGTGTCGCCTACCTGACGCTAGTTCTTAGCGTCGAGCCACACTCCGTCGGTGAATCGGTGGGTAACTGTATTCCAAAATCTTGCCAGCGCCTGATTCTAGTGAGGTGTTTCGGTGATTAGAGTCACGCCGCCAGCGATGCCGGAATCGGGCAATGGTACTGGTGGTCCAAAGCGTGGAGGGATGGAACCGCGAAGGATGTGTTGGTCGGGCGGCAGTCCACGATCACCGATGATGCGGTTTGTCCATTCGTTGGTGACTGCAATGGCAAGCTTGTTTACGCCGGAGTGCAGCAGCGTGGTTATGTCAACGTCGTATGGAGGGGCCCAGACGAGCCCGGCTTCACGACCATTTACGCGGACTTGAGCGATGTCGTGTACGTCATCGAGGTGAAGGAACACGCGCTTTGCACGAATCGCTGCAACGGGAACATTGAAGGTGGTGGAGTAGGTCGCGGTACCGGAGAAGAACCTCACGCCTTGATCGGCGGATTGCGTCCAGAATGCCGGGCGCGCCATCTGGATGCGAGGTGGAGCACCGAGGTGCGGCGGAAAGGTCAGCGTCCAGCGATGATTGGTGATGTCGATAGAGTGGGTGGCGACCGATGGCGGTGGCGCGAGTTTCGGGCCTTGATCGCGAAGAAGGATGAAGACGGATTCTCGCGCAGCTAGATCGAGCTGCACCGTCGTGAAGCCCGAGTCTACTTCATAAATTGCAGGTTGAAGGCCAGGCTGGCGATTTCCTTTCAGGTTTTCAAACAATGCTCCAGCGCTTGCTGTGGCGGCGGTCGCGGAGCCGTCCATTGGCCGCAGGATTTCTACGTTCTTCCCAGACGCCCGAACTTTCACGGTCAAATGATGCGGAAGATCCGACTCGTTTACCAGGAAGTACGCGTCGCCCTCAGCGATATGACGGTGAATCCACACGGGTACCTGGTCTGACGCGACAGTAGAGATAAGGTCGGGAGGTATCTGCAAACGAGCGAGCAGGTCCGCGAGGGTGAGGCCGCAGAAGACCGCGCCCCTGCCGAAATGATGCTCGTTATCAGCGATACAGTCGGCGTCTCCCCAAAGATCCTTTGCGAGTGCACGGACCTCACCATCCGCCGCAGGATAGTTTGCGAGGCTGGGGGATACAGTGGGCCGAGGGCCGAGCACAATTGCGCCCGCTGCGACGAACTCATGCAGCTTGCGCAGCACGTCCGGCGTCAGCTTCTGCGTTGGCGGAAGGATAAGCACGCGATAGCTCATGCCGCTGTCGAGGCGGATCCAGCCTTGCCGGTCGACGCTCATGTGATGAAGCAGGATGTCGGTGTTGAGATAGTCGTAGCCATAACCAGCAGGCGGAGCAGGTCTCAGGCCTGATCCCCAGAATGGCATGGTTGACGGAGCGCCCTGGGGCAGCAGATAGGCGAGATCGGCAACGGGAGTGCCTTGCTGCAGGATGTACTGCACGCGCGCGATGTAGTCCATGAAGGGACGCGCTAACTCGGACCAGGTGATGTTGCGGTTGATATGTGTGCCGACCATGGTGTTGCCGGGCGGAGTGTCGAGCGGCTGTTCGGCGGAGGTGTGAAACACCAGGCGATTGGCGCCCTGGGCGAACCAGTAGTCGGCGATCTTCTTCAGTGTGAAGGGTGATTCATAGCCTCCGCCGGTGAAGGACTCGGTGGCGACGATCGGCTTGCCATAGACGTGCGCGGCCGAGGCGGCGCCGCGTACGTCGACATAGTACATCGATTCCGGATGGAGAGCGCGCACCCAGAACTCTGCCATCGGAATGTCGATTTTGCTCTTATTGAGCAGGGTGTCTTCGGGGATCTCAAGAGCCACACCTGAGGCTTCTGCGTAGTCCTGCATGCCGCGTTTGTGCAACTCGTCAGTCATCGTGGCGTAGAATTCGTCGGCGTACATGTCGGCGAGGGTGCGGCGGAAGTCCCATAGAAAGCGATCGCTGGCATCCGCGCTGCCGACCACGCGGCCAGCGAGCACGGGCAGCCAAGGCGTCGGATCGTAGCCGCGGCGATGTGTGAACTGCGCGACCATATCGTCGGTCCAGTTCTGCATGCCTGCTTCCCAACTGTCCATGGTCATGTAACGCGTCGTTGATCCGAGAAGGGAGCCAAGATGCTGCTGGAGTGGATCGACATAGCCGGAAAAATATTGGTGAACGTAGTTGGCGTTCAGCTTGTCGACTTCGTAACCACTACCCGCGGGGACAGACGGGCTATTTCTCGCACCCGTCAGGGAGTAGCCCATTCGCAGCACAGTCCAGTGGCCGGGAGGAACGTCCCACTCAAGCGTGCCGTCGGAGCGCATCCTGGAGGTCAGATCCACAATGTCGTTGCGGTTGACCGTTGCAGATGACGGTGAGTTCGGCGTGGGCACGGTGTCATAGACATCCATCAGGCTGCCAAAAGCTCCTTTGTCCTCCCATCGGTTGACGCGAGCGTCGGTGTAGAGGATGGCTTCTGTGAGGTTGTAGCTCTTTGCGGCGATCAGTGGACCGCCGTGAATGACTGCGGCAGGTGTGAGACCTGCCGCGTCAAATTCGATACGAAAGAACCGCGCCGTTGTTGCCGGAAAGGCGTAGGTGCGGATCATGGCACCGTGGTAGCCCTGCGGGCCAGGCATTGTGACGATCGCGTGGAACGAACGCCCATCCTCGCTCGCGAGGAGCTTGCCGACAGGAATACGGCCATGAACGCCGAGCGACAGCGCGCGCGCGGTGAATGGCTTTTCAAATTCGTATTGCAGCCATGCGGACGAGCCGTCTTTTGGCGCGTTGAGGGTCACGCCCGTGTTGAGGCTGTCGTCCAGAAGTGAATCCGCGTTAATCGCCCCGCTGCTCGTGGTGATGCGCGGATGTAGCGACCCCATCGGGATAGCGCCCTCGGGCGTGCGATACGCGATCACGGCGGAATCGTGGTAGAAATGCGGTGCGTCAGGTCGCGCGCCCGCAGTCGAATCGCGAACCGGACCCTCGTTCGAAGGTGGTGAGGCAAGCTGTCCGCTGAATCGTTGTGGGCCTTGAAGGCTGGTCTCGCTCCAGACGAGCTTCTTCATCGCCATCTGCTGGTTGACCCATGGACCTCCGGCCTCGCTCCAGCCGGCGCAGCTAAAGATGCCCATTTCGAGATTGAGGCGTCGAGCCTCTTCAGCGGAGTGGCGGACGGCGTGGTACCACTCCTCAGTCCCGAAGTGAATCTTCGGCTCGACCTCCTGCCCTCCTCCGGCGGCAACATCGGCCAACTCGAAGCCGCCAATGCCGATGCGTTTCATCCACTCGAGGTCCTTGGTGATACCTGCTTCTGTGACGTTACCGTTGGTCCAGTGCCACCATGTACGCGGCCGGGCGGAATCGGGTGGATTCTTGAAGCCGGCGAGCAGGGAATCCGAGGAAGACTGCGCAGCCGATATGGTACTCAGCATTGCGAGCGCAAGGACCGCAAGGGCGGATCTCATCTAGCGCTCCGGATGAAGGTTCTGTTTCAGGAACTCGATGTAGATGTCCCAGTCGCTGGGAACCATGCCGTGGCCGCCCTCGTGCATATAGTAGTTGAGGCCATCGCGGAAGATTGGCTGCTTTGGCGCGGGCCAAACGTCTGTGCCGAGATCCTGTTTTCCGAGAAGTTTGTACACCGGACCTGCGGCAACGTCCGCAAGGAACTCACCTTTTGGATCGGACCATGAATCTGTACTGCCCGTTTGCAGGAGGAGCGGTCTCGGCGCGATGAGTGCGACGAGCATGTTCGCATCCATCGGTGCTCTGTCCGGGAAGCCAGCCCAATTGGCGTAGTTGGCAGCGAACTGATACGGATAGCGCGTGGGCGCCGTGAGATGAGCGATGGTCTCACCATAATCGCGATGACTGAGGGCCGCCCCGCCTTCACCGGAACAGCTCGCGATTACGGCAGCGAACCGCTGATCGTGGGCCCCGGCCCACATCACCGTCTTGCCGAGCCGCGAGACTCCATGAATCGCTACGCGCTTTGCATCGACGCCCGGATCGATTTCGAAGTAATCTTCCACGCGGCTCATGCCCCACGCCCATGCGGCAATCGAACCCCAGTCATCCGGTGCGCGGGTCGCTTCCGTCGTGCCTGGTTTCGCGTAGACAGCGCGGATCCCGTTGCTGAAACCGTCGAGATAGTCCGGGTCGACGTCGCCATAGTAGAAAGTCGCGACGCCAAAACCGGCATCGAGCAGCGGCTCGATATTGATACGGCCGAACCCGCGTCCTGGAGGAGGAGTGATCCGTGTATTGGTTTTCGCGTTCCAAATGGTCTCGGGCTTGATGCCGCGGTCGTCAACTGCGTTCTGCACGGGGCCGAAGTTGATGCTCAGAAACATCGGGACAGGCTTTTTCGCGTCAGCAGGTAGATACTCCAGCAACTGAATCGCCGGCCCACTATGGTTCGCGGTGAGGTAGATCATCACCTGCTTGCGAATCGCCTTGCCATTCAGAGCTGGGGTGCCTTTATCGAAGACGTCGAATGATTCGGCAGCAGGGCGGCCCGGCGCTTTGCCATACTGTTGTGTCTCGAACAGCGAGACAATCTGTGGCCGCCGCTTTGTCCACCAGGTCTTAGCATTCTTGACCGGCTTTCCATTCTCGAGCACGAGTGGATCCGGAAGTGTGTAGGTTCCGACCTTCGCCTCGTCGTAGTTCACGGGGATGCCGGCGACAACGGGCGGCGCGGGCCGCGGAGGCGGTGGTGCAGTCTGCGCATGACCGGCAGCGAAGAGGAGAGTGGACGCGGCACAGACCAGCGTCGTTCGTCGTGACTGATGAGTTTTCACGCTTGTTCCAGAGTGAAAAAGTTTCGATACGAACACTAGTGTGAGAGTGTGCTGTTGTCAATTAGCCGCAAACGACTGGGCGTCTTCAGCCCGCAGCATTCGCCATCGAAGCGATTATATGAATGCGAATCCGCGACCGATTCTGGAATCTCGTGAACGACTAGGTGGCTGAGTAGGGTGGTGGTCTCAGCTAGTCGGGACCCAAACGCTGGATTGGTGCCAACTGGTCTCGATCTCGGGAATGCTGAGGTGTCCATGTCCGTGCTTGCAGACAAGCTCAGTGCCGTTGAATTCGAGGAAGTTCCAGGAGGGCCGGCCTACACGTGCTGGAGACGCAAGCGAGCATAAACAGTGTTGGCAACGCAGGGCAGTGTCGAGTGAACTCCACCGCAAACCAAGCAGGCTAAGGAGCACGAAGGAAAGGCTCTGCAGGACCAGCGCCGTGAAGGGAAGAAATGGGCGAATGGGCCAGGTGAAGTCACTGGTGAGCATCCAGGACAGAAGAAGGATCAGCACCATCTTGGCGGTGAGAAAGAGGCGTGCCTTAATGCGAAGTCGATGCGGGCTGGACAGGTTCTCTTCAAAGGAGGTAACTGCAGTCGCAAGGCTAACGAAGGCGATGAGTGATGCCTCTGCCGCGATACGAGGGAGATTGGCCAATGCTATGACCGTGAACGCATGCAGACTCCCCGCCGCGATAATCGCGGGGATGGTAGCAAGTAGAAGCAAAGATAGGAGCAGCAGGATGCAGAGTGACGGCGTACCGGTAAGAGCGCGGCTGACGGTTTCGGTCCGAAGCCAAAGAGCATCCTGAATGACACCGAGCACCAGCGCCGGTGCGGGACGCGGAATGCGTTGATACGACCGATGCCAGAGCTCCGCCTGCCATGAGCGGAGCCAATCCTCGCGCTCGGGGATTGGGACCAGCCATCGAGTCGCTGCCAGCAGGAGACGGTCGGCGCGGGTGAGCGGGGAGGGTAGCGCTGGGATCATACGTGCTTCTCCGGGAGCAGACGGGCGAGCAAAGGATAGCGCTCCGTGGCCGCAAGAATCGCAGCTTTTCCGGAGTGCGTGATCTCGTGATAACGACGGGCGGGGCGCTGTGCAGCAGCCGCGTCGGCTTCGGATTCCCAGCGCGAGACGACGAGCTCATCTCGTTCGAGTCGTCGCAACGCAGGATAGACGGTTCCGCTGGGCAGACCGGTGGCCTCCATGATGTCGAACCCGAAGCAGTAGCCGAGACTCAGAGCCTTGAGGATGAGAGCAGCGCTATGGGACAGGCGGGGCGGTTTCATGCTATGTAGTATTCTACTACATGTAGTATGCTACATAGAGAGATCAGAAATGCTCGAACTCAGGGACGTATCAAAAACTTATCGCAGCATCCCGGCGGTCGAAAACGTGAGTTTCACGTTGCGCGAGGGCGAGGTACTTGGCTATCTGGGGCCGAATGGGTCCGGGAAGTCTACGACCGTGAAGATGGTGATTGGTTTGATCGAGCCAACCAAGGGCAAAATTTTCTTCGAAGGTCGAGACATCCGCGAAGACATCGCCACGTACCGTGCGCAGTTGGGATACGTGCCGGAGGAGGCGCAGGTCTACACACACCTTTCCGGGCTAGAGTACCTGCAACTCGTCGGACGATTGCGCGGCCTGCCGGAACGTTTGATTGAGCGAAAGGCCGGGGATCTGCTGGCGCTGCTCGGATTGCAGGGCGCGGAGTTCTCTCCGATGTCGAGCTACTCGAAAGGAATGAAGCAGCGGGTGTTGATTGCGGCTGCGATCCTGCACGATCCGAAGCTGATCGTGTTTGATGAACCACTGTCCGGTCTCGATGCTATATCGGCCCGGCTTTTCAAAGACCTTCTGTCGCTGCTTTCGAAGCAGGGAAAGGCCGTCTTGTATATCTCGCACGTGCTCGAAGTCGTCGAGCGCGTGTGCGATCGCGTGATCGTGCTGAGCAAAGGGCGGATGGTTGCGGATGCCGCGCCCGCGGAACTTACGAAGCTGATGAAACTCTCGAGCCTGGAGAGCGTGTTCGCGCAGCTGGTTGAGCAGACCGAAACCGAGCGAATGGCGCAGCAGGTTGTTGATGTGATGAAGGTGCGCCATGCGTGACACAAGGATGCGGGAGCTGACGCTGCATTTCTTCCGCCGCTTTTTCGAGAACGATGTGGTGCAGAGCGGCGACGACATGCTGACTACTGTGATTCGCGCGTTGGCGGTCGTAGCCGCGCCGGGACTGATGTTTGCGTTCTGGCTGCAGAATCAATATCCGCAGCGCACACGCTGGGGAAGGATTGAGGATGAGTACTTCTTCGTAATGTTGTCGTTCGTCGCGATGGCCGGCATCGCGATCTTTGAGTGGGAGATGCTCTTTCCGGATAATTTAGATTTTCTTGTGCTGACTCCTCTACCTCTGCGGGGATGGCAGATGCCGGCAGCGAAGGCAGCTGCACTCGCAATGTTTCTTGGTCTATTTCTCGGTGCAGCCAACTTCTTCGGGGTCCTCATGTTGCCTGCGGTCGCGAACGCGAACATCGGGAGACAGATCGCAGCCCACGCAATCGCAACCTTATCAGCCGGCATCTTTGGCGCCCTGGCGGTGATGTTGCTGGGTGGCGTATTGGTCTGCAGCGTACCCGCGAGGCTGTACCGCAGCATTTCGCTGGTCTTTCGCATGCTCGCAGTAACCGTTCTTGGCCTGGTGGTGATTCACTACGCCCGCTTTGGAGATTCCATGCCAGGCCTGCTGGCTGATGGTGGGCAACGGATGCGGTGGATTCCTACGTTCTGGTTTCTCGGGCTGTACGAGGCGATACAGCACGGAGGAGCAGCGCCGGAGTTCGCGCGCGCGATGACTCATCGGGCCGATACTGCATTAGCGGTGCTCGCGTTGGGCCTGATGGTTGTGTATCCACTGGCATGGAATCGAATGCGAAGAATGGCAATCGAAGAGCAAGTCAATCGAGGAGCAAAACAGGGCAGGTGGTCGCGGGCGGCCGTCCATGCAATCGTTCGCCGGCCGGAAGAGCGCGCTGTATTTCACTTCATCGGAAAAGCCATGGCACGGAACAGCCGGTATCACGTTTACGTGGCGATCTATTTCGGTGCAGGCCTGGCGTTAGCGATCTCCTGTGCCATGCACGTGCGGACCGTCAACGGCATCGCAGAACCAAGCCTGTCCGCGTTCGGTTTGCATGCCGTGATGCCGCTCCTGGTCTTCTGGGTGATAGCAGGCCTGAAGATGGCATTCGCCTTTCCTCTGCAGCTTCATGCGAGATGGATCTTCCGCTGCACCGGGGCATCGTTGTCGAGGTGCGTCGCCGCGGCGAGCAAATGGGCTCTCGCGTGCGGATTTGCCGTGGTTACTCTCGTGACAATCGCTCTAGACTTAATTGGATCCAGCGGCCGCAACTTGCTGGTGCAGGAGGTGTGCGGGGGATGCCTATCTGCCATATTGGTGGATGGATTTTTCTTTGCGCAGACCGGCGTGCCGTTCAGCCAACCGCGTCGTCCGGGAAGGACGAGTCTCCCGCTGGTGCTCACGCTCTACCTGGGAATTTTGCCGCCGTTCATCTTCGGAATGATTCTGCTGGAACTGAGAGTAGAGAAGAATCTGTTGTTGCTGATTGCGGTTGTTGCGCTTGTTCCGGTTGTGCATCAGGTACTGCGAAAGCTGCACGACCGCGCCGTGCTCATCGAGGAAGAACGCGAGAACGCGGACGGAGAATTTCAACTGCTAGGGCTTTGCGGCGACCTTACTGCCTGAGGCTCGGAATTGATGTTGCAGATCGTCGGCAAATACATTCGTGATAGCCACGTCACGATATGTGTTCGACCAACCGCCGAGAGGGGCTGAATGCACTATTCTAAAAGAACAACTTCCCGACTAACTCGATAATCCGGCCTGAACCGTTATTGGACGTATCGCCGGTAATCGTGCCAAATCCACCGGTCAGAGACTCGGACGGTTTCGTGTAGCCGCCGGTTCCTGGATTGTTGAGGTGGACGTGGTTGAAGGCATTGACCGCCTGTGCCCCAAGCTCCAGTTTTGTCGTTTCAGTCACTCTGAACTGCTTGTGAATGGCGAGATCCACGTCGTACCAGCCAGGGCCATAAATTTGGTTCGCCCTGACACCAAATGGAGTGAAGTCCATCTGGCCATTAGCAGTGACTGGATTCGCCGGAGCAGTAAATGCGGAGGAGTTCCAGTAGCCGGTGACCTTTGTGCGAGCCAGGTCCGCCGAGCCCGGCTTGTATGGATCTACGCCCTTAACCAAGGGTGCGTTGCAGCTCCAGGCGGTGCCGCCCGCAAACCATGGTCCTGTAAAACCACCCGTCGTTGGATTGCCGCCAATCGTACCCTGGCAGCCAACATTGGCCAGAACGCCACTGGAGGCAATCCAGATTGGGGCAATCGTCCACCCACCGATCAGTGCATCCTCGAACGCATTCGCATTGGATACCCATCGGGCACCACGACCGAACGGCATTTGATATTCGCCCGACAGTTTGAACTGGTGGGCGGCAAGATTGGAACAACGGACGTAGTCGGCGCGGTAACCGCCGAACCCTACGACCCACGGCGCCCTGCCATTGCCGGCGCCACCCTCGTTCTGCTGACCACCCTGCGTATCAGACAAGCAGGTTGCGTAGGTATAGTTTGCGTCCATGTTGACACCACCGGTAAATTCATGCCGGTATTCCAGTTCCCCAGCATGATAGTTGCTGATCTGGCCATTGTTCTCCATCGGCCCTTCGAGAGCGGCCAGATTCGGGAACGGAATTGTGTAGGTGCCGTCGGGCATCCGTGGCGAGGTGGCGCAGAAGGGATCCGATGCTGTGTTGCACAACGTCACAGGAGCCGTACTTGGGGTAAGCGTCTGCCGGGGAGCGTTATGGTATGGGTTGGCGCTTTCGAGCTGTCTGCCAAGATTGCCCACGTAACGTGCCTCAATGGAGTCGTGCTTAGTGAACAGCCATTGCAACGCCACGTTGAGCGTGATCGTGTACGGCACTTTGAAGTGGTACGGCTTACCGTAGAGAGCCACAGAGCCAAGCGGCATATACGCGTTGACAGGATCATTCATGTTAATCAGGGCAAACGTATTTTCCATCGTTGCCACATTGCTGCCAATCAGCTGGGGCGTGTAAGGGGTATTTGGACCATTCTGGACATTGAACCGGAACGGGTAGTTGGTACCAAGGGTACCGCCGTACCCGATCGAGTTGAATGCGCCGTAGGCAAAGCCCATACCGGCACGCGCTACGATGTTCGGCCGGACACGGTAGGCAAAGCCGAGGCGCGGTCCCCAGTTATTTTTCGACATCTTGTTGGCTGCATTATTCGGTTCGCAGATGATCGGGATGTTGTCATACGCCAGCAGGGCTCTGAAGGTCGGAGACATGGTAGTTGCACAGCCCTCATGCGCAACATAAAAGGCGCTTCCGGAAGCCTCGTTGCCATCGCCGCCCATCCAGAAGTTGGCCTCCTGCCCTTTATCGGAGGAATAAGGAGCGAAGTAGTCCCACCGCATCCCCAGTGAAGCGGTCAAGCTCGGGGTAATTTTCCAGCTATCGGACACATAGAGGCCGATGTACGGAGCGTGATAGGTGGATTTAGTCCAGTTGCTGCCATTGAAGCCGTTGGCTCCGCCCAGTGGAGTCGCTGAAGTGCTGACACCTCCCGCTGCCAGGTAGGTGGGACTGGCTGCCGTTGGGACAAGGAGGAAGTCTGTCATGCTGGGGCCACCATCCCCGGAGCCAGGCACGTTTGAGTATTGGCCATAGGTGAAATGGCCCCTTGAGTACGGTAGTTGGGCGATGTTGCCGTAGGTAAAGGTGTACTGACCACCGAACTTCCACTCATGCTTGCCGATCGTCTTGGTCAAGCCGTCAGAGAACTCCCAGGCTCCGACCTTCTGCCAGGTAATGTTGACCCGGGATCCGAAGTCAGAGATGTTGCTGCCGATCTGGAAGTACGGAAGGCCACCATTGTTCGCACTTTGAGGGATTCCGGGAATCCCATATTGCGCGGGAAGACCAAGGGTGTTGTCGACATTGTCGGGGTCCGTGCGGGTGTTCCAGTTGTGCTCGTCGGATAACCTTGCTTCATTGATCAGGGTTGGACTGAACTGGTGGGTCTCCGTCAGGACAACGATGTAGGTCGGATTGGTCGTCCAGAACGGCGTGCTGCCGCCACCCTCGAGAACGCCCTGGAATGGAGGAGCCTGCTGATTGATCTGGTTGTAATGACTCCAGGTCAGGAATGTAGAATCCCTATCGCTGAATTTATGGTCCAGCCGTACATCATATTGCTTCGTATTGATCGTCTGTGGCAGAAGCTCGAAAAAGTTATTCGCGTAGCTGCCGGTCGTAGTGTTCACACCATTCGAGTTGTATCCAATGTTATTCGGAGAATATGCCTTGAATAGTTGAAGCAGCTTGACGGCGTTCGGATCCATCCGATTGCTCGGAAGTTGATTGAAGCAGGTGGTGGGAACGGGACCGCCCGCGAACTGCGAGACCCAATTCGTAGTTGACATGAGGCTCGGACAGCCCGCTGGAGCTCCCAACTCCTGGAAATAGGGATCGCGGACGATCGCATAGGTACCGGTGTAAGACTGCCCGTTGATCAGGGTGTTATTGAAGGTCGGGCAGTACGAGCCCTTGGGACAGGTTGCCGTCAGGCCAGTGATTGTATCTTTCGAATTGAGAGCCACCAGGCGCGTCGTGGCGGGATCAAGAATTGTGCCTTGCTGGAACGTACGGCCGATCCCGTCCACCTTGGTGTTTTTGTTTAGCCCCATGATGTCCACGAGGTTCGTAAAATTGCTGCTCTGCATCGTGCCGGTGGGCAGGGTCCCAGTAAAGCTGGGCGTCTGGGTGTAATAGGTGTACTGCAAATCGAAGGTGAAGAAGGTCCTGTTACGGCCGTTATAACCGGGAAGGATGACCGGCCCGCCGAGAATGCCGCCGAAGGAGTTCTCCTTGAGTCTGCCAGGCCGGTTCGGCAGCGGGGTCGCTCGCAAGAGTTGATTCCGCTTATTGAAGTAATCGTTCGCGTTGTACGCGTCGTTCTCGTTGTACTCCCAGAGATCGCCCGAGAACTTGTTCGTTCCCTGCCTCGTGATGACGTTTACCACCGTGCCATAGGACTTTCCGAGTTCAGCGGAGTTGTCGCCTGTCTGTAGCTTGAACTCCTGGATGGCGTCAGGAATGGGCGGAATCGTGATGCCGCCGAAGACCTCGGCGTTGTCGTCGGCTCCGTTCAGGCGAACATCCACAGCGCCGCTCTGCACGCCGTGGATGAGAAACGTGCCTGTTGTCGAATTGCTGCCCGTAAATTGGACGCCCGGCGCGATCGTAGCCAGGTCCATGAAGTTCCGGCCGCCGCTGCCACCGAAAATCGGCAGCTCGGCTATTGCCTCATTGCTAATGATGGTGCCGAGGGAGGCATCCTGCGCCTGCAGAAGCGGCGCCGCCGACGTGACTGTCACCTCCGCCGAAACCTTCCCGACCTGGAGGTCGACGTCCTCTGTGACGGTCGTGCCGAGGTGAACAACAATCTGATTGACAACCGAAGTTTCGAATCCTTTTGCCTGAACATTGAGCGAATACGTTCCGACCGGCACCAGCGGAAAGGAATAAGCTCCGGCGTGGGTCGATATCGTCTTTTGGGTTACCCCGGTCGCAGTGTTCGTCAGGGTGAGATTCGCCGCAGGCACGAGGGCACCCGATGCGTCCTTGATCGTACCGGTAACGCTGCCCGTATCGATACCGGCCTGACCAAAGCTTCGACCGAAGGCAGCGAAGATCAGAACCGCTGCAAGGATCATCAGCAGCACTCGTTCACCCGGCAGGCGATCGCTGATGAGCGAGCGTCGGCCCGAAAGCTGACAGGTCCCGTTTGCGAGAGGTAGGCGAGGGAAACCTAAACTGCTGAACTTCAGTGCGGTCATTCCAGCCTCCATACAGTTATGGTTCGATCAGCAAATCAATTAGGGGGGTCTTAGATATCAGGAACCGATTTCAGACATACCACAACACGGTGTTGATGTATACCGCTAGGCTCTTGGAAAGTCAAGATCCCCAATCAACTCGGGCGATCGAATGCGGAATAAACGCAGC
>Ga0070741_10008204_pt1 | contig 21122 bp, 16 predicted proteins | sample Coa_R1_4_FD_66440 | JGI IMG/M metagenome (GOLD analysis project Ga0070741, IMG submission 66440) | Surface soil microbial communities from Centralia Pennsylvania, which are recovering from an underground coalmine fire - Coalmine... | ecosystem: Environmental > Terrestrial > Soil > Unclassified ...
GAAGGCGAGCAGGGCATGAATCTGGCCCGCCTGGTTGGTGCATTGGCCGGTCTGCCCGAAACCGCAGGCGGCGTAACCGTCAACCGCTTCTGCGCCTCCAGCTTGCAAGCGTTCAATATGGCTGCGCAGAGCATCATGCTCGGTCAGGGTGAAGTCATCGTCGCTGGTGGCATTGAAAACATGTCGCGTGTCCCGATGGGCGGCTTCAATCCCAGCTTCAACCCACGTCTGATTAAATCAGATAACGAAGGCGAGAAAGACGCCGAGAGGCTCTCTCTCTCTCCCTATCCCCCGTGCGAACTGGAATACGGTTATGCCAGCTATATGCCGATGGGCATTACGGCTGAAAACCTGGCGCGCGAATATCATATCAGTCGCGCGGCGCAGGACGCCTTTGCACTGCGCAGCCACCAGCGTGCACTTGCTGCTATAGATAGTGGCATTTTTAAGCGAGAAATTGTTCCGGTACCCTTGCCAGATGGGCGCGTGATGGAGGTCGATGAAGGCCCTCGCCGTGACACGTCGCTGGAGAGGCTTGCTGCGCTCGAACCTGCCTTCATCAAAGGCGGAACGGTCACCGCAGGCAACTCCAGCCCTCTCAACGACGGAGCTGCTGCCGTCGTTCTGATGTCCGCCGAGAGAGCCCGCGACCTTGGTATCACCCCTCTGGCAAGGGTGCGCTCGATGGCCGTGGCTGGCGTGCGACCCGATGTTATGGGGATCGGGCCGGTGCCAGCCATGCGCAAACTCCTCCAGCGTACGGGCCTGCAACTGAGCGATATCGATATTATTGAGCTTAACGAAGCCTTTGCCGCTCAATCGCTCTCGGTTGTGAAGGTTATGGGTATCGACGAAGACAGGCTGAATCCGCACGGTGGAGCTATCGCCCTTGGTCATCCTCTAGGCTGTAGCGGTGCTCGCCTGATCGCCACGCTGATCAACGATCTCCAGACGCACGATAAGGCGTTGGGCATCGCCACGCTCTGCGTTGGTGGTGGTCAGGGTGTGGCCACGTTGATCGAAAGGTTATCATAGCCATGACGTATCAGATTCGCAAAGCAGCCGTGATTGGCGCTGGCGTGATGGGGGCAGCTATTGCCGCCCATCTCGCCAACGTCGGCATACCCAGTCTGCTCCTCGATATCGTGCCGCCCGATGCCAAACGGGATCGCGATATCGTGGCGCGCACCGGTCTGGAAAAGGCCCTCAAGGCCAGACCCGCTGCTTTCTACAGCAAACGCGCGGCCAAGCTTATCACGCTTGGCAATATCGAGGATGACCTGGAAGACCTCTCCGAGGTTGATTGGATCATCGAGGCCGTTGTAGAGCGCCTGGACATCAAACAGTCGCTCTACAGCAAGATCGAGCTGGTGCTCACGCCTGGCACGATTATCAGTTCCAATACATCGGGTCTGCCTGCTCACCAGCTTGTCGAGGGTCGTTCGCCAGACTTCCGCAGCAACTTCCTGATCACCCACTTTTTCAATCCCGTGCGCTACATGCGCCTGCTGGAACTCGTGCCCAATCCAGACACCTCCCCCTCCCTGCTCAAGTTCATGCAAACGTTCTCGACGGAGGTGCTGGGCAAGGGCGTCGTTATCTGTAAAGACACGCCAAACTTCATCGCCAACCGCATCGGCGTCTACGGCTTTATGTCAACCATCCACCGTGCTCTTGAGGAAGGCTACACTGTCACCGAGGTGGACACGATTCTCGGGCCGAATACGGGGCGACCCAAATCAGCTATCTTCCGTACCGCCGATCTCTCCGGCCTGGACACGCTCGTGCACGTCTCCGAGAATGTGTATCACAACGCTCCCGACGATGAGCAGCACGAGGCCTTCAAGATCCCCGAGGTTGTGCGCGAACTGCTTGCGCGCGGCTGGTTGGGCGAGAAGAGCGGCCAGGGCTTCTACAAGCGTATCAAGGGAGCCGACGGCAAATCCACGATCCTCGAACTGAACCTGAAGACGCTGGAATACGAGCCACAGCAAAAAGTGCGCTTCCCATCTATCGGCAATGCGCGCAACTACGACGATCCAGTACAACGCATCCTTACCGTGCTCGATGGTGACGACCGAGCCAGTCAGCTTGCCCGCGAAACCACCGCCGACTCGCTAATCTACTCGGCTAATCGAGCGCAGGAGATCGCCGAAGACATCGTTTCCATTGATAACGCGCTGCGTTGGGGCTTCAACTTCGATCTTGGCAGCTTCGAGATGTGGGACGTACTCTTGCAAGATCCACGCATGCTGGAAAAGGTCATGCAAGGCCGTGAACTGCCCGAACTGGTCCGCCGTGTGCAAACAAAGGGCCAGGGCACCTTCTATCGTGGCAGCATTGGGCAGCGAGAGTACTTCGATTTCAAGACGGACACCTACAAGCCCGTACCCACCTCGCCCGGCCTGATCTCGCTGACAGCGATCAAAGCCGGAAATCGTCCGTCTGGTAGTAAAGGTGTGATCCGCGAAAACGGTTCTGCCTCGCTAATAGATCTGGGCGACGGCGTGGCCTGCGTTGAATTTCACGCTAAGATGAACGCCATTGACCCGGATATCGTCGAGATGTTGCGCTACGCCGCCGAAGAGGGGCCAAAGCAGTTCCGAGCCATCGTCATCGGCAACGAAGCAGAGCATTTCTCGGCAGGCGCGAACGTATTCCTGGTAGTCATGGGAGCGCGGCAGGGCGAATGGAAGCTGCTCGAAGAGAGCATCGCGGGCTTACAGCAGGCGCACCAGTTGCTCAAGTACAGTCCTATCCCGGTGGTCGCGGCCACGAGCGGCTACACGCTTGGCGGCGGCTGCGAAGTCCAGATGCACTGCAACCATGTACGTGCGCTGGCCGAATCATATATTGGTCTCGTCGAAGTCGGTGTCGGTGTGATCCCTGCTGGTGGCGGCTGCAAAGAACTGCTGCTGCGTTACGGCGCAAACATCGAAAGCCAGCTAGCCAAAAAATCCGGTGGTCCCTTCATGCCCTCGCGCCGTGCCTTCGAGCTTATCGGCGTTGCTACCGTCGCAACCAGTGCCGTAGAGGCCCAGGAAATGCGCTTCCTACGCAAAACCGACGCCATCACCGTCAACCGCGACCTGCTCTTGCGCGATGCCAAAGCTGATGCCATCAAGCTGGCCGAAGCCCAGGCCGCTGGCGAATGGCAGCCCCCGCAGCCCCAACAGTTGCTCCTACCGGGACCCGGAGGTCGCCTGGTCTTAGAACAACAAATCGAAGGCCTGCTGATCACCGGCAAAATCAGCGAGCACGATGCTGTAATTGGTCGTCACCTCGCCCGTGTGCTCACTGGCGGCGATTGCTCCCCCGTTACACCGGTAACCGAGCAATACGTGCTCGACCTTGAGCGCGAAGCCTTTCTCAGCCTCTGTGGCACCGAAAAGACCCTTGAGCGCATGCAAGCCTTTCTGATGACCGGTAAGCCACTGCGTAATTAAAGAGAAAATAAACAAAAAAATAACAGTGTAACAACAATGTTACACTGTTATTTTTTTGTTTATTTTCTCGCCGGTGAAGCACTACTCCTCGCACTCCAGGGACAAGACGCAACCAATACGCTGAGACCAGTTTCTAGAAGATGGCCTCGCCTGTATCTGTATCAAACAGGTGAATCTGATCGCTGTCAACGAGCAGGCGGATCTTATTGCCAGGTACGACGCGCGAGCGCGAGTCAAGTGTGGCAATAAGGCTTCGACCAGCTGCAGTCAGGTAGACTTGCAGCTCGTTACCCAGGTTCTCGACCACATCCACGGTAGCGTCAATATTGGAGGCCTGACTGGTGTCCGGATGTGCAAGAGCAGCATCTTCCAGGTGCACAGGACGAATACCGAAGGAAAGGTTCTTACCGGCAGATGCTCTGGCCCGCTCCGCATAGAGGGCCGGTACAGCAATATGTCCGAGACCTTCGAGCACAATCGCTGTCGAACCATCCTCGCCGACAACTTTGGCACCATCGATGATGTTCATTTGCGGGGTACCGATGAACTGCGCAACAAAGAGGTTCGAGGGATGATCGTAGAGTTCCTGCGGTGTGCCAAGCTGCTGGATGAGACCACCATTGAGCACGGCGATGCGGTCACCCATCGTCATTGCCTCAACCTGGTCGTGCGTTACATAGATAACCGTTGTCTGAATTTGCGTGTGCAGCTTAATGATGTTCGCACGCGTCTCAACACGCAATTTCGCATCCAGGTTTGAGAGCGGCTCGTCCATCAAGAAGACCTGTGCCTCACGCACAATCGCACGTCCCAGGGCAACACGCTGGCGCTGACCCCCGGATAGCTCTTTGGGTTTGCGCTTGAGCAGTTGCTCCAGTCCGAGTAGCCCTGCGGCCTCTTCTACACGCTTTCTGATCTCATTCTTGGGGAAGTGGCGCAATTTCAGACCAAATGCCATGTTATCGAAGACGGACATATGAGGATAAAGTGCGTAGTTCTGGAATACCATTGCGATGTCGCGGTCCTTGGGATCAACACCGTTGACAAGGCGGTCGCCGATGTAGATTTCGCCTTCGCTTGGCTCCTCCAGACCTGCAATCATACGCAGGCAGGTACTTTTACCACAACCGGAGGGACCAACCAGGACCATAAATTCCTGATCCTTAATGTCGAGGTTAATATCATGCACAACCTCAACCTTACCGAATCGCTTGTAAATATGCTCGAATTGGACGCGAGCCATGAAGGACTACTCCTTTCGCTTCCGTAACAGGCCCATCCCTGTTACTCCTTTGTCATTTCAATGAAGCATTTGCTTGGTGCCAGGTTGCAACTGATGTCTCTATCAGAAGGGAGTCAACGTGGCCTCTTCACGTCCCGTTGCGGTGCTCTTTTGAGCGAGCAACCAACTAACCGACGCTAATGCCAGTATACCATATCTTGTGCGAAAATTGGAAGGCTTTTCGCGCTATTTTTTCAACAAACGCGCTGCCAGCGTTTGCGGCGGGGATTCGAGATGACTCACGGGAGGGAAAAAACATATGTCAAACAATCTCGCATAACATATAAAAACAAAAATGCTTTTTAATTGTGACAAATATAGCAGTCTATGTATATAGAGGGCAAAAAATCGAGAAGTATACCTGCTTCTCGCCAACTTTTTCAAGCTCATAGAAATCCAGGTCCTAAAAGTACTATACCGGCCAAAGGGCAATATGCACATCTGGGAGAAGATGCACATACACCTTCTCACACAGGTTAGCATAAAGGGGCTTCTAGAGCGCTATATTTTTTAACATCTATGTACAACATCGTCATATCAATGTCAAAATTATGTGAAAATACGATACTGTAAAAAAAAAGGCAAAGAATCACTAGACAAGGACATACATCTTCATGCATACTATAGATGTGTATTGTAAAGGATGTTCTTACAAACGATACACATTGTATTTACATCTTGTTTTTGTCTGTCGTACTAATCTATTCTACTCATCACAACATGTAGGCACATGAGCCTGCACAGGGTAGGAAGGAACGGAAATCATGCTTGGAGCACACGAACAACGCAGTGAAGTAGCACGCTTGTTATCACAAATCAGTGCGGAGTACGAGGCTGCCCACCGTGGTCTTACAGGCCTGTCTTATGGCACTTCTCAGCACGAGTTCATTACCGCTCGTATGGAAAACATGGGACAGCTTCACAGCCAGCTACATTCGCTGGTAGGTGATGTTGCGATCGCCATGATTGCAGACCAGTTGAACAGTGTCCGCTAATCAAGACCAATTGATACATAATCAGGATCAATTGGATACATGAAATGTGAGAGACTCGCCTTATGAGTCCTTCATCATACAGTCTGACTTAATTTATACATATCGGTGACTGCCTATTGCATTATCATTCGTCCTTTTCGGTCTTTGCTGTAGGCATCTCTCACATGACAGGGAAAAACCTCTGTGCTTTCTCTTCCCTATTGGGATTGAAACATTCAAACAATTACATTGAACCGGACATTCCCATAACATATGTTTTCTATTTATCACAGGGAAGGTAGCCGAGAAAGAGAGAGCAGATAATCTTCTCCTTGTCTGTCGAAGACCGCCCGCTAGGAGTGAGGCATACAGAATGGCACCCCTCCGTCTCCTCCTCGCGGGTGGTTTTTATGCTTCTTGCGCCCAACATTGTAAAAAATACATAACCCGAACAAAAAACCGAGCGAAGCTCGGTTTTTTGTTCGGGTTATGTATTTTTTACAATGTTGGGCGCGATTTATCAGCGAACCAACAACGCATCTTCCTGTAAGATCTCTACATGCGTATCGAAATAGCGAGTCCGCATATCTTCTTTATCCCAGACCCCGCTCACCACGAATTCGGTCTCCTCACAGGCAAATGCCTCCTGGTCAAAAACATTTTTTGTATCATGGAAAAAACATTGTAGCCAGTTTGTTACATCTTCGCGTGAGAGATACGGTGCTCCTTCACAGATAAACCATTCCGCTATTCCTTGCAGGTAAACACGGTAATTCTTCGGTAGCGGATAGCAACGCACTATGCGATACGCGTGCTCCTGCACATCCTTATAGCCTGCCGCTCGTAGATATCCTGCCAACTTGGAACCCACCCAGCTATCCTCGAAGGAGTAGCCGTGCAAGACGCGCTCCTGCTCCCAGCGCTCCCGCGCCTGAAACACACGCGCCTGCAAACCCGGATCAATATTATAAAAACGCATCGTTCCAAAGTCTATATCTTTGATTATGAGTCGTCCACCCTGCTTGAGGTAAGGTCCCATAGCAGCAAATGTCGCAGTTGGCTCCGCAAGATACTGACTGACATTTGCGCTGAAAATGACATCAGCATCTCCGTACTCTATTGGTAATTGTTCCAACGCCGCACGCTTATATTGTACTTGATGACGATACCAGGTATTAGAACTGCGCCGTTGTGCCGTGACGAGCGCTTCCGGAGAGATATCTATTCCAAGGATGCGCCCCTCTGGCCCAATGGCAGATGCCAGCAGTGGGGTCCATAGTCCAGGTCCACACCCTGCATCCACTACAAAACTCCCTCGCTCCAGTTGTAGGTCACGTACCATCTGCTCGCGCTCAAACGCTTTGCTTTCATGATGCGTCACCAACCATTCGATCGCATTGAGTGGGAGTCCACATTCGTTGACGTGTATCACATTGTTTACTGCCATATTCCCTGTGCGACGGGCCTCCTTCTCCCTCTTGGGAGCACGGGGAGGAAGTCGCTTTCTCCTTGCTTCAGATGCCCCTTCAGGGGAGGCGCTTTTGGCTAGGAACTCCTATCGTCCCCGTATATAGGCCCTTTCTCCTTACCGAGGATAAGATTCCTGACCCAACCACGTATTATATTAAGGAAGAGCATAATACCCTCCGTGATAATGCTTAAATATTACATGTGATACTACCAAAAAGCAATACTTGTTTGACATTGTAGTACTTTCGTATGAACATTGTAATGCAATAAAATTGACGCTTGCACATATTCGTATTTTTCAATTTATGACACAAGATGAAATTGTTTCGCGTTCAATTTGCGTTCTTTCTGACGTAAATTCTCAGAAATATGTACGTTACACCCCATCCGTATGCTATAATGTATAGCAAAACGTTCCCTTAGGTGTTGTATTGGCTTCGATGTGGACAAGGACAAATAGCATGGATAATGGGCCTGACCTTTATGAGCAACCGCGCAAAAAGCGGGGACGCCCACCGGGTTCACGCAAAACAGTGACAAAGACAGAGCAAAGACTGTCTGGCCATCACGCTTCACTGCAAGATGCTTCTGTTATTCGTACACCCAGGGCTTCCTCGTCTCCATTACCGACACAACATCTCTCCGACGAACAGTTGGCTTATTCGTTGGAGGATACGCAACTCTCGCCCTTTAGCAATTTGTTGCGTACTATCATGCGCCGGGACCGCTCTGAGCTTACGCGTGTCGCTAGAGAATTGGATGTCGCAGAAAATACTATTTATCGTTGGATGAACGGCAGTTCAGAACCTCGCCCAAATCATCTTAAGCGTTTACCTGAGGTACTCTCTGAGTATCGCAGTAGCCTCATTCACACAATTCATCAAACATTTGGTATCACTTTAGAAACGCCAGCGCCCAATCTTCACGAGGTCAGCAAAGATATCTATTATCAGGTATTGCAACAGCTCGCCACTACCGACGATGACGATACGCGCTTCTGGCAGATTTCTCAGGCCATCTTCGCACATGCTTTGCTCCATCTGGACTCTGAGCTGCGAGGCTTAGCCATAACCTATGCCAAACTCATGCCGGCCTTTGTTGATGGTATTCATTCTCTGCGCGAAACGATTATGCGTGGCAACGATCCCTGGCCTTCCTCTACCGAGAGTATGGCTTTTCTCGGTAGCACGACACTCGCCGGCACTGCTGCTATGCTCCAGCGCATTCAGATCTGGAATGGTACCGATAGCAATACCCGCTTACAGGTCGAAATCGACGATTTTGAGCGCAGCGCTTGCGCTATGCCCATTATACGTGGCAGTCGCATTGCTGGTGTACTCATCTTTTCCAGTACCCAGCCTGGCTTTTTTGACGACCCTGTTGTCAATCAGGCTGTACATGAATTTGCTCTGCTCATGAGTGTGGGCATACCTAACGATCAGTTTCAACCATTTTCTCTCTTGCATTTACGGCCAATGCCCGATTTACGATGGCAACGTGACCAGATCTCTCGTACCTATATTCAACGCATCCTCACATATGCACGTAAACATGAAACTTCCCGCCGCGAGGCCGAAGAGCATGTTCAGCATGAGATGGAATTAGAGTTCGAGGATATGGCTCGCATCAGCATGGAGCAGCGCCGGGCAAAAATCGAACAAGCGCAAGAGCAACAGTACGGTGTAATATCGCCTGGACAGAGTTAAGATAATTATGCATACATCTGATCAATCATCAGAAGAAAAACAAGAGCAGCTCTCACAACAGCCGCTCTATGAATTTCCTCCAGATTATCCTTCGGATTATCCCGCTGAGGAAGAGGATGCTGACAATGCTGGGCAGAAGGTATCTGCACAGTCAACCTCCAGTGAGCCTCATCCTGCCAGCGACGAGGCCATTCGTCAGGGGCTGGTCTATCCCCCGCCGCCTTCTTTCTATATGAAAGTTGCAGACCCTGAAAATCTAGAGGATAATCAAGCTTCACATTCACAACCAGCTTTTTCTTCCGTGCCACCACTGTATGCCCCCGGTGGCCAGGGCTATCCACCTGGTCTACAACAACCGCCATTTGCTCCACCTCAAGCAAAAAGATCGCGCAAATGGATCTGGATTGTTGTGGCAGTTCTCTCTGTAGGGCTACTGGGTGGCTGTGGCTTATGCGGCTGGGCTTTCTATAACATTTTCGGAGAAGCATTTAGCCAGGCAACCAGCGTCACAACAGTTGTTACCAACTACTACGATGCTATCGAGGCGCACGACTATGCACGTGCCTACTCATACGTGAGTCCACAGGGCATGATCAACGGTATGACGCAACAAACATTTACGCAACAGGCTCAGAGCTATGATAACCAGTTCGGTTCCGTGACCGATTTTACTCCGCAAAGCTCTGGCGTCACAGCCGTCCCGTCGTCCAACTCAACAGAGATCAGCAGTTTCTCCCTTACCGTACAGGTTACCCGCGCCAAAAAGAGCTATAACGTGCTACTCACCCTGCACAAAGTTAACGGTCAATGGAAGATCACCGATTTTGATCGCATTTAGCGCTTCTTAAAAAGCACATTTCCCAATATGCGCTTTGCGCATATTGGGAAATGTGCTTTTTGTCGGTATTTTGTTCCATGCACAAAGCTCATGGAACAAAAAGATTTATTCAACACAATTTACGCTTCGCGCAAATTGTGTTGAATAAATCTTTTTGTTTAACTAGCACTGCTGGCGTATGCCTGGGTGCTATCTTTTATAAATTAATTCCAATAGGCTCTGCTTTACAGAGATCAATCTTTTTTTATAGAGAATTGATACAAGAGATATAGGAAAAAATTAGCTAATCAAAGCGCTTACCGATGTCGGTACTTCACGACCAACGCATGCGCGCAGATCCTCGCGATAAAAACGCCAGGTGCTCCCCACTTTATGGCCTGTGAGCTGTCCAGACCACATAAGACGATAAAGTGTTGAGCGGCTCACGCGTAGATAGCTCATTGCTTCCTTGAATGTTAAAAGAACATCGTCTTGAACCATCTGTACGACCATTGTGTTCTCTCCTTGAAAAAAAACTGTAAATAAGTGCACTTGACACTAACAATGTAAAAATTGATACCGACCTACCATCATCCGGCAGGTTGTCTGAGAACAGTATCACTAAATGCAGATAAATGTCTCATCGCATGTTATAGTAACCAATGTTGATACGCTTTTACGTTAAGGAACAGTTGCGATCCGGTTAAAATTTACCTCGACCTTGTTCGATCTTCGCTACCTGAACGCCTGCATCACCCCCTCGCCTTTGCCCTGCTGCATGCCCACTTGACCTTCCCGGTTTGCACCGGTAAACACCTCTCACAAGAGAAAGATCTCATCTTTCCCCTTTCCCGTTTGGGGGTTGAAGCTCTACTAGCAAGAGATCGAGATCTTTCTCTTCACAGGAGACGGGAAAGATGAGCATCCCTGTGGTTTCGCGCAACCGACGCACGTTGTCATCGTTCGATGGGTCGGCCATTGCGACGGTGAGGCACTGGTGATCACGACCGACAGGCACACAACGCAATTCTCGTGCCAGTGCATAAGGAATGATCTGTGCCAGGCGTAATGGCAGTACTTTCGGCAACTCCATAAACGGTACACCTGGATGTTTCTTGTCATGCTGTTCGGTTCCATTGCTGAGTGTACACCCGATTTCCTGCATAGGAACCGGCTTCACACCGCGCAGTTGTGTGGTGATGGCTGGTCTCAATGTGAAGTTTCGTGCTACCGACTTTGCATGATAGAGTAACATCTCCAACGAAGAAGCTGGTTCAGGATAGGAGCTGATACCCATTAGAATGCTCGTCTCGCGCGTCAGCGGGGGCACTACCGTCTCCGCTTGCAAGAGGCTGACACTGTCGTAGACGCGCTCCAGAATGCCAGATGCTCCCAGGCTATCTACATCGGGAAGAATAATCGCCGCCCCTACTCCCTCCTGTATCAGTATCCTATCATCACATCGAATCACACGCTGAACATTCGTCAATACCTGCTCAAGTAGGCTGGCCGGGGCACGAAAACGACGACGCTTGTGCGCTGCAAGATGCGCCTGCTCCAACTGTGATACATGCAACAGCAGAATGCTCAAAGGCTCCGCGCGAGGGAAAAATTCACCTAGAAATGCGTATAACCTCTCGCTCAATTCCTGTGAAACTGGAACTATCGAATCACTATCCACCATCGTTTCCTTCTGTCCTGCTGCTCTTCTTTTCTGGCTCATAGTCACGCCTGCGCTATCCTTATTTGTGTACCTGGCCTGCAACATCTCCCCTATAAAACAATCCTTGTGGATTGGCGTCAAACAGATGCTGGATCAACAATCGCAAGGATTATCGCTATGCGGGGATCTGTTAGAGCAATTATACGCGATGCTCATAGTTACAGCGTTCACAATGCGTTATGGTACGGTTAAGATACAGCGTTCCCGGTTGAGACGTGTTAGTACAACAAAAAATACGCTGAACCTCAAGAGTTCAGCGTATCTTCCCGAATTTTTGACCACCCGGCGCAGCCTTTAAAACTGATGATCCCGTCCCTCCTGCTCTGAGCACTCATAAGAAGTTTTCTTCTTATGAGTGCTCAGAGCAGGAGGTCATGGCTCAATCGTAACGGGAGCCGTGAAGGTGTAGCCTACCCCCGGCACCGTCATAATATATTGCGGACTATTTGGATCAGGCTCCACTTTCTGGCGCAAATGGCGTATATGCGTCTTGACCAGGCCCGAGTCTCCAGCTTCATCATATCCCCAGACGCGTTCGATGATCATATCCGTTGTCAATACCTGCCCTGTATGGGTAATCAAAAGGTGCAGTAGGCGGCTCTCCGTCGGGGTTAGTCTTACCTTGACACCATCTCGGGTTACTTCGTGGCGCATGGCATCCAGAGTGACGGGACCGACAGTAATTGCCGATGTTCCGGAAACTCCCCGCGAACTGGAAGAACGGCGCATGATCGCCTTGATCCGCGCCAGCAATTGCCTCGGGCTAAATGGCTTGCGCAAATAATCGTCTGCGCCCATCTCCAGCCCGCGAACCTCATCATCTTCACGATCATGTGCTGTCAGGATCAGGACCATCGAATTGGTCTCTGTTCTCATCTGTCGGCATACCTCGAAGCCATCCAGCTTCGGCATCTGTATGTCCAGGATGACGAGGTCTGGCAATGTCTCTCTCCAACGCTTAATTGCCTGCTCTCCATCGAATGCACGCACCACGTCGTAGCCGTGCCCTTTGAGCCAATAGCTTAGCATGTCTACCATGTCGCGGTCGTCGTCCGCCACCATGATTTTCACTCGTGTTCCTCCTACCTGGCCTACATTACAATACAAGCATGTACCAATTTGCTTTGACAAAAAATAAGTTCTTTGTGCTCGTCTTTACTAACGCGACTGCTCTTATGCAGTAACATCATGACACAAATTGGGCTATACCTGAACATTTTTAGGACAAATCTCTCTCTCTTTTTTATCGACGTATTTGATAACAAAAATCTCTCTGCTGCAAACCCGCCCTTCGGGTTTGCAGCAGAGAGATTTTTTTGTTGTTGGGTTTTTCCCCTTGACAGATTATCTGCATCTTGTGTACGCTATAAGTCCTGGGAGTTTTATGTGGTAGTGCTACTTTTTAGTGCGAGTTTTGCATTAAGATAGCAATTTTGAGGTGCATAATGGTGGCCTTGCGCTGGTGCGCAGCACAACCCCGCCAATGCTGTTTTAGCCTCAGATGGCGGTGGTGTTCGATTCCTCGTTCCCTCTCTTCCTTCCTTCCCTTTTTGATTTCCCTTTTTTCTGCGTCATCTAGTTCTACTTACTTCTATGTAGACCCTTCTTCTGTTGTGAGATGTATCTCTTCTAGTTTTTTCACGCATGTACAATAACTACATCTGGAGGGAGCAGACTATGGCACGACGTTTTACTTTGGGCGTCGAAGAAGAGTTTCAGATGGTGGACAGGAACAGTGGTCAGTTAGTTTCACACATTCACACGATTCTTGAAAAGGGTGCTCCTCACCTCGACGAGCACATTAAACCGGAAATGTTGCAGTCCTGTGTAGAACTGGTTACGAATGTTTGCCCCAATATCACTGCATTACGTCTCGATCTACAACATTGGCGCGCCCAATTGGCTCGACTGCTCGCCTCAGAGAGCCTGGCCTTGATTAGCGCGGGAACGCATCCCTACGCTCGCTGGCAAGAGCAAAGGCGCACTCTTCATGTGCGCTACGATGAAATGGAGGAAGAGTATCAAGATGTTGGTCGCTCGATTTTGATTTTCGGGCTCCATATCCATGTGGGTATCGATGATCATGAGCTCTCGATTCCTCTTCTCAATCAGTTGCGTACATGGGTGCCACACCTGCTGGCTCTCTCCGCCAATTCCCCCTTCTGGGCCGGTCGCAACTCGGGTACAAAGTCGTATCGTTCTATCGTTTGGAAGCGCTTCCCCCGTTCTGGCATCTCCCCTCTGTTTACCTCGACCACAGAATTTGACCGTTTCGTAGATGATCTGGTACTTACCGGTTGCATCGACAACGCCAAGCGTATCTGGTGGGATATTCGCCCGCATCCTTTCTTTAACACGATTGAGTTCCGTATCTGTGATATGCCCGCCACCCTGGAAGATACCCTGGCTATCGCTGCTCTCTGTCAGGCACTGGTCGCCAAAGTCGCATGGCTGCATCGCCGCAATCTATCCACATATGCGCTGCCTGCTCATTATATTGATGAGAACAAATGGCGTGCCGCGCGCTATGGACTGGACGCGGAAATCGTTGATTTCGTACAAAATCGCCGTTTAAGCATGCGCGCTTCTCTTCATGAACTGCTCGACTTTGTAGATGACGTGCTCGATGATCTGGGTACTCGCCGCGAGATACATTACCTGCGCGAACTCATCGACGACCCACGCGGTAATGGAGCGGATCGCCAGCTTGCCATCTATGAGGAGACAGGCAGCGTTCACGCCGTAACCAACTATCTGATACAGCAGACCATGCAGGGACTTCTACCAGACTACGCCTCCTCTACATGGCAAGGCAGTATATTGTAAACACAAACACAAAACTGTTCAACACGAGCCTGGCTCGTGTTGAACAGTTTTGTGTTTGTGTTTACAATATATTTTCTTTAGAACCCGGTCCCAGGTAGAGGAACCGACATTTGTACATATGGTTGCTGCTGCCGTACCTGCATATCAATCGCATTGATGATATCGTGCACGACATTGTTCTGCGAAACTGCACCTACCGCTGCCGAAATCAACAATGGATGGAGGACCAGGCCGACAGCACCTACCGCGATCTGGTCTACCCAATCCTGCGCGCCAACTCTGATCAGTGTTCCATCGTTCGTACGTTGCAACGAGATGCCCAGCGCCTTATTAAATCCGGTGATAGCCCTCAAGGTGCTTTCTTTCTTTAGCTGGACCGTCATCTGTTCAGCATTGCCAAACTGCTGTGCTTCAAATCCCTGTGCCTGGTATTCAAACACTAATGCCTGGGCAATTTTTTGCAGGTCAAGGTCCCGCGTCTGATAGAAACGTGCTTCCAACTTATTTTTCCTCCGAGAACTTTTCGTTTTTTATCTTCAAGGTTCCGATCTTTCTCTTCATATGCAATACGCACAAAAGGAAAGCTTTTGGTCTCCACCCATGTTATACGCAGTTGTTCGTCAAGGGTTCTATATGTGAAGCATCACAACGCTAGCACTCATAAATACTGTATAGAACAAACACCTTTCCATGCTAAAAGCGAAAAAGATATACATTATTTATAAGCTCTGCCTTATTGCATGCACATTATTGCCGAGAGGCTGACTCGCTATTTCATTGCGCTACGACTTCAAATGTAGTGCTTTCCGTTTGTGCTCCTGGTGTGGCGACAATGACGCGTATCTGCCAGGAACCTCCCATCGAGAATTGTACATGCGCGAGGTAGATTCCCGCGCTTTGCATTTGGGCATCTGTCCGATCGGAGCCCATATCCATCGATACCATTGTGCTTTCTAGCGTGACTCGTGCATTAGTGACGAGTTGCCGCGATGCGCTATGCACAATTTGCAGCGAGAGATTCGCGGGCTGCGTGATGCTGGGAGGATTGGGATCGACCTGCAAGGTAATCTGGTAGGAGCCAGCCTGAGCCGTTTGTACACGCGGCGTCGGACGATGGGGAAGAATCTCGGTCACTACAGTCCCGATAAAGGTCATGACGATAAGAAAAACGATACCGAGGCCAACAATGATCAGGTTTCGTTTCATCTCGTGCTCACTGGCACCTCAACATAGATTTTGCCATCCTCTGCTACCTGTACAAACAATCTCGGTAACGGTGTCAGATAATGCACAGGGCCGCTATTTGTGGGCATCCCATATTCTGTAAACACTCCCCCATGACAGGGGCAATGGAATTGTTGATCTGTATCATCCCATCTGACAATACAGCCCATATGCGTGCAGGCAGCAGATACTGCAATAAATTGATTGGTTGATCCACTCTTATCTTTTTCGTCGTTGCGTATGATATAGCCAATTACGGTATCTGTCTCAAATTTTACCGCCCCTTTGCCAACCTGGTCAAGAGTCGTGACATAATGCAGCATCGTAGGGCCACCCCTTACAAGCGGAACTGGCGTATTAGTAATATATACATGCGTCGGCTCTTTAGGCTCAGATGTATCCGCAGCTTTCGGTATCATCTGGCTTGCTGCCACTCCAGCTCCTAAACCGACGGCCAGGGAGGCAGCCGCAGCCGCAACTGCGCCGCGAGAAAGCAGGCCGCGCCGTGAGACAGATACCACTCTCTTGCGCTTCTCCTTGCGTAGTGGAACTGGTGGTTGTTGCACCGTCTCTTGCTGCGGGACCTCCAACTGCTTCTGGACGGCTGGTTGTTCTGGTGGCAGCTTAATTGCGGCTCGCTTTACCGTGTCCTCTTCTTCAGCCATGAACGGGTCCAGAGCAGGCAGACGTTTGCGTAGCTCTTCAACAAATTCAGGGCGTGGCGTGGCTGACTCGGGTGGGCCAGAACGAAAGAGCGCCGCCATCCGATAGATGCGAGCCTGCGCAGGTGTCAAATTTTCTGGAGGATGAGCGACACGTCCAGCCTGCAAATCTTCTATATACTGCTCTAACTCCAGATAATCTTCAAAACGTTCCTGATCGTCACTTGCCATGATTTGTCTCCAAGCTGTTCAAAGGGTCTCCATCGTGATCTCTTTGCCCTCTCATCCTCTACATCGTGCCCAGCACCGTAGGTTCGAGATCGGCTGCGCGTTTGAGCGCGCGATACTGCAATACTTTGACGTTCGCCTCCGTCAATCCCATACGTGCTGCCGTCTCCTTGATTGAGAGACTGAGCAGGAAACGACAGACTAATACCTCCCGATAACGCTCGTCCAGAGCACCCAGAATGCGGTGTACGCGTTCCGTTGGCGTTACACTGGAGATAATCGGTTCTTCCTCTATTGGACCTTCCCACCCCGCATCAAGCAACTCATCAAGAGAACTGACGGAAACCCGATAATAGGTACGCCAGTAGTCCGCAACAGTGGTCCGTGCAACTTGAAATAACCATTTCTGAATACTGTGGGGATCACGCTCGTGATCCATACCACGAACTGCTTTAATAAATGTTTGTGAAGTCAGGTCTTCAGCCTCTTCTCGATTACCCACTTTGCTATAGATATAGCGATAGATCAGGCCAAGATTTTCCTGATAGAATGTCTGAAATTCCTGCACATCCTGGCTCCCCTGCCGGTTTTCATAACCCTGGGTGGCAAAATGTGAATTTGATGAATTCCTCTGGCGCGGTGTACTCACAAAGCTCATCCTATCCGTGACGGCATCTCCGCTGTTCATCATCATACCAGAAACTGCGAAGAAACGGAGATATAACACCATCGGTAGCGGTTTCTTTACGAGTATTATTACGCGCGAGGTTACACTCACATATCGACCCATCCTTTTTTTGAAAGATGTGATCAAAAAAAGGGTGGGTCGCGCTTTCACACCCCTACCACGAGCCAGAAAGTCTGCCTTGGTAGGGGCGAAGCACAACCCACCCGAAATGGCGTATGTCCCAATGGACAACGCCACGCGATAACTCTGGGAAATGTACTGCTATATATTATATACCATATTCCTCCAAATTTGTAGGGTATTGACTAACTTTTGGGGGTCCGTCTTTTTTTGGGCAACAAGCGGGCGACCACAAGGGTGCGCCTTGTGGTCGCCCGCTTCCCTTACGCAGAGATGATTTTTGTTCGGGTCCGCCACTGTATGGCAGCGATCAGCAGGGCAGAGATAGCACAGACTCCTCCAGCGATCAGCAAGGTCGCTGGGGCTCCGATGCTTTGGGCGATCCAACCTGCGCAAAGGTTGCCAAAGGGCGCAAGCCCAAAAGTGATCATGACCCAGATGCTCAGGACGCGACCCCGCATCTCGGGTGGAACTAGCGTTTGCACAGCTGTATTAGTGATCGTCGTAGACATCACTGCGCTTGCTCCTAAGACGATGAGGATCATAAGTGCGAGTTCTAGCCTTGAGGCCAGGGCAAAGGCTATGCAGGCACTACCCCCAACGATGCATAAAACCTTCAATGGGCCAGAGCCATGCTGCATGCGCTGGCTTAATAGCACGACCAGAATCGAGCCGACCAGCGCACCAATGCCCGCTGCTGCATTCAGTTCTCCCAGACCTTGCGGCCCAATGTGGAAGATATTCCCGGCGAAGATCGGCAGCAGGGTGACGTAGGGGAAGATGCAGAATGCTATGATCAGTTGCAGCAATAAGGCCATTTGTAGCGAACGATGGTGCCGCGCATACTTTAAACCTTCCGCCAAACCCTGCCATATGCTCTTCGATGCATTGCCGTTCGCTCGCTGCCGCTGAGGCGGACGCATCAGCAGCAGGGGGATGATCACCGCGACGTAGCTGAGCGCGTTCAGATAATAGGAACCGGCGATACCGAAAATCCCAACCGAGAAGCCACCGATTGCCGGGCCGATCACACGCGACATGTTGAACTGCATCGAGTTCAAGGCGATGCCCTGCTTGAGATATCTTGGGGGCACCAGGTCGCTGACAAAGGTTTGCCACGCTGGCTGACCAACAGAATTAAAAATACCGTTGACAAGTGCCAGTACAATGATGTGCCAGACTGCGATGATGTGTAACGTCGTGAGCACGCCCAGCAGCAATGCAGTGGTCATATACACGGTTTGCGTCATCAACAATAAATGCTGTCTATTCAAGCGGTCAACGATTACGCCACCAAAGAGCGACAACACAAGACTGGGAACCATGCCCGCGAAAGCAACCAGACCCAGCAGCAACGCCGAATTGGTCAGTTGCAATACCTGCCATCCCTGTCCCACATTCTGTATCCAGAAGCCCATGCTGGAAAGAAATGCTCCACACCAGAAGACACCAAAGTTTTTTTCTGCCAGAGGACGCAGCGGCGTGAACAAAGCTAATGAACGAGGCTGACGTGATTGAGATTTTGGAGCTGAAGACGAGGACGAAGATAAAGGTAAGGCCATTTTTAACCAGAGAGTCCTTCCTAGAACTGCAACACAACATAATTTTTAAACTGATCAATCTACATAATACTCATAGGCGAACTAAATAACATTGCTGGCGAAAGCCTCTGCTCTAACAGTAGAGGCTTTCACCAGCAATCTTTTTAATTCCACTCCTATTGTATGACATCTGAGCAAAAAGTACAATGTGCAAAGTTCCTATAAAAAAGATAGTGTCCGGATAATTTGATTTGCTGCAAGGTATGCCTGCGGCGCTCACCGGGGGAAAATAACTTCATCAAAAACCGGGCTCAGCCCGGTTTTTGATGAAGTTATTTTCCCCCGGTGAGCGCCGCAGGGGCGATACCCTCGAAGTATGCAAGGAAGGAGAAAAAGACTTCAAAAATATTGTCAGATTTTGGCTCTGACCCGTGTCATTAGTAGTGAGGGAAGGATTTTGACAAAAAAACGTTGTCGTATTTCATGACACAAGGAGGTTTTTCATGGCAATTTTTGATCGTCGTCATCGTCAAGAACTGGATAATCTCGTGGAAGAGTATGAGAGACAGCCTAGCATACCAAGGCGCGAATTCTTACAGCGGGCAATGGCTGCCGGGATGAGTGTGAGCGCGGCCTCGGCTCTGCTGGCGGCGTGTGGTGGCCCCGGTGGCTCTACTGGTGGCGTTACTGCGAGTTCTACTCCGGCGAAGGTCACTTCTCTCGACGCGCTGGTTGAGTATGGCGATGGCGAGCTGGAATCCTTCAAGGCACAGATTGCGGCGTTTACGAATAAGACGAAAATTTCTGTCAACGTCGAGTCTACACGCGACCTGCTGGCTGTGTTGAACACACGTGTCAGGGGCAACAATCCACCTGATATTTGTGGTATGCCCAGCCTCAGCGAGTTCCAGAATCTGGCTAAGCAGGGCAAGCTGGTGCAACTGGATAAGTACTTTGATATGGGCCAGATCCAACAAAACTATGCGAAAGCCTGGGTCGATCTGGCCTCGGTGAATGGGCATCTGTACGCTGTGCTGCCCAAAGCCAATAATAAAAACACCGTCTGGTACAATCCTACTCAGTTTCAGGCCGCTGGCGGGACGGTCCCCCAGACGTGGAACGATTTGATTTCCGTCTCGGATAAGATCGCCAATAGCGGCAAGTATCCCTGGGCATTAGGTGTGGAAAGTGGTGCCTCCAGCGGTTGGCCCGCCACCGACTGGATTGCTCTAATCTATATGGGTAAGTATGGCCCTGACATGTATAACCAGTGGGTACAGCATAAGATTCCCTGGACTCATGCCAGCATTAAGGATGCCTTCCAGATGTTCGGTCAGATTTTCCAGGGCAAGCACTATATCAATGGAGCACCTCAGTCGATCCTGGCAACCAACTTCCAGGATTCCACCTACCAGCCGTTTACTACACCACCCAAGGCTTACATGATCTGCCTGGGAGACTTCACTGCCGGTTTCATCACTGGTCAGTTTAAGAATCTCAAGGCGGGCACGGATTTCAACTTCTTCCCCTTCCCCACCATCAATGACCAGTACAAAGGTGGCATCATCGGTGGCGCTGACATTATGGTCGCGATGAAGGATAACGATGGCACCCGTCAGTTCATGCAGTTCATGGCGAGCGCAGAAGCTCAGACGATCTGGGTGAAGCGTGGTGGAGCAACCTCGGTGAATAAGGCAGTAAACCTGAGCGACTATCCCGATCCTGTGTCTAAGCAATCCGCTCAGATGCTGACGAATGCCACGGCGGCCACGCTCAGCGTTGGTGATCTAGTACCATCTTCCCTGCAAACGGCTTACTGGAAGAATATATTGACCTACATTCAAGATCCTAAGCAACTGGATAGTGTACTCAGTACTATTGAATCCACAGCCCAGACGGCATATCAGTCTTAATTAGGGGCAAGGTGGGTATCCCCTGATCTTGCAACTGTAGAGGTCGATTTGAAGAACGTCTTTGCCCACAAGGGATGGTGCTACGCCATCCCTTGTGGTGATTGGATCTCTACTGTTCCCTGATCTTGCTTTTGAGGTATAATGTGCAGACGAGGATGAGAACTGTACATTGACAGTAACGCAAAGGATGAGTGTGTATGGCAACGGCAATCAAACAAAAAGCTCCTGCGCGCCCTCGGCGAGGAGGGATGGAAGCAATCTCCTGGTCGGCCTGGATCTGGATTGCGCCCGCCGTAGTGTTAGAGTTAATCTTCTTTATCTACCCTGTACTCAATACTATCCAACTCAGTTTTCTCGACAATAACTCGGTTAACTATGTAGGATTCAGGAATTACGTGCGCATCTTCACTGATCCAAACCTGTTGGAGGTGTTGAGAAACAATGTGCTGTGGCTGGTCTTAGCGACGGTGCTGACGGTCGGCATCGGGCTGGTCGTGGCGGT